>Ga0310697_10002395_pt1 | contig 20033 bp, 16 predicted proteins | sample 172DNAGHGlowgp2_FD_203883 | JGI IMG/M metagenome (GOLD analysis project Ga0310697, IMG submission 203883) | Sheep rumen microbial communities from Palmerston North, Manawatu-Wanganui, New Zealand - 1728 DNA GHGlow gp2 (v2) (version 2) | ecosystem: Host-associated > Mammals > Digestive system >... | reverse complement strand
CCGGACTGTGAATTCATCATCTGCAAGCCGGACTTCTCCATCTCCACGCCGGAGCTTTTCCGCAGGCTGGACCAGTGCAGCACCCGCTGCCACCCGGACACCGCGGGGCTCATCGCGGCCCTGGAGGCGGGCAGTCTCGACCAGGTCTGCCGGCGCATGTACAATGTCTTTGAGGATATTGACGACCGGCGCATGCGCACGGTGAAGGAGATCAAGAGCTGCCTGCTCGACCACGGCGCCCTCGGCGCGGTGATGACGGGCACAGGCTCCGCGGTCTTCGGCGTGTTCCGCCCCGGCACCGCCCCGGCTCAGGCAATCGGCGAGCTTCGCAGGGAGTACGGCTTCTGCGAAAAGGCTGTCTGCGTGGGCCGAACAAACTGAAACAGTGTACAAGGAGTCATCCCATGAAAGAGACAACGCGGGAACAGAATCTGGATCTGCTGCGCATCGTCGCCCTCGCGGCCGTCATGCTCATGCACAGCAGCGCCGACAATGCCATCCCCCCCGCCACAGCCTTCGGCGAGGCGGTGCTCCGGGCAATCTGGGCCGGCGTGACCTGGTGCGTGCCCTGCTTTGTGATGATCTCCGGACGCTTCTTTCTGGACCCCGCGCGGCGCATTGACGTGCGCCGGATCTGGACAAGGTACATCCCGCGCATCGCCGCCGCCTTTGCCGTCTGGTCTGTGATCTATGTGCTTTTCTACCGCTTTGCCCTCGCCCGGCCGATGGGCCTGCGGGAGATGCTGTCCCAGGCGCTGAGCGGGGCGTACCATATGTGGTACCTGTTTCTCATCGCGGGTCTTTACATGATCGCGCCGCTGCTGCGCCCCATCGCCGCCGACAGGAGGCTCAGCGCGTACTTTCTGCTGCTGTTTCTGCTGATGAGCGCGCTCACGGGCTACGGGCCGCATCTGCCCCGTGTGGGCTGGGCCATCAGTCAGACGCTGGAAAACGCCCACATTCAGATGGTTCTGGGTTACAGCGGCTATTTTCTCCTGGGCTGGGTGCTGGCGGGCGGTGAGCTCTCCCGGCGCTCTGAGCGCCTGCTCTATATCGCCGGCCTTCTGTGCTTTGCCTTCACCTGCCTTGCCCCGAGTCTTCTCCCCATTCCCGAGGGGGAGAGCCCGCTTTTCTATCAGATGTACCTCAAGCCCAATGTGATCCTTGAAGCCGCCGCGCTCTATGCCTTTTTCGCCCGGCGTGTCCCCCGTGCCCCCGCCTCGCCGCGCGCGCGCCGCGTGATCCGCCTTCTGGCCGAGCTCAACTTCGGCATGTATCTCAGCCACGTCCTGTTTCTTGAGCTGCTGGCCCCCTGCGTGCCCGGCGTCAGCGTGTTTCTCTGGCTGTTTGCGCAGGTGCTGATCACCTTTGCCGCGAGCGCCGTGCTTACCTGGCTGCTGCGGCGTGTGCCCGCTCTCAGGCGGATCTGCTGATCCCTGTATAAAACCAAAAAATACCGCCCATACTGTATGTACTGACGAACATACGGAGGGGCGGTTTTTTCATGGAGAAAAGCAGGAAACTAAAAATCTGGGAGCTCTCGGCGCTCCTTACACTCTGCGTGTGCCTGCTCACGGGACTCTGGGCCGAGGGGCGGCAGCAGCGCGTTGCGGCAAGCCTTGTGCGCCTGCATGTGCTGGCAGCCTCCGACGAAGCGGAGGAGCAGGCGGTGAAGCTTCGGGTGCGCGACGCGGTGCTCCGGTACCTCGCGCCGCAGCTCGAGGGCGTGAAGAGCGCCGGAGAGGCGGAAGCGATCCTCGCCGGAGAGCTGGACGGCATCCGCGCCGCCGCAGAGAGCGCGGCGGCAGGACGCGTGGTGCGCGTCACGCTGGGGGCCGAGCGCTATCCCACCCGGGACTACGCGGGCTTCAGCCTGCCTGCCGGGCGCTACCGCTCGCTGCGCGTGGTGCTGGGCGAGGGGAAGGGTCACAACTGGTGGTGCGTGGTCTTCCCGCCGGTCTGCCTTGCGGCGGTCGAGCGGGAGGCCGTGCGGCCCGTGATGAACCCGGACGACTACGCCCTCATCACCCGCGAGGACGGCTGGCAGCTCCGCTTTCGCATCGTCGAGCTCTGGGGAGAGCTTTTTAACCGCGTCCCCGGCGGTGGGGATTGAAGCGCACGGCCTTTGAGCAGCAGTTTTTCCCCGGCATGATCGGCGGGCGCATGCCCGGCGGGGGCGGCGGCCCCATCATGGGCGGGGGCGGCGGGGGAAAGGGTCTCCCCGGCGGCGGAGGCGGCGGGAAGGGCCTTCCCCGCTCGCCCATGATCCGCTCCCAGACATCCGGGAAGGGGCGCAGCCGGCGCTCCCAGTCGTGGTTTCTGAATTCGTTTTTCAAGGCAACATCACCGCTTCATTCTACGCCCGCTCTTGCAAAGATGTGAAAAGTATGCGATAATCTCCCCAACAGTCATATATCGGAGGAAACAGCGATGGCGAGATTTTTTATGGCGGGCACCAATATTCTGGGCGGCATGGCGGTCATCCGCGGCCGGGATGCCGAGCATGTGCGCGTGCTGCGCCTGCGCCCCGGCGAGGACGTGGTCATCTGCGACGGCGAGGGGACGGATTACAAGTGCCGCCTCGTCTACGCGGATAAGGAGGAGGCCAAAGCCGAGGTGCTGGAGGTTGTCCGCTGCCCGGCGGAGCCCACGGTGAAGGTGACGCTGCTGTGCGGTCTGCCCAAGGGCGACCGCGTGGACTACATCATCCAGAAGGGCGTGGAGGCCGGCGCGAACGAGATCCTCTTCTTCAACTGTGAGCGCTGCGTCGCCCGGCCCGAGACGCCGGAGAAGAAGCTGGAGCGCTGGCAGCGCATTGCCGAGGAGGCCGCCAAGCAGTCCGGCCGCGGCATCATCCCCCAGGTCGGCTGGGCGGGCGACTTTGTGCAGATGCTGGACCTTGCCGTCAAGAAGGAGCTGGGCCTTTTCATGTACGAAACCGGCGAGCGCGAGGCCCTGAACACCGTGCTCGACGCGAACAGAGAGGCAAAGACCGCCGCCATCATCACCGGCCCCGAGGGGGGCTTTGCGGAGTTTGAGGCACAGCTTGCCAAGGCCTGCGGCCTGCACGTCTGCTCCATGGGGGAGCGCATCCTCCGCTGCGAGACGGCCCCGATCGTCGCCCTCACCGCGGCGATGTACGCCACGGGCAACCTTTCATAAACCCTTTCGGCTCCCTCTTTTTGAGGGAGCCCGTATATGCAGGCAGCAAAAACCGCCCCGGGACAACGCCCGCGGCAGCAGCAGATAGTATTTAAAATAGAAACAACCCTTGACTGCGGCGATTTTTTCCCGTTCGCCTCTTCAGCAGTCAAGGGTCATTTCATTGAATTCTTGGTATCTAACATCCTGGTTACCTCTCTTTCTTTTATTTCGGAGCACTGCCTCGCCAACGGGACCATTTTCATCAGCTCACAGCGTTTGATCGATTCACGATATTCCCAAATGTGGGATGAGCAAGGTGGCTGTTGTCCTCCTTTATATTTTGGGCCTGCAGTGCGCTCCCCATGTTTGATCGCTCCGATATTCGATCCGGGGATAGAGGAAAGTGGAATTTTTTGATTTCCCTTTCTGGTTATAATATAGCAGAGGCAGGGCTATTTTGCAAGATGGGATAGTTCCCGAATTGAGCGCCCCGATTTTATGCAAATCTCACAAACTTGCATTAAATTTTTGATCTATTAGCCCATAGCTATTGACATTTTGACGAAAAACGCCTATGATGAAAAAGGTGTGCGCCGCAAGATGGTGCTGTTGTCGGGAAAACAATACCCCGTACCAAAACGAAGGTACGGGGTTTTCCGTGCTTTCTCCGCGGCGGGCGGTCAGTAGATATCGTCCACCACCCTGGTGGGAGACTGCTCCAGGATCTCCGGGTGCTGGAAGATATAGCGCCAGGCCTGCACGGCCTGGGCAAAGTAGTGGCCGTCCACGATGCGCTCATCCAGGCTGAGCTTGAGATCCACATACTTTTTATCCACCATATTGCCGTGGCGGTCCAGCTCGTATGCATGGTGCTTGGCGCCGAAGGCGAGGAAGATCGGCAGGGTACCGAAATTATAGATATGGTGGAACACCGGCCTGATGCGGAGGGACCCGAGATCCGTGAGGATCAGGGAGCCGTGGAAGGGGCTGGCCTCGGTCAGACTCTCGGGGAGCCACCCGAAGTAATCCAGGATGCGCAGGACCAGGATCACAAAGCGCAGCAGAAAGCGCGGCAGGTGGCTTAAGGCCTCGGCCACGTCCTCGGTATTGTTGTGCTCATCGGTAGCCTTGATCTCGTCGATTTTTTCGTTCATCTTCCGATAGACATCGAAGATGGTATCGGTCGGGTCAAAGTGGATCTTGATGGTGGTCTCGCTGGCGTCGATGGACAGGGAGCGCTTGACCACCATGACCACCACAATGTCGTTCGCGGCGTAGACGCGCCGGCCCGCCACAAAGCGGTTGAGCCCCGGCAGCATGGAGACAATGCGGATATAGGCCGCGATCAGAAAATGCAGGATGCCGATGCCCTTGTAGCCCTCCACGCGCAGTCTACGCAGGCAGCGGTCCACCTCCGTGACCTCCATGCTCTCCTCATAGAGATTGGTGGCGTCATTGCGGGTGGGCATGATATAGGGGATAAACCTGGAAAAGCCGGGCAGGGAACGGATCATGCGCCCGTCCTTGCGGTCGCCGAAACGGCGCTTGTCATTTCTGGCCATAGAACAGGAAAGCTCCTTTATTCAGATAAGACACGGCAGGGCGGCCCGCCGTTTCGCTTATTATACAGGCAAAACCGCCGCTTTACAAGCCCCGTCCCTCCGAAATCTGACAGAAAACCGACAGGCGCTCTTGCAAAATATCCGGCGGGATGGTATGCTGTTCTTACAAACATCTGAATAGATGCTTAAAGGAGATGTGTGCTGTGCAATTACAGGAATCCGGTGAAATGTATCTGGAGACGATCCATATCCTGTCCCAGCGCGGAAGAGGTGTGCGGGCGGTGGATGTGGCCGAGTATATGGGCTTTTCCAAGCCGAGCGTGAGCCGGGCCGTGGGCCTTCTGCGCAGCGGCGGCTATCTGGAGCTGGATCCGAACGGCTTTCTCGTCCTGACGGATGAGGGGAAATACATCGCGGGCCGCACCTATGAGCGGCACCTGTTTCTGACGGACTTCTTTGTGTCCATCGGCGTTGACCCCGAAATCGCCGCCAAGGATGCCTGTAAGATTGAGCATGACCTCAGCGACGAGACCTTCCAGGCCATGAAGGCCTATGTAAAAAAGCAGCGCGAGGCGTGAAGCCCGCACAACTGACAGCCCCTGCGGCAAATCTGCCGCAGGGGTTTCGTCATGCGTTCAATATATAAACCTCTCCACCGCGCGGGCAAAGCCCGCCTCGTTGTTCGACAGGGTGACGAAGTCCGCCGCCTCCAAAAGCGCGGGCGCGGCGTTGCCCATGGCGACGCCGATCCCCGCCCTTTGCAGCATGTCAAGGTCGTTGGTACCGTCGCCGAGGGCCATGCTGTCCTTTGGGTCAACGCCCAGCAGCTTGCACAGGCTCGTGAGGCACTGGCCCTTGGTGGCTGTGCGGGCGTTGATCTCAATATTAAACGGCATGGAGGTGGAGAAAATGAGATTGGGAAAGCGCTTCGGCAGCTCCTCCAGCTCCCGCGCGCGCAGGTCCATGTCGGTAAAATAGAGCTGGAGCTTCTGCACGCCCGTCCCCTTCTCTCTGAGATAAGCCTTCAGCTCCGGCACCGGGGCGCGAAGCCCCGTGATCAGCTTTCGCACGCCCGGGTCCGGGATGATGTCGGGCGCGACCTTCAGCATGGAGGCGGTCATATAGCCCCAATTGTCCTGGTAGCAGTCGTAAAGTACGCCCAGGGTATCGGCGTACTCGTAGAAGGCCACGGCCTCGTCCGCCGGGATCTCGGCCCGGGCGGCGGCGCGGTCCTCCACCGCGTCATAGAGGTAGGAGCCGTTGGCGGTGATGAACCAGCGCATGAAGGGCAGGCTCTTGAGCTCGTCCGGGATGCCCTTGTAGATGCGCCCCGTGGCGGGGACAATGTGCACGCCCCTCGCCGCGGCGCTCCTGATGGCCTCTATATTCTCCCGCGGGATCTGCTTTTGATCGTCCAGCAGCGTCCCGTCCAGGTCAAAGGCAAGGATTTGGATCATATGTTCTGCTCCTTATTGAGCGGTATTTCCCTCCCTTTGGCAAAAGGGAGGGGGACCGCTTGCGGTGGTGGGATCGATTTCAGCGGATCCCCCGGTCATTTCGTGACAGCCCCTTTTATGAAAAGGGGCTCAGGTAAGTTCGTATGTTCTGTACTGGATCGCCTCGGCGATGTGGTCGGCGCGGATGGTGTCGGCACCCTCCAGGTCCGCGATGGTGCGCGCGACGCGCAGGATGCGGTCATAGCTGCGGGCGGAGAGGTTCATGGTGTCGAAGGCCGCCTTCATGAGCGCGTCCCCCTCCGGATCCGGGGCGCAGTACTGCCGCAGCTCTTTGCCCTGCATGCGGGCGTTGCAGAGGGATTTGTCCGCAAAGCGCTCCCGCTGCCGCGCGCGGGCTTTGTTGACGCGCTCGCGGATCGCGGCCGAGCTCTCCGCCGGGGCGCGGCGCTTCAGCTCCTCGTAATCCAGGGCCGGGACCTCGACAATGAGGTCGACGCGGTCCAGCAGCGGCCCGGAGATGCGGGAGTGATAGCGGTGCACCTCCGCCTCCGAGCATTTGCAGCGGCCGGAGGGGTGGCCGTACCAGCCGCACTTGCAGGGGTTCATGGCGCAAACCAGCATGAAGCGGCTCGGAAAGCTCACCGAGCCCGCCACGCGCGAGACCGTGACCACCCCGTCCTCCAGGGGCTGGCGCAGGACCTCCAGCGCATCGGAGCGAAACTCGGGCAGCTCGTCCAAAAACAGCACGCCGTTGTGGGCAAGGCTGATCTCCCCGGGCCGCGGCACCGCGCCGCCGCCGGCGAGGCCCGCCGCCGACACCGTATGGTGGGGCGAGCGGAAGGGCCGCGCGGAAACGACGGGCCGCTCATGGCTTGTCAGGCCCGCCACGGACCAGATCTCGGTGGCCTCGATGATCTCCTCCCGGCTCATGTCCGGGAGAATGCCGGGCAGACGCTTGGCCAGCATTGACTTGCCCGCGCCGGGCGGGCCGACAATGAGAATGTTGTGTCCGCCCGCCGCCGCGATTTCAAAGGCGCGCTTGACGTTCTCCTGGCCCTTCACGTCGGCAAAGTCCAAAAGCTCCGAAGCCTCCGCCGTGAGGGCTGGAACGGGCGTCGGCGCGATCTGCTTTTCCCCGCGCAGGTGCTTTACCAGCTCTCCCACGGTGCGCACGCCGCAGACCTCCAGCCCCTCGGCAAAGGCGGCCTCGGCGGCGTTCTCCGCCGGGACGAAGAGGCGGCGCAGCCCCTCGCGCTTGGCGGCGAGGGCCATGGGCAGTGCGCCCTGCACGGGGCGCACATCGCCCGTGAGGCTCAGTTCCCCGATGAACGCGCACTCGTCCCCGGGCTGTCTGATATCCCCGGAGGCGGCGAGGATGCCCACCAGGATCGGCAGGTCATAGACCGTGCCGGTTTTCTTTTTGTCCGCCGGGGCGAGGTTCACGGTGAGCCTGGACACCGGGAAGCGGAAGCCGCTGTTTTTCACCGCCGCGTGCACGCGCTCCCGCGCCTCCTTGACCGCCGCGTCCGGCAGGCCCACGATCTCGAAGTGGGGCAGGCCGTTGGAGATATAGACCTCTACCGACACCCCGTAGCCGCCGATGCCGCTGACCCCGAGACTCTTGATGGATGAGAACATGGGCGTACCCCCTAACCTTTTTCTTTGCTCCCTTTGTGAAAGGGAGCAGTCACCAGTGCGCACACTGGTGACTGTGGGATCGACGTTTCTGAGCAAACCTTGGCAGAACACAGCACAAGGAGGATAATTCGATCCCTCCACCGCTTCGCGGTTCCCCTCCCTTTTTCCAAAGGGAGGTATCTGTACGATTCAAAAAACCGGAGGCTTGCGTCTCCGGTTTTTTGATGTTTATTCCTCTTCCTCCACGTCGCCGACGACGGCAATGTGCAGCTCGTCAAGCTGCTTCTGCGTGACCTCGCTGGGCGCGCCCATGAGGATGTCCTGGGCGTTCTTGTTCATCGGGAAGGGGATGACCTCACGGATGGAGTCCTCGCCTGCCAGGAGCATGACCATGCGGTCAACGCCCGGGGCGATGCCGGCGTGCGGGGGCGCGCCGTAGCAGAAGGCGTTGTACATGGCGGGGAACTTCTTTTTCACGTCCTCCTCGCCGAGGCGGACCATCTCGAAGGCCTTGATCATGATTTCGGGGTCGTGGTTGCGCACGGCGCCGGAGGAGAGCTCCACGCCGTTGCAGACCAGGTCATACTGGTCGGCGGTGATGGTGAGAGGATCGACCTCGCCCCGCTCGGCCCTGAGCAGCACGTCGAGGCCGCCCGCGGGCATGGAGAACGGGTTGTGGCAGAATTCCAGCTCGCCGGACTCCTCACCGATCTCGTACATGGGGAAGTCGACGATCCAGCAGAACTCGTAGCGCTCCTTATCCATATGGCCGGGGACGGCCGCGCCGAGCATCTTGCGCATGACACCGGCGGTCTTGAGGGCCTGGTCGTGCTTGCCGGCGGCAACGCCGACGAGCGTGCCGGGCTTGAGACCCAGGGCCGCGACAACGGCGTCCTTCCGGTCGGCCAGGAACTTGGCCACACCGCCCGCCAGCTCGCCCTTCTCGTCGAGCTTGAACCAGTAGGGCTTCGCGCCCGCCTGCACCTCGACATCGGCGCAGAGCTTGTCGATCTGCTTTCTCGTGAGATCGCAGTTTTCGACCACGATGGCCTTGACGGTATTGCCGGCGGCGAAGGGGGCGAAGTCCGAGCCCTCGACCAGCTTGGTCATATCCTGCAAAACGAGGTCGATGCGCAGATCGGGCTTATCCGAGCCGTAGGTCTCCATGGCCTCAAGGTAGGGGATACGCCGGAAGGGGGCGGCGGAGGCGATGTCATAGGTGCCGAACTTGGCAAAGATCGGGGGCAGCACATCCTCCAGCACGGCGAACACGTCGTCCTGGGTGGCGAAGGCCATCTCCATATCGAGCTGGTAGAACTCGCCGGGAGAGCGGTCACCGCGCGCGTCCTCGTCGCGGAAGCAGGGGGCGATCTGGAAGTAGCGGTCAAAGCCGGAGGTCATCAGGAGCTGTTTAAACTGCTGGGGCGCCTGGGGCAGGGCGTAGAACTTGCCGGGATGCTTTCTCGCCGGGACCAGGTAGTCGCGCGCGCCCTCGGGGCTGGAGGCCGTGAGGATGGGCGTGGTGATCTCCAAAAAGCCATGCTCGGTCATGGCCTGGCGCAGGGCCGCCACGACGTTGCAGCGCAGGATGATATTCTTCTTGACGGCGGGGTTTCTGAGGTCGAGGTAGCGGTACTTGAGGCGCTGCGTCTCGTCGGCCTCGCGGCTGCGGTTGATTTCAAAGGGCAGCTCGTTATAGCGGCAGCGGCCGAGCACCGTGATCTTCTCGGGCACGACCTCAATGTCGCCGGTGGGGAGCTTGGGGTTTTTACTGTCGCGCTCGCGCACGACACCCTCGACGGAGATGGTGGACTCCTTGTTGATGCCCTTGACGACGCGCATCATGTCCTCGTTCTCGATGACCACCTGGGTGGTCCCGTAAAAGTCGCGCACGACGACGAAGGCGAAGTTATTGCCGACCTCGCGCACGTTCTCCATCCAGCCGACGATCTTGACCTTTTCGCCGACATTGGAAATGCGCAGCTCATTGCAGGTATGGGTACGGGATTGTGTCATGTCTATCATCCTTTCTTCCTTTTAAGCTCCCTTTGTGAAAGGGAGCTGTCACGGCCGATCTCCCGCGAGGCCGTGACTGAGGGATCGACCGTCCTGCACACGCTGCAACAGAGCATGCCGCAAATGAGTGTTCGATCCCTCCGCCCCTTCGGGGCACCTCCCTTTTTCCAAAGGGAGGTTAAATGGGAGGTTTATTCCTTAATCACCGCGCCCGCGTTGAGCGCCGCGATCTTGTTGCTGATGTGCTTTGCCGCCTCGTCGGGCGTGAGCTTGACCTGCTCGCCGGAGCGCATGTCCTTGACGGAGAGGACGCCCTCGTTCATCTCGTCCTCGCCGATGAGTACCGCGAAGGGCACGCCGATCTTGTCGGCGTAGGCCATCTTGGCCTTGAACTTTTTCTGCTCACCGTAGAGCTGGGTGCGGATGCCGGCGCTGCGCAGCGTTGTGGCGGCGGTGACGGCAAAGCCCAGATCCTCGCTCATGGGCAGCACCAGCGCGTCACAGGGGGCGATGACGATGTCGTCGGAGAGAAGGCCCTGCTCGTTGAGAACATAGAAGAGGCGTGTCAAACCGATGGAGATGCCGACGCCGGGGAGCTGCTTGTCCGTATAGTACTCGGCGAGGTTATCATAGCGCCCGCCGGAGCAGACGGAGCCGATCTCCGGGTGCTCGGTCATGACGGTCTCATAGACGGTGCCGGTATAGTAGTCGAGGCCGCGGGCGATGGTGAGATCGACGGCAAAGTTCTCCTCCGGCACGCCGAAGTCCTGGAGGTACTTTGTGACCGCGATCAGCTCGTCCAGGCCCTGGTCGAAGGTCGCGTCCATGCCGCGGTAGCGGCCGAGGGCCTCGATGACCTCCTGGTTCGTGCCGCAGATGGCCATGAAGTCCAGAACGTTTTCCGCCTTGCAGGGCAGCATCTTCACCTCGTCGATGAGAAGCGCGCGCACCTTCTCCGCGCCGATCTTGTCAAGCTTGTCCACCGTGCGCATGATTTCGCCGGCCTTCTCGCTCATGCCGTTCATGGCATAGAAGCCGTTTAAGAGCTTGCGGTTATTGACGCGGATCTTGAATTTCTTAAGCCCCAGCTTTGTGAAGGTGCTGTAAATGATGGCGGGGATCTCCGCCTCGTTGGAGATGTCCAGCTTCCCGTCACCGATCACGTCGATGTCGGCCTGGTAAAACTCCCGGAAGCGGCCGCGCTGAGCGCGCTCACCCCGGTAGACCTTGCCGATCTGGTAGCGGCGGAAGGGGAAGGCCAGCTCGGAATAGTGCCCGGCCACGTATTTTGCCAGCGGCACCGTGAGGTCAAAGCGCAGCGCGAGGTCGCTGTCGCCCTTCTGGAAGCGGTAGATCTGCTTTTCGGTCTCGCCGCCGCCCTTGGCAAGCAAAACCTCCGCCGATTCGATGACCGGGGTGTCAAGCGGCGTGAAGCCGTAGAGCCCGTAGCTCTCACGCAGGACGGAGAGCATGCGCTCCATCTTCATCTGCTGCCGGGGCAGCAGCTCCATAAAGCCGGACAGGGTCCGGGGGCTGACTTTTGCCATATCTGTTTTCCTTTCCAGTGAAAAATGGCCGTAAAAAGGAAACATCAAATCGATTTAGCCCCCTTTGGAAAAAGGGGGCTGTCACGAAGTGACTGGGGGATCGAATCCGCCTTGCCGCAATGCCATTCCCGAACCTGTTTCACGACGGCTCGCCAATGGCGCGGCTGCGGAGATTCCGCCCCGCCTTCATCTGCCACAGGCAGCGGCGGCACGCAATCCCCTCCGGCCTTCGGCCACCTCCCTTTTTCCAAAGGGAGGTAAACAATCATGCTTATTTCTTTTGGGGATTGACGATGTTGCGCCAGTCGAGGTCGCCGCGCCTGAGTCCCTGCACCAGCACCTCCGCCGTGGCGGCGTTGGTGGCAAAGGGGATCTGGTACTGATCGCAGAGCCTCTCGATCTTGTTGATGTCGTCAAAGCCCTTGGGGTTGGTGGGATCGCAGAAGAAGAGGACAAGGTCGATCTCGTTGAAGGAGATGCGCGCCCCGATCTGCTGCGCGCCGCCCTGCTCGGCATGGAGGTAGAGCGTGATGGGAAGCCCCGTGGCCTCGGCCACAAGTTTGCCGGTGACGTGGGTGGCGCAGAGGGAGTGCTCCGCCAGGATGCCGCAATAGGCGATACAGAACTGAACCATCAGCTCTTTTTTTCTGTCATGTGCCATTAACGCAATGTTCATCCGAATACTCCGTTTCTCATTTCACATCATTGAATCTCTCAATCAATTTATTATAAACGCTTCGGCTTGAAACTGCAATATGGATTTTCCACTTTTTTGAATCTTTTTCTGCGGATTTTTCACAGTGGAACGTTTCACGTTATTTTAACAGCGCCATCTCCGGCTCGGAAGTGTCGGAGTAGCCGCGGATGGTGATATAGGCGTCCATGATCTGGCGGGCGATGAACTGCACGTCGGCGCCGGCGCCGCCGCGCTCGACCACCACGAAGATGGCCACCTCAGGGTCCTTGTAGGGGCCGTAGCACATGAAGATGCCGTCGTTCTGGATGCCCTCGCCCTTCTGGGCGGTACCGGTCTTGCCGGCGCAGCGCCAGGCGCAGGGGACCCAGATGTTGGCATTGGCCTCATTGGTGTAATCGTTGAGCACCTTCCACATTCCCTCGTGCACGGCGTCCCAGTTGTACTGGGCGGTCTCCACGGAGGACATGACCTTTTTCTCGCGCTCATAGAGCTTTTCGGAATAGTCGTAGTTGCGGATGGTCTTGATGATGGAGGCGGAGTAGCGCGTGCCGCCGTTTGCGACCGTGGCACAGTATTCGGCCATCTGGATGGGAGTGAAGACGGAGTCGGACTGGCCGATGGCGGCCTGCAGGGTGTCGCCGATGCGCCACTCGGTGCCTGCGTAATCCATGTGATTTGCGCGGTTGGACATGTTGCCCTTGGCCTCCACCAGCTCGATGCCGCTGTACTGCCCGAGGCCGAAGGCGGCGGCGAATTCGCCCATGTCGTCGACGCCGAGGTCGTTGCCCAGGGTATAGAAGAAGTAGTTGCACGAGTCGCGGATAGCGTCGGTGACGTTTTCCTCGGGGTGGGTCAGGTGCTCCTTTTTGTTGGCGTTCCAGATCCAGCATTCCGGGGCGTAACCCTCGGCGGCATAGCGGGTGTACACGCCCTGGCACTTGATTTTCCGTTCGGTGTTGATGATGCCCTTGGTGAGGCTTGCGATGGCGGTGCAGGGCTTGAAGGTGGAGCCGGGGGCGTAGGTGCCGAGCAGGGCGCGGTTGAAGAGCGGGGCGTTCTCGGCCACCAGCAGCTCCTGATAATCCTCGATGATGCGTGAGACATCGTAGGTCGGCCAGGAGGCCAGGGCCAGCGGGGAGCCGTCCTTCACGTTCACCACCACGGCGGAGGCGCCGGTGATGTTGTCCTTGAGTTCGACATTGTAGTCGCCGCGCGCGGTACCCTCGGCGCGCTTCTGGGCGATGTTCTTTTTCAGGATCTCGACGCCGTTTCCGAGGATGCGCTCGGTCTGCTCCTGCAGGACGCTGTCGATGGTGAGATAGATGTGGTTGCCGGGCACCGGCTCCTTGGTGTAGACGGTGGCGAGGATAGTGCCGGCGGCGTTGCGGGTCTCCTCCACGGTGCCGTCCTGGCCGTGGAGGTAGTTTTCAAAGGCGTACTCGATGCCGTCCTTGCCCACCATGGCGTCGGTGGAGTAATCCAGCAGGGAGTATTTCTCGAACTCCTCCTGTGTCATAAGGCCGACGTAGCCCAGGATATGGGCGGCGTAGTCGGTGGAGTACTGGCGGATATAGGCGCGCTTGACCTCGATGCCGACGAGCTTGTTTTCCATGATGGAGGAGATGAGGTTCATGCTGGCGTCCTCGACGAAGACGTAGTCGGCGGTATTGATGGCATAGCGCACGTTGATGGAGTAGCGCACGCCGGCGATGAGGCGCATTTCGGCGGCGGAGTAGCTGTTGTCGATATTGTAGCGCGTGCGCATATAGCTCATGAGCTCCACGGCTGTGCAGTCGGGGCTGAGGCCCTGGCGCTTGTAATAGGCCTCGAGCATGGTGCGCTGGATGGCGCTCATGTTCGCGTCGTATTCAAAGGGCGGCTCGAGCGTGACGGGCAGGTCGTCTGTATACTCGTCGCCGTAGGAGCGCACCATGCTCACCAGCTCCAGGATGACGGCGTTGGGGTCTTCGTTGGCGAAGAGCTTGTCCGTGTCGATCTTGAGGTTGTAGCACTCGGCATTGGACACCAGCACGCGCCCGTAGCGGTCGAGGATGTTGCCGCGGGCGGCGGTGACGGTGCGGGTGGTCTTGGTCAGCTCGTTTGCGCGGTTGTAGTAGGCCTCGCCCTGGACGATCTGAAGCTGATAGAGAAAGTACATGTAAACGGCCAGCAGCACCAGCGCGATCACCGCGAGCGCCGCCACCCGGCCGGGTTTGATGAGTCTGCTGTTCATAAGGATTCCTTTCCTTTTAGGCTCCCCCTCCGGGGGAGCTGGCTGCGCCGATCTCACGCGAGGCGCAGACTGAAGGGGTGTCCGTCAACAAATCCCCTTCCACCGCTGAAGCGGTCCCCCTCCCCCAAACGCCGCATGCGCGGCTGGGGGAGGCATGTGCGTTGTCATTCTCTGCTCCACCTTGCCGGCAGCGGGTAGGCCAGGGCGGCGAAGGGCATGGAGAAGAGCGTCTGCAGCAGGGCGACCTTGAGCATTTCCATGCTCCAGGCATCCCCCGCCAGGGTCTTGAGCATCTGCAGCAGCGCCGTGATGAGCGAGGCCAGGAAGGCCACGCCCAGGAAGGCGAAGAAGCGGCGGTTGATGAAAAACTGGGAGATGAAGGCGGACAGCAGGCTCAGCGCCGGCAGCAGGATGAGGAAGAACACGCGGTTTTCCACAAAGCTCATGTCCGCGAAATAGCCCATCAGCAGGCTGAAAAGGGGGCCCCAGGTCGCCCCCTCGAACATGCCGACCGCGGCCGAGACCGCCGGCAGCACCAGGGGCGAGACACCGAAGGGCCGGATATGGCTGAGCACCATGTTCTGGGCCATCAGGGTCAGGAACATGAGCAGCAGATAGCGCACGACCTTGTTCAGGTCGATTTTTTCCAGTAAATCTTTCAAGCTGAGTTTACTCCACAACCGTAAAGTCCTTGATGACGAACACCTGCACCAGCGAGTCCAGATTTGCCTGGGGCTGGACGATGCCGAATTCGATCTGGCCGCCGGCCTCGGTCTGCACGGCGGTGAGGGTGCCGATCATCAGGCCCGCCGGGAACGCGCCGCCGGAGCCGGAGGTCAGCACGTCGTCCCCCACGAAGATCTGGGCGCCGTCGGCAAGGTAGGTGAGCTTGGCGGTCTTGTCGCGCATGAAGGAGAACTCGCCCACCACCATGCCGGAGTTGCCCGTGGCGCCGACAAACGCGCCGACGGACATGTCCACGTCGATGAGCGTGGAGACCGTGGCCCAGTTGGTGCCGAGCTCCGTGATCTGGCCGACCACCGCGCCGTACTCGGTGATGACGGGGTCGCCCATCTCAATGCCGCTGGACGCGCCCTTGGAGATGGTGAAGGAGCTTGACCAGTTGGAGGTTGTCCAGAGCACCACCTTGCAGGACTCCATCACATAGTCGGTGTGCTTCTCCCGCAGCTCCAGAAGCTTTCTGAGGCGGGAGTTTTCCTCCGACGCCTCAATGCCGTCGCGGGCGGACTGCTGCGCGTCGGCAAGCTGGGAGCGCAGGGATTCGTTCTCCGCCAGAAGCGAGTCGTAGTCGTAGATATAGCCGTACATGCTGTCAAACCAGTTGACGGCGGAGGACAGCACCTTCTGGATGGGGGACTTGAGGATGCCGGCCACGTTCTGCACAAAGCCGATGCGCCCGTCGCGGGCGGCGGCGCCGAGGCTGATGATGAGGGCCGCGGCGGCGACGATGATGCCGATACGAAGGCCGTTTTTCTGCAGGTACTGCTTCACAGCAGACTCACCCCCAGTTCCCTGAGCATCAGGCCCAGCCTGCAGAGCGGCAGGCCCACGACGTTGAAATAATCGCCCTCGATCCCCTCGACAAAGAGCGAGGCCCGGCCCTGTATGCCGTAGGCCCCGGCCTTGTCCATGGGCTCGCCGGTTTTGATATAGGCGGCGATCTCGGCCTCGGAAAGCAGGCGGAAGTGTACACGGCTTTGCTCGACGGCAAGGCTCTCCCGCCCGTCCTTCAGAACGCAGACACCCGTATACACCGCATGCGCAGTCCCGGAGAGGGCGCGCAGCATATGGGCTGCCTCAAGCTCGGAATGGGGCTTGCCGTAGACCCGGCCTTCATGCCAGACAATGGTGTCGGCGGCGATGACGATGTCGCCGGGGGCCGAGCCTTCCGCCGCCTCCCGCGCCTTGTGGGCGGCCAGGGCCTTCACCAGCGCGTCCGGCGGGAGCGCGGGATCGGCCCGCTCCTCCCCGACGGCGGGGCGGATGACGAGATCCCGCACACCCAGCATATTCAACAGTTCTTTCCTCCGCGGCGACGCGGAGGCGAGGATGATAGACATTTTGATAATTCTCCAAAACCTTATTGGCTCCCTTTGCGAAAGGGAGTTGGACACAGCCCTCGCCTCCCCCAGCCGTTTACGGCGTTTGGGGGAGGGGGACCGCTTCAGCGGTGGAAGGGGTCCCGCGAGGCCATGACTGAGGGAGTCGTCTGTCCCGTATACGCCTGAAAAGAGGCTTGTGCGAAAGCTGTTCGATCCTTCCACCGCAAGCGGTCCCCCTCCCTTTTTCCAAAGGGAGGTAAAAACTTGTTTGGTGGCGGCTTTTCACTCGACTCCCCGGTAGTAGAGCCCTCTCGTCAGCACGTTCGGCTGGTAGTCGGACTGGCCGAGGTAGACCTTTGCCACCTCCAGGCATTCGCGGGGCGACTCGGTGGTGAACAGCATGCGCATGCCCCAGAGGCCCGCGCCGTAGAGGTCCTGCGCCTTGTCGGCGAGATAGAGCTTGTGGGCGTTGTAGATGACATTGCGGCAGCCGAACTCCTTGACCACCGGGAACACCGCGCCCATGCGGTCGGACATCTGGGCCGGGGTCGAGCAGGTGCAGCGCCCGGAGGAATGGCGGATCACGCACTGGTCCGACACCATGAGCGGGAGCCTGCCGTAGACGATCATCTCGGTGTCGAGCGTCTTCGAGAGATCCCGGATCTGGGCGATGCGCAGCTCAAAGGAGGCGGTGGCGGAGACAAAGCCCGCCTGGCGCACCATCTCCATGGAGAGGGAATTAAAGACATTCAGGCCGAAGTCGCCCCGGATGCGCATGCCGATATTCTTTGCCAGCATCGCGTGGCCGAGGTTTCCGACCAGGGCCTCGTTGATGCCGAAGTCGAAGAGCTTTTCCAGCATCTCGCGCACATACGGCTCCTCCTCGTCGGTGATGACGCGCGGCAGCACCGCCACCGGGATCGTGCCCCGCTCCTCAAAGGGCTCGAGCAGGTCAAAGTACTCGTTCATGACCGTGACGGGCACGTAGAGGTATTTCGGGTGCAGGGCCGCAAGCTCGGGCGTGAGCTGCTCGGCGGAGAGCACCTGGAAGATCATGGCGGGGTCGACACCCGGCGCGCTGCCCTTGGGCTTTGCCGGGATGGTCCCGACGCGGCGCTTCGGCGGCGTGCCGCGCTGCTCGCTGAGCGCGGACAAGAGGTTTCGCCTGAGCTCATTGACGGCGGCGGCGGGCAGGAAGAGGCCGGGGTCGGTCTGGGCCTTGTTCTCCACCACGTTGTAGGGTGTGCCGCCGGTTTTGAACATCTGGTCGGTGAGATAGGCGCTTGTCAGGCCCTGGCCCCGCGCCTTCTCCGGCACGCGCCCTGCGGCGACGGCCTTGTGCCCGTCGTCGTCAAAGGCGATGGCCCGGATGGGCTGGCCCTTCTCGGCCACGGTGTAAAAGTGCACCGGTACCCGCCTGAGCTCGCCCTCGGAATAGCCCTTGCGCGCCTGGGTGAAAAGCTGCTCGGTATCCCGGTCGGCCTCCCCGCGCACGCCGAACATGTCCTCCCGGTCGCCGTTGAAGTAGCCCTGGGTGAAGCCCTGGCGGGAGAAGGCCCGCTCGAGATCGGCCATCTCCTCGGGCGTGGGCTGGCGCTGCTCCCGGAGGGCCTTGGAATAGATTTTTGTGACGATGGCGGTGTACTCCGGCCGCTTCATGCGCCCCTCGATCTTGATGCAGGCAACGCCCGCCTCCTCGATCTCCCGGAGCCTGTCGACCAGACAGTTGTCCTTGAGGGAGAGCGGATAGTCGTCCATGCGCCCGCCGAGGGAATACTGCATGCGGCAGGGCTGGGCGCACATGCCCCGGTTGCCGCTGCGCTGGCCGATGAGGGCCGACATGTAGCACTGGCCCGAGTGGCAGAAGCAGAGGGCCCCGTGGACGAAGACCTCCGTCTCGATGGGGGCATTTTCGGTGATGTAGCGGATCTGCTCCAGGCTCAGCTCCCTTGCCAGCACCGCCCGCGTCATGCCGAGCTCCGCCGCCGCCTCCACGCCCGCAAGGTTGTGGATCGACATCTGGGTGCTCGCGTGCAGGGGGATATCCGGCAGGTACTGGCGGATGGCGGCGGCAAGGCCCAGATCCTGGATGATGATGCCGTCGGTGCCGGTCTCGGAGGCGATGCGCGCCGCCTTCAGCGCATCCTCCACCTCGCGGTCGCCCACGAGGGTGTTGAGCGTCACGTACACCTTGCAGCCGCGGATATGGCAGTAGCGCACGGCGCGCTCATATTCCTCATCGGTAAAGTTTTTCGCGCCGCGCCGGGCATTGAATTTGCCCATGCCCATATACACGGCGTCCGCGCCGTTCTGCACCGCGGCGATCACAGCCTCGGGCGACCCGGCGGGAGAAAGCAGTTCGATCATGATGGTTGTCCTTTATCTATCTTTGTTCTTTGTTGGAAAGCTTATTTCAGTGTGGAGAGCGGAAAGTGAAGAGTGAAAAGCGGAGCTAAGGAGCGCCTGCGGCGCGATTGTATCAGGCTCCGCCCTCAGAGGCACTCGTTTTGTCCGAAGAAATGCACGTCTCACACAATATAATCCGTCCGCGCAAGCGGACACATAACTTCACTTTTCACTTTTCACTCTTCACTTTCAAAGAACCCGGTTCTTTACAGCGCACAAATATACATTATAAGTATACCACACCGGCGAGGCTTGCGGCAAGGGGATAATCGTGTTATAATGGATAAGTACGTGAACACGGCGTAAACAAACCATGAACTTTGGAGGTGAGCACATGCAGGGTGAAGGGACAGCCTTTTCCGTCTCGCGCGAGGAGGCAGAGCGCCTGATCGCCGCCCACGACGGGGACATAGCCCTGCTGTGGCTCTTTCTGCGGCAGTGCCCCGGCGCGTCCCTGGAGGATGCGGCCCGCGCCCTCTGCCGTACCCGGGCGGAGCTGGAGGCAGCCCATGAAAAGTTGGAAAGGCTCTCCCTGCCGGGTTTGCCTGCGCAGCTGCGCGCCCCCGAAGAAAAACGGGCCGCGCCGCCGCTGCCGATCCCGGAGCCTGCCGAGGAGCTGCCGGAGTATACGGCGGAGGATCTGACCCGGCGCAGCCGGGAGGATGCGCGCTGGACCGCCCTCATCACCGAGGCGCAGCGCGCCCTGGGCCGCAAGCTCAACAGCGGCGAGCTCAAAAAGCTCTTCGGCCTCTATGACTATCTGGCCCTGCCGCCGGAGGTGCTGATGATGCTTCTTAACTACTGCGTCTCGACCGCCCCGTCCGGCAATCCCCCCTCCATGCGCTTTATTGAGAAGGAGGGCTACGCCTGGGCAAACCGCGAGATCCTGACCCTCGAGCAGGCGGAGGAGTACATCGCCGCAAGCCAGCAGCGAAAGGAAAGGCTCGGCAGGACGGCAAAGCTCCTGAACATCGCGGGCCGCGCCCTGACCGCCACGGAGACAAAATACATCAGTGCCTGGCTCGACATGGGCTTCGGGGAAGAGGCAATCGAGATGGCCTATGACCGCACCGTCACCAACACCGGCTCGCTCAAGTGGCGGTATATGGACGGGGTCCTCAAGAGCTGGCACGAAAAGGGCCTGCACACGCCGGAGGAGATCCGGGAGCGGGATGTCCGCCATCCGAGGGGGCAGGCTGGGAAGGCCGAAGTTCCCCGCAACCTGGACAAGCTCCTGGACGATCTGAAGGGGATCTGACTCCCTCAGCCG
>Ga0310697_10002393_pt1 | contig 20038 bp, 17 predicted proteins | sample 172DNAGHGlowgp2_FD_203883 | JGI IMG/M metagenome (GOLD analysis project Ga0310697, IMG submission 203883) | Sheep rumen microbial communities from Palmerston North, Manawatu-Wanganui, New Zealand - 1728 DNA GHGlow gp2 (v2) (version 2) | ecosystem: Host-associated > Mammals > Digestive system >... | reverse complement strand
GCCTCATAGTCACGGTCGCTGGGGTTAGACTTCTTCTCGACCTCGGAGGCTAGTGCGCGGGCATTACGGTTCACTTGATAGATCTCGCGTTCCATCTGCTCGTAGAGGGGCATGAACTGTTTCTGCTGAGTTTGGGTGAGTCCCAGTTGCTCGATAATCATTTCATGCTTGGCCTGGTACATGTCGGTGGCAAACTTGGTGCGTCCGTTTTGAGCCGATGCTGAAGCAACGATAGCCAACGTTAAAATAATGATAGAGAGAACTTTTTTCATAGGTCAACTTCTCCTTTCCTTGCTTTTATTGGTTGTGGGAATTGAGATCCTCCTCGTTGCTCATCATGACTGAATCTTCGTAGCTGAGGATGTCATAGTCGCTTACCGCGCCACTCATGATAAAGTCTTCAACATTGCCCTTGTCGTCATCGAGTTTCTCGGCAACGGCCCTCACTCCGTTGAGGTTGGATGATGTGGTGAAGTGGCTGAACACCGACATCATGCACCACACGCCGGCAAACATGGCCGCCAGATAGGCAAACGGTTTCAAGCGTTGCCACATGGTGGGCTTGATGTCAACGGGTGTGATTTCAACATCGGGCAGCATATCGGCCATGCGTTTGTTGAAATCTTCAAAGTAATTATCCGGCAATTTAAAGCCTGGATTCTTACCGTATTTGTTCAGTAATGTGGAGTCTTCTCGTTTCATAACGCTTGTTTGACTTGTAAATGTCAAGAAAGTTTAATCGGGAATTGAAAAAATTATTCTGTTTCTCCCAGAAACTGTTCGATTTTTTTCACTGCATGATGATATGATGCCTTCAAGGCGCCCTCGCTGGTGCCGAGAATCTCGCTCATTTCGTCATACTTCATCTCATCATAGTAGCGCAGGTTGAATACGAGGCGCTGCTTTTCGGGCAAGGAGGCGATGGCCTTTTGGAGGTTGATCTGGGCTTGGTCACCGTCAAACCACTCGTCGCTTTCCAGCTGGTTGACGAGAAAACTCTCGTCGTCATCGATGGAAATATTGTTCATCACCTTCTTCTTGTTGACAAAGGTAATGCTCTCGTTGATGGCAATCTTGTAGAGCCAGGTCGAGAGCTTGGCGTCACCGCGAAAGTTGTCGATGTTGGTCCAAGCCTTCAAGAAGGTGTTCTGCAACACGTCATTGGCGTCGTCATGGTCGATGACCATGCGACGTATCTGCCAGTAAAGTTGCGAGCTGTAATGCTCGATGACTTTACCAAATGCCGCTTTGCACGTCGCTTGATCGTGCAATTGCTCAATGACTTGAGCCTCGTCATATTTCTCTCGTGCTGCCATGAATAATCATTTTGAGCCGTAAAGTTAGCAAAAAATCTGCCAACTCACCCGAATTAATCAACATTTTATGTTTTTTTTATCATTTAACAAGGTGTTCCGCCCATGTGTGTGATGTCGTATTCAACTGATTACGCAAAATGTGGAATCGAGGGGAGGTCAGTGGCGGAACTGCTTGGGAGTCATTCCCGTCATGCGTTTAAAAAACTTGGTGAAAAACGATTGGTTGGGGAAATTCATGTCGTCGCTAATGCGGGTGATGGGCTTGCTGGAGTGGCGCAGGTCGATCTTGATGCGCGTGACCAATGCCTCGTCGATCCACTGCTTGGCACTCTTGCCGCTTGCCTGCTTGACCACCGTGCTCAGGTAACGGGGCGTGATGCACAGTCGAGACGCATAGAACTCGATGGTGTGGTGCTCGGGCGCAAACTCGGTGACCAGCTGGATAAAGTCGGAGAACAGGCGTTGCTCGCGCGTCTGGCTCTTGCGGTAGGTCTGCTCGTGGTGGCTCCACAGGTGATCGACATACCACAGGAACGCGCTCAGCAGGTGCAATGTCACCTGGCTGCTCCCCTCCTGTTGCTGTAAGTGCTGATAGAGCATGAAGTGCAACTGGTCGAGGTATTGCTCGTGGTGTGGATCCAGATGCAACTGGAAGTCGCGCAGGTGTCCGTCAAATGCTGCCGGAATGCGGTTGCCGATAGCTAGCGAGAACAACTCGTCGCTGATCGACAGGCCAATGCCCTGAACGTCAGGCGATGCGTCCTTGTATTGCAGGATGCCATTACTGCCCAGGAAAACCAGATCTCCAGCCTCAAATCGTCGCTCCATCATGTTGATGATGGGTTCAGCCCAGCCGTTATTGATGATGAGGATACGCATTTCGGGCATGAGCGTGGGCTGTCCTAGGATTTGATCCTTGATTAAGTCAATGCGCACGTTGCGTGCCACGGCCAGGTTGCGTGTGATGTAGTTGTTGGCCAGCGTCTCGTCGTGTCCCTCAATGAGCTGCTTGAGTTGTGTCAGGTTTAGTTGTCTCAATTCTGCCATAGTGTAGCGATTTTGAACGCAAAGGTAACCAAAAGTGGTTAAAAATCAAACTTTTTTATTTTTTTTGTACAAAAGGGACATTTTCTCCTTGTTTTGGATAGAAAATGATACAGAATAATATAATACCTTTGCAGTGTATAAAAAATCTCAATGATGATATGAAACGGCTTTTATTCATTCTTAGCATTTGCATGACGGTAGGCGCTGCGTCACAGACCCTTGAAGAGTGCCAGCAGGCGGCCCAACGCAACTACCCACTCATCGCCCAGCATGACTTGATAGCCCGCACGACCGACCTCACCGTGGCCAATATCCAGAAGGGATGGCTGCCGCAACTGTCGGCAACAGCTCAGGCCACCTATCAGAGCGCAGTCACCGCATGGCCCGATGAGATGAATGGACTGTTGCGTCAGATGGGTGTGGACATGAAAGGTCTGGCCAAGGACCAGTACCGCGTGGGTCTTGACTTGCAGCAGACTGTGTTTGACGGCGGCGCCATCAGTGCCCAAAAACAAGTGGCACGTGAGCAAGGGGCGGTTCAACAAGCACAACTGGACGTGGATTTATATAATGTGCGCCAGCGAGTTAACGAGATGTACTTTGGAGTGCTGATGCTTGATGACCAGATCAGCTTGAACGATGATTTGCAGAAACTGCTGGCAGCCAGTGAGAAAAAACTCACCTCGATGGTCAAGCATGGCACCGCAGCCCAGTGTGACTTGAATAATGTCACTGCCGAGCGTCTCAACGCTGTCCAGCAGAAGATCACGCTGGAATCCCAGCGCCGCGTGTTGCTGGCCATGTTGGGTGCCTTCTGCGGGCTGGAGGTGACACAGTTGTCCAAGCCAAGCGCATTAGAAGTCATCGACGGCAATAACCGTCCCGAGCTGCGCCTGATCGATAGCCGGTTGCGTCTCGCCGACGCTCAGGATAAGGCCCTGAAGGCATCGCTGTTGCCCCGCCTGGGTGTGTTCGCTCAAGGATATTATGGTTATCCAGGCTATAATCTGTTCAAGGACATGATGGGGCGTGACTGGTCATGGAACGGCATGGTGGGCGCGCGCCTGACGTGGAACCTGGGCGCCCTCTATACCCATCGCAATGACAAGGCCAAGGTGCAGCTGCAACGGGAGACTGCCCAGAATCAGCGCGAGGTGTTCCTGTTTAACAACCGGCTGGAGCAGATGCAACACAACGAGGCCATTGAGCGCTATCGCAATCTCATGAAGCAAGACCAGGAGATTATCGCCCTGCGGGGGCAGGTGAGAAAAGCCGCCGAGTCCAAACTCTCTCATGGCATCATCGATGTGAACGACCTGTTGCGTGACATCAACAGCGAGAACGCCGCGCGAGTGCAGCGCTCCATCCATGAGATTGAAATGCTCAAGCAGATGTATGACTTGCAATATACGACCAATCATTAACCAAACAGCATAACGATGAAAAAAATAGCAATTATGGCAAGCGTGGCACTCCTGGTGATGACCGCTTGCGGCAAGAAGGAAAAGGCATTTGACGCCACGGGAACGTTTGAGGCCACCGAGGTCACCATATCGGCCAAGGCAACGGGCGAGTTGAAATCCTTTGACGTCACCGAGGGGCAAGTCATCGACGGCGGTGTCCAAGTGGGCCGGATCGATACCTATCAACTGACGCTAAAAAAACAGCAGCTCGAAACACAGCGCGGCCAACTTGCAGCCAGCAAGCGTCAGTTGTCGTCCAACAGGTCGGCAACCAGCAGCCAGCAGCTGGATCTGAATAAACAACTCTCTTCCATCCAGCAGCAGATAGCCAATGCCAAACGTGAGCGACAGCGCTATGCCGAACTTGTCAAGGACGGAGCCGTCCCCCGCAAGCAACTCGATGACATCGATAACCAAATCAAGGTGCTGAACCGCCAGTTGGAGGCCACGCGCGATCAGCTGCGCAGCAATAACGCTGCCCTTGCCGAGCAGGGTAAAGGCATCAGCGCTCAGATGGATGGTATCGATGCGCAGGTGGCCGGCATCGATGCCCAGCAGCGTCAGCTTGATGACCAAATTGCCAATGCCGATATTGTAACGCCCTACAAGGGCACGGTGCTGGAGAAGTATGTCGAGCAAGGCGAGTTTGTATCGACAGGCAAGCCGTTGTTCAAGATGGCCGATGTGGATCACATGTTTATCCGCGCCTATGTCACCTCGGCCCAGTTACAGCACATCAAGGTGGGCCAGCCCTGCAAGGTGTTTGCCGACTATGGTGATGGACACAAGAAAGAGTATCCGGGCACAATCACCTGGATTTCCAACCGCTCGGAATTCACCCCCAAGACCATCCTGACCGACGATGAGCGCGCCGACCTGGTGTATGCAGTCAAAATCGCTATCACGAACGATGGCTATGTCAAGATAGGGATGTATGGCGAAGTGAAGTTTTAATTGGTTTTCTGGAATCACTGGAATCACTGGAGGGACTGGAATCACTGGAGGGACTGGAATGGATCACCGATATGAGATGAATGCGATTGAGGTAAATAACGTCTCTAAAAGTTATGGGGCTGTCATGGCGCTCGACGACGTGTCGTTCACTGTGGGCAAGGGTGAGCTGTTTGGCTTGATCGGCCCCGATGGTGCCGGCAAGACATCGATGTACCGCATCTTGTGTACCCTGCTGTTGCCCGATGGCGGCACGGCGGCGGTCGAGGGCTTTGATGTGGTCAGGCAGATGAAGGATATAAGGAGCAGGGTGGGGTATATGCCCGGCAGATTCTCTCTCTATGAGGACTTGACTGTTGAGGAGAACCTGCAATTCTTCGCCACGTTGTTTGGCACAACGGTTGATGAAGGCTATGACAGCATCAAGGCGATTTATAGCCAGATTGAACGCTTCAAGAACCGCAAGGCCGGAGCCCTGTCGGGTGGTATGAAGCAAAAATTGGCACTCTCCTGTGCTCTGGTACACCAGCCCAGTGTGCTCTTCCTGGACGAACCCACAACGGGAGTTGACCCCGTGAGCCGCAAGGAGTTCTGGGATATGCTGGGCGAACTCAAGGAACGCGATATCACCATTGTGGCATCAACGCCCTATCTCGATGAGGTGCGCCGTTGTGAGCGGGTGGCATTCCTGGATCAAGGCAAGATGAGAGGCATAGGCACTCCCGATGAAATCTTGACGCGTTTTGCCGACATCTTCGACCCCCCAGGCATCGACCATGTTCAGGGTTGTGAGGCCCAGGACGAGAATGTGATTGAGGTGGAACATCTGGTTAAGGCCTTCGGGTCATTTCATGCCGTTGACGACATCAGTTTTACCGTCAAGCGCGGAGAAATCTTCGGTTTTCTGGGAGCCAACGGTGCGGGAAAGACTACGGCGATGCACATGCTCACGGGCCTCAACCAGCCCACAAGCGGTACTGGCCGTGTGGTGGGTTATGACATCCGCACCGAGCATGAGCAAATCAAGAAACACATTGGCTATATGAGCCAGCGCTTCTCGCTCTATGAGGATTTGACAGTAGCCGAGAATATCCGCCTTTTTGCAGGCATCTACGGCATGGAGGACAAGGAAATCGCAAGCAAGACCGATGAATTGCTCAGCCGCTTGCAGTTTGCTGATCACAAGAATACACTAGTGGCCTCGCTGCCGCTGGGCTGGAAGCAAAAGTTGGCCTTCTCGGTGAGTATCTTCCATGAGCCGGGTGTAGTGTTCCTCGACGAGCCAACAGGCGGTGTCGATCCAGCTACAAGGCGTCAGTTCTGGGAACTGATCTATGATGCTGCCGGTAGAGGCATCACCGTGTTTGTCACCACTCACTACATGGACGAGGCCGAGTATTGTGACCGCATCTCCATCATGGTGGATGGCAAGATCAAGGCGATGGGAACTCCCGCCGAGTTGAAACAGAAGTTTAACCAGCCCGATATGGACCACGTGTTCACCTATCTGGCCCGCCAAGCCACTCGCAGCAGCGATTAAACTACAAGAGTCATGAAACAGTTTATCTCATTTGTCATCAAGGAGGGAAAACACATCCTGCGCGACAAGCGCACGATGCTCATCCTGTTTGGGATGCCGCTGGTGTTGATGCTGATCTTCGGCTTTGCTATCACCAATGATGTGAAAAATGTGCGCACGGTGGTGGTGGCCAGCTCGATGGATCACATGACGCGGCAAGTGGTGGATAGGCTTGCGGCATCGGAGTATTTCACCATTACCCAAGTTGTGGCCACTCCCAAGGACGCCGAACGAGCCATTAGGGGCCAAAAGGCAGATATGGCGATTGTCTTTGGTCCCGACTTTGCCTCACGGCGCAGTGGCGTTCAGTTTATCGTTGACGGTTCTGACCCCAATATGGCCCAGCAATGGACCAACTATGCCACGGCAATGATGTTGAATGCCGATGGAGGGGGCGTCAATAGCAAGATGCTCTATAACCCTCAAATGAAGTCGGCCTACAACTTTGTCCCCGCCATCATGGGCATGTTGCTGATGCTGGTGTGCGCGATGATGACTTCGATCTCGATTGTCCGTGAGAAGGAAAAGGGTACGATGGAGGTTTTGCTTGTCTCTCCTGTCAAGCCACTGATGATCATCGTTGCCAAGGCTATCCCTTATCTCATGCTCGCCTTTGTTATCCTCATGCTCATCTTGTTGATGGCTCGCTATGTTCTGGGCGTGCCGTTGGCGGGCTCACTGTTCTGGATTATCGTTATTTCGGTCATCTATATTCTGCTGGCGCTCTCGCTGGGACTGCTCATCAGCAATGTGGCGCAGACACAGCTGGTGGCCCTGCTGCTGTCGGCCATGGTGTTGCTTGTGCCTATAGTGATGCTCAGCGGCATGATTTTCCCTGTGGAGTCGATGCCCACAGTGCTCCAGTGGATCTCGGCCATTGTGCCCCCCCGCTACTACATTGAAGCGATGCGCAAGTTGATGATCATGGGTGTAGGCATCCGGGAGGTGACCCGTGAGGTCTTGATACTCGTGGGTATGGTCGCCTTGCTGATGACTCTCGCCCTAGCCAAGTTTAACAAACGACTCGAATAGTACAGTACTCATGACACTTAAATATCTCATACAGAAAGAGATTCTCCAGATTCGCCGCAATGCGTTCCTGCCCAAGCTCATCGTCATGTTCCCCATCATGATCATGTGCGTCATGCCCTGGGTCATGAATCAGGAAGTGAAGAATATCAAGGTCACGGTGGTGGATAATGACCGCTCAACCTTGTCCCAGCAGCTGGTGCACAGTATCGAAGCCAGCAACTACTTCATCTTCAAGGGGCAGCAGCCCACCTATAGGGCGGCCCTGCATGAGATCGAGGAATCCCGAGTCGATATCGCGATGGTGATTCCCCAGGATTACAGCCGTGACGTGGCGCTGGGCAACCAGCCACAGGTGCTCATTGCCGCCAATGCCGTCAACGGCACTAAGGGGTCGATGGGCGGTGCTTACCTCACCCAGATTGTCACAGCGCATGTCAATCCCGATATGACCGCGATGCAATCGCGGGTATCGACCCTGTTCCTGTATAACAAGAATCTGGATTTCAAGTTGTTCATGATACCCGCCTTGTTTGCCCTCGTGATGATGCTGATGACGGGTTTCTTGCCCGCGCTCAACATTGTGGGCGAGAAGGAGGCAGGCACTATCGAGCAGATTAACGTCACGCCCGTGAGCAAGTGGTCATTTATCCTGGCCAAACTCATCCCCTACTGGATTATCGCCCTGTTTGTCATCACAGTGTGCCTGTTGCTGGCCTGGGCGGTCTATGGCATTACCAGCGTGGGACCGTTGGCGCTCATCTACCTGCTGGTGATGTTGCTGGCCTTGTTCTGGAGCTCATTTGGGTTGATGATCAGCAACTATAGCGACACGATGCAGCAAGCCATCTTTGTGATGTGGTTCTTTGTGGTAATGATGATGTTGCTCTCGGGCTTGTTCACGCCCACGCGCTCGATGCCCTCGTGGGCCTACGCCTCGACCTACATTAACCCGATGTCCTACTTTATCGATGCGGTGCGCACCGTGTTCATCCGTGGTGGCGGCATCTCGAGTATCTGGCACCAATTGCTGGCCTTACTGGGCATCGGCTCGGTGATGGCATGTTGGGCAGTTGTCAGCTACAAGAAGAATTCCTGAAAAGCGGCTCCGTTGACGGGGCCTAAAACAACGTGAGTTCGACGAAATCACACTCTGTCCTTCAGTCAGTTACCATCTACACCATGTAGAGACGCAAAATTTTGCGTCTCCGGGCTGGCGTTGTAGTAGCATCTATCGCTGGGAGACGCAAAATTTTGCGTCTCTACAAAGCGGACTAATTGAGTATCAATACTTTATTTTCATCGAACTCACGTTAAAACAAAAAGAGAGAGGCTGTGGCATAATTCTTGGCTTGAATGATGACGCACAGCCTCCCGCACTTTATGTCATGGAGTGTCGTGATGTGTTTACAGGGGAGTGGAGCCGCCCACGCCTCGGAACAGGTTGCCCGTGATGGTGAAATCAAGGTCACCACACTTGAAGGAGCCACTCATGGTCAGGCACTGGTTGTCGAGGGTGATGTTCAGGTCGGTGATGGTGTAGAATCCCCTGTAGGATGATTCTACCTCATCGGCGGTGATGACATAGCCCGTGGTGGTGGGCTTCACTTTCAGATTATTGTACTGGATTTCGGTAGCCTGTACCGAACCATTGACATTGGCGATAAAGTTGCTGAGCTTCATGGTGCAGGTCTCACCCTTGCTGTCGATGGCAAACAGATAGGCCGACTGATTGTGGCTGGAGTGATTACCGTTGTCGGGGTTGGTGATTGTGGTGGTCGTGTAGGCATACAGCAAATGTGAAGAGCTCACCACGTGGTTGGTACCCTCGTCAAAGGAGTACCACATCATGCCCGTTCCCATATCGAGATAGCCCGTGAAATTGTCGATTCCTGTGTAGGCCGTTGACGTGGCGTTGTTGAATCGATAAGTCATGTCGTTGACGTGGGTCAATTTCATGGATGGGGTGGTCAACGAGCGGGAATTGCCGTTGGCATCGTGGTAGTCGCCCGTGAACTGGATGGTCATGTCGGTGTAGTTCACTTCTACCTTGTTGCTGCCTTGTGAAAACACAAGTTGGTCTCCGTCGATAGCGCGGCTGTTGGTCACCATCGAGACGGTCTGCTTGTTGACAGGCTCGTCCTCTTTGCCACAGGCGGCAAGCATGATTACCGCCATGAACGGAAGAAGAAATAATGAGAATTTTTTCATGTCTTGATAGATGGAAAATTGATTTTATAAGATGTTGATTAATAGGCGGTGTAGTTGGGATAAGTTCTTCCTGATGCGACCACGACGGCGCTGTCGCCCATCATGAAGTTGGCGATGATGGAATCGTTCTCCAGGTCAACAATGGCGTTGAACGTCTTGAAAGGGTACTCGTCGGTTGACTTGATGGTGGGAACGCCCACGCTATCGGTCCAGTTGCGGAACACGGTCGTGGTGGGGATGTTCTGCCCGGTGAAGGTGTAGCCGTTGCGAGTCACAGTCACGGGCACGCTGCTAGCCGTCATGTTGTTGAAGAATCTCATGTCCTTGGCATGGACAATGGCCATGACCTTGACGATGGCCTTGGAAGTGAGCGGCGAGAGGGTGAACTGGTACATGACGTTTTCCATCGAAGTGGCCTTGGTCGTGTCCAGATAGGTGATGGTGTTGTGGGTCTTGAGGAAGAACACGTCCTCGATGGTGGAGATCACACGGATGCCGTCGTTGGTCGTGTAACTGTAGCGGATGGCGCTCTCGTTGAAGTCAACGTAACCACTGAAGTCTTTCACCTCACTACTCTGTGGTGCCTTGAGTGAGTAGAAACCCAGGCGCACCGGTGTGGCCGTGATGCCGCTGATGCTCACCGTCTTGTTGCCCGAGCCATCGTTATAAGTGAGTTCGACCGAGGCCTGGTGTTTAGACGTGTCGATAGTGAGCTTGTTGTGTGTGGCACTCATGCCCAGCACCTCCCCATTGTTGAGGTTCACGATGTGGTTGATCATAGGTGAATTGACGGTGAACACGCCGTCGCCGCCCCTCGAGGGCTCATCGTTGCTGCAAGAAAAGGCTCCCATGATCAGGGCCATTGCAGCAATCAGTAAAAATATCTTCTTCATATATACAAAATCAGTTTGCGATGTATTGTTGTAGCGTAATTGTGCGGCAAATATACACCTAAAAAACAAATGGTGCACTCAATCTTGCACCATTTGTAATGATTTTTATGATAATATGTGTTAATTGCCGGTTTTGGTGAACGGTTTAAGGCTGCCGTGGTCGTCAAAGTGGCCGCCGTGGCAGTCAAACGTGATACTATAGGTGAGGTTCTTAGTATCGACCTTGCATGTGAGGTCGGTTACCAAATAGATGTCGTCATAGAGTCGCAGCATGGTGCCTCCACGTTGCATGTAGGGGTGAATGCCAGTGCCGGCATAGGTATATACTTTACCGTCCTTGTCAACGGTCACAGGAGCATCGATGCGGATGTTCATAGCGGGCGATTGGACCTGGCCGATAGTAAACCTGATATTGTACAGGTAAATCGTGCTGGAATCCTTGTCCATGTCGATGTCAAACAGATAGTGGGCGTCGGTCTCATTTTGATAGACACTTTCTAGATTCTGGGTTGTGGGGATGATAGGCTGATCCTTCTCGTCACCGCAAGCAGTGAACACCATGCCTAACATGATGGCCACAAAAAAGATGCTGAAAAATTTCTTCATTTTCTCTGTAATTTTTATGTAATATACTAATTAACAAATAGTTGGTTCTTGATTTCTGACTGCAAAAATAGTGGAATTATGTCTTATGACAAAATTTTCTAGACTTTTTCACCATTTGTATAGATGAATCATACAAAGCGCGTGGCTAGAAGCTGAGGCGAAGCGTGGCGCCCATCGAGCGGCCATGACCACGTTGCAGGAAGGGGTGCTGGATGGAGACAAAGTAGAACGTCTTGTAGGCCGTGTCGGTCAGGTTGCGTCCCCACAATTGCAGGCTGTAGTGCGCTTGTTTCCAGGTGATGGAAGCGCCCAGCAAGGCATAGAAAGGCTGACGCATGGTGTTGGCCTCGTCCCAGTAGATGTCGCCTGCGGCGCGCACGTTGGCAGCCAGGGTGAGCAATTTGTTCCAGTCTCCACCCACCTTGAAGCCATGGCTGGCTTCGGCAAACAGGGTGTGCATGGGGGCGTAGGGCACACGCTTGCCGCTGTGGTCCACCTTGCCGTCGTTGTAGTCGCGGAAGGTGGCGTGGGTAAAGCCATAGCTGATGCTGATGTGGGTGAGCTCGGTGGGGATGACTCTCATGGCAAACTCCGCGCCCCAGCTATGGGTCTTGCCGGCATTGGTCATCATGCGGCCCGTTGTAGTGCCTGGAGGAAAGACGGTCAACTGGCGGTCACGGCAATCCATAAAGAAGATGCCCAGGTCGCTCTGCACGCGAGCATCCCAGCACTCAAAGTGGCCTCCCAGCTCATAGTTCCAAGCCTTCTCGGGTTTGTAACCGACCATCTTGTCCACATCATACTGTATGCCGATGCCCATCATCTTCATCAACCGCTGCTGCAACACATCGCTAAACATCTGGGTGTTGAAGCCACCGGCCTTGCTGCCACGCGATGCTGCGATATAGACCGTGTGGTTCTTGCCTGCCCAGGGGTGCCAGGTGAGGCTGACGTTGGGCAGTATGTCAAAAAAGTCCTTGTCCAGTGTTCCTTTCTCATCGATGTCGATGGCCTCGTGTGATAGCAGGGTTCCGGTGGTTTGTATATAGGTGTTGTAACCCGTGTGGGTCACGCTGCGGTAGTTGAGCCGAGCGTGCTCATAGTCGAGCCGCACACCTGCTTGCAGGGTCCATTGCCCCCAGTGGTAGGTGCTCTCGTGGTAGAGAGCTGCACCCCAACTGGGACTGGTGAAGTGGCTGCCCAGTACAAACGAGCGGGTGTCCCACTCGATGGGATATTCGGGAATGGCGTCGTTGACGTGCTTCTCGATGAACTGTCCGATGCCGTAGTCATAGAACGTCACTGGTGCATCCATCTTGTAGCGGCGGTAGAAACCACTGGCTCCCATGAGCCAATTGTAGCCCTGGGCTTTCTCGTGGCTGCGGGCAATAAAATCCTGGGTGAAGGCATGCTCGCGGCGAGCCTGGGTCAGGGTGAAGTAGTCGTGAACGGTGAAGTCCTGGTCGAGCGTCATGTTGTCGTCCAGGTACTGGTAACTGGTGATGCTCGATAGGGTAAAAGCCGCGAGATCCTTGCGTACCGTCAGGCCATCAGAGACCGATGTGCGGCGGTAGAAACACGTGTCGTTATAGGCGATTTGTCCCGTCTGGACCCACTCGTAGGGGTAGCCCCCCTGACGGTTTACTGTTACCGATGCGGCATTACTCACGTACCAGCCATCGTGATTGTGCCATTCCACCTTGGCGCGAGCACTGAACAGGCGTTCCCAATCGCATCGCTTGCCATTATACTGGTTGGTGAATTCCCCTTGGGTGCTACTGTATTGAGCTGACAATGAGAGTCCAATATCCTCCTTCAGCAGCGAGTATTGGCTTGCTCCCACGCGCCACGTGCCGTGGCTAGCCCCCTCGACTATGGCACGTGTGCCCTGGTAGCTGAGCGGCGATAGGGTATAGATGTTCATCAACCCACCCAAGGTGTTGCGCCCGTACAAGGTGTTCTGCGGCCCGCGCAGCATTTCAAAACGGGCAATATCAATCAAGTCAAAGTCATAGTTCTCCTTGGTCATCACGGGCACATTATCGATGGTCAGCCCCACCGCGGGCTGGTCAATGCGGGTGCCAATGCCGCGCACATATACCGTCGAGGTCATGCGGCTACCGTAGTCGGGAATGAAAAGGTTGGGCACCAGGTCGGCTGCCGTCTTGACCGACAGCACCTGATTGCGCTCGGCTTCCTGGCGGTTGATGACGGTTAGGGCCGTGGCCTGAGAGCGCAGGTCGGCACTCTGCTTGATGGCTGTGACCGTCACTTCGCCCAGCGACAATGTGTCACTCAGCGTGCTGGACTCACCTGTTGGAGTCGCCATCGCGGCGACTGCCGTGCAGGAGGCAAAAAAAATAGTCATTATTTTTTTCATGGCTGCAAAGGTAATACTTTTTTCTTAATGTCTTTCCTGTTTTTCCCCTCCGTTTCTCTCGTGCTGCCGAATCTTCACAGCTTTACTCGGGGTCACCCGCTGGGAAAGGCTCTTGTGGACTTGTTGGAGACTTGTTAACAAGTGCGAAAATTAGGTCGGGAAAAGGTTGGTCATGTGATAAGTTTTGCGTATATTTGCACCGCATTTTGGAGCGTCGCTGTTGCAATTTCTTAGGCCTAAAGGTGTAAGTTATTGTGCAGTAGGGGCTTTGATGTGTTAATTATAGTTTAACCGCCAAAAATTAAAACAAACAAATACAAAGAACTTCTTTTATGGATTTATCAATTTTCGGAGTACAGAGCACGACGATGGCGATAACAGCGGCATTGACCGGTGTGTTGCTGGTGGTCGGTGCCCTGGTCATTGCGTGGCTGATAGGCCCGCGCAGTTACACCAAGAAGAAAGGCGAGCCTTTTGAGTGCGGTATTCCCACACGTGGCGATTCGATGGCCCAGTATCATGTGGGTTATTACCTGTTTGCCATTTTGTTCCTGATGTTTGACGTGGAGACGGTCTTCCTGTTCCCGTGGGCAACCATCTGCAAGAGCATTGGCAGCCAGGCGTTGCTGGCCGTGGGCACTTTCCTTGTTATTCTGGTTTTAGGTCTGGCTTATGCCTGGAAGAAAGGAGCGTTGAGATGGAAGTGAAAATCAAGTCGATGAAGCATGAGGACTTCAAGGACAATGAATATATCGATAATCTGGTAGAGCAGCTGCGCGCCGGTGGCACCAACATTATTGTGGGTAAGCTGGATCAGTTGATGAACTGGGGTGTTAGCAACTCGTTGTGGCCGCTGTGCTTTGGTACCAGCTGTTGCGCTATCGAGTTCATGTGTCTGGGCGCTGCCCGCTACGACATGGCCCGTTACGGCTTTGAGGTGGCACGCAACAGTCCCCGTCAGGCCGACTACATCATGTGCCAGGGAACGATCAATTACCGCATGGCTCCTGCGTTGAAGCGATTGTATGAGCAGATGGCCGAGCCCAAGTATGTGATCGCTTGCGGCTCATGCACGGTCAGTGGTGGCCCGTTCAAGAACAGCTACTGTGTGGTCAAGGGTGTTGACGAGATCATCCCTGTTGACGTTTATTTGCCCGGATGTCCTCCCCGTCCCGAGGCTTTCTTCTATGCCCTGATGCAGTTGCAGCGCAAGATCAAGGTCCAGAAGTACTTTGGCGGTGTGAACCGCAAGGAGAAACTTGACGCCCTCAAGTACACCCCCGAGGAAAAGTGAGGCATTTGGTAATAAGGTTTTAGGTTTTAGCTAACTGAAAACTGATAACTGGAAACTGAAAATAATTAAAACAAAATATGGCAGAGATACAAGAAAAAATCACCAAGTTGTGCCCCCAGGCCCAAGTTGATACCACGGGAGAATTTCCGCTGGTGACTGTGGCCGACGCGCAGTGGCACGCTCTGGCAAGCGCCCTCAAGAGTCAGTTGCACTATGACGTGCTGAGTGCCGTCGTTGGCATGGACTGGACCGAGTCTCTGGGCTGCGTTTATTACCTGACCAATACCACCACCCACGAGTTGTTGCACGTCAAGGTTGCCACGACCGACCGTGAGAATCCCCAATTGCACTCGGTGTGTGACCTGTGGCCTGTTGCCAACTTCCAGGAGCGCGAGGTGTATGACTTCTATGGCATCGTGTTCATCGGCCATCCCGACATGCGCCGTATGTTCCTGCGCAATGACTGGGTGGGTTACCCCCTGCGCAAGGACTATGACCCTGCAAGCAATCCCCTGCGTCTCGAGGACGAGACCAATGAGGACTATACCTGCCGCTGGGTCGAGAACGAGAACGGTAAGGTCACTAAGGTTGACGGCAAGGTGTTTGAGGACGACGAGTATGTTGTCAATGTGGGTCCGCAGCACCCGTCAACCCACGGTGTGATGCGCTACCGCGCCAGCATCGACGGCGAGACAGTCAAGAAGATTGACGTCGTGAGCGGTTACATCCACCGCGGCATCGAGAAGTTGTGCGAGAGCCTGACCTATCCCCAGATGCTGCTCTATACCGAGCGCATGGACTATATGGCCGCCCACATCAACCGTCACTGCATGTGCATGTGTGTTGAGAAAGCCCTGGGTCTAGAGGTGCCCCGTCGTGCCGAGCTGATCCGCTTGATGATGGATGAGTTGATGCGCCTGTCATCCCACTTGTTGAGCTATGGTTGCTTGACGATGGACCAGGGAGCGACAACAGCCTTCTTCTACGGCTTCCGTGAGCGTGAGTTGATTTATGATATCTTTGACCGCACCTGTGGTGCCCGCATGTCGATGAGCTACAGCACCATCGGCGGCGTGGTTGCCGACGTGCATGAGGACTTTATCAAGGACGTGCGCAACGCCTGCGACGTGATCGAGAAGAGCCTCAAGGAGTACCACAAGCTATTTACTGGCAATGTCATTGCCGTGAACCGCATGACTGGCGTGGGTCTTCTGTCTAAAGAGGACGCTATCGCCTATGACATCACCGGCCCCTCGGGACGCGCGAGCGGTTGGCACTGTGACGTGCGCAAGACCAACCCCTACTCGTTGTATGGCGAGTTTGACTTTGACGAGGTCGTCTATGAGAACGGCGACTCGATGGATCGCTACATGGTGCGCATGAAGGAGATGGAGCAGTGCATCAAGATCTTGCGTCAGGCCTGTGACAAGCTCGAAGAGGAGAATGACAAGTGCGATAAAGATGAAACCCTGGGCGGCAAGCGCGTGTATTGCGCCCCCAAGGTGCCCAAGGTGATGAAGCTGCCCGCCGGTCACTGGTACCAGCAGGTGGAGGCCAGCCGTGGCGCCTTTGGCGTATATATCGAGAGTGATGGCAATACCAAGCCCGTGCGTGTGCACTTCCAGTCGCCATGCTTCAACCTGATTGGCGTGGTTGACCTGACGTGCCGCGATAACCTGATAGCCGACCTGATCACCATCACGGCGTCGCTCGACTTTGTGATCCCCGACATCGACCGCTAATCAACGAGTTAATTATTTAGACAGAACAAAACCACTTAAAGAGATAAGAGATATGTTTGACTTCGGAATAGTCACAAAATGGTTGGATGACCTGCTCAACAGCGTGATGCCCAGTTGGCTCACAACGACCATCGAGTGTGTGCTGGTGGCCGTTGGCCTGCTGGTAGCTTATTCACTCATCGCCATGTTCTACATCTTCTACGAGCGCAAGGTGTGCGGTTGGATTCAGTGCCGCCTGGGCCCGATGCGCGTGGGCAAGTGGGGCTTGCTTCAGGTGTTTGCCGACGTGATCAAAATCCTGCAAAAGGAGTTGATCACCCTGTGGAATACCGACAAGTTCCTCTTCAAGCTGGCTCCCTATCTGGTGCTTATCGCTTCGATGCTCACTTTTGCCTGCCTGCCGTGGGGCAAGGGCCTGCAAGTGATTGACATGAACATTGGCGTGTTCTTTATCATCGCCGTGTCGTCGATTGGCGTGCTGGGTATCCTGCTTGCCGGTTGGGCCAGTAACAGCAAGTACACCCTCATCGGTGCTATGCGTAGTGGTGCCCAGATGGTGAGCTATGAGTTGAGCTGTGGCATCTCGATCTTGACGATTGTTTGTCTTGCGGGCACGATGTCCATCACCGGCATCGTTGAGGCTCAGAAAGACGGTTGGTTCCTGTTCAAGGGTCACCTGCCTGCCGTGCTCGCCTTCATCATCTACATGATTGCTGCCAATGCCGAGAACAACCGTGGCCCGTTTGACCTCCCCGAGGCCGAGCACGAGTTGACCGCCGGTTATCATACCGAGTACTCAGGTATCCACTTCGGTTTCTTCTATCTGGCCGAGTACTTGAACCTGTTTATCGTGTCGGGCATTGCCACGCTGCTCTTCCTGGGTGGCTGGATGCCGTTGCACATCCCCGGTTGGGATGGCTTTAACCACATCATGAACTTCATCCCCAGCGTGGTATGGTTCCTGGGTAAGGCATTTTTCATCACCTTTATCTTCTTCTGGATCCGCTGGTCGTTCCCGCGTGTGCGCATCGACCAGATGCTCGCTCTGGAGTGGCGTTATCTGATGCCCATTGGCCTGGTTAATCTGGTTGTCATGGCTATCGTGGTGACCCAGGGATGGTACTTCGGTGCATGATACCGCTCTCACTAGAGAACAAGAACACATTATTATTAATATAATAACAACAATAATATTATAAAAAGTCAATCATAAAACTATTATGGCTGAAAATTTTGGAAAAATCACTCAGGTTATCGGTCCTGTGGTCGATATCGCGTTTGAGGGTGAGGGCTCTACCCGTCCGCCCATCTACACGGCGTTGTCGGTCGAGCGTCCCGATGGCAGTGAGCTTATTCTGGAGGTGGAGCAGCATGTGGGAGAGAACACCGTGCGCTGTGTCGCTATGGACAGTACCGACGGCTTGAAGCGCGGTGCCCGCGTTGTGTCCAAGGGCCGTCCCATCTCGGTTCCTACCGGTGACCAGATCAAGGGTCGCCTGTTGAACGTGATAGGGCAGAGCATCGACCACTTGCAGCCGTTGCAGGAAGGAGCACGCCGTGCTATCCATCAGCCTGCACCCCCGTTCAGTGACCTGTCGATTTCTCAAGAAATCCTCTACACTGGTATTAAGGTCATCGACCTGATCGAGCCCTTCAGCAAGGGTGGTAAGATTGGTCTGTTTGGTGGCGCTGGTGTGGGCAAGACCGTGTTGATTATGGAGCTGATCCATAATATCGCCCATGGTCACAATGGCTTCTCGGTGTTTACCGGCGTGGGTGAGCGCACCCGTGAGGGTAACGACCTGCTGCGCGAGATGATCGAGAGCGGCGTTATCAACTATGGTGAGAAGTTCAAGGAAGGCATGGACAAGGGCGAGTGGAACCTCAAGGACGTCGATATGAAGGCGGTGGCAGGTTCCCAGGCAACACTGGTGTTTGGCCAGATGAATGAACCTCCTGGTGCCCGTCTGCGCGTGGCCTTGTCAGGTCTGACGGTTGCCGAGCAGTTCCGCGATCAGGATGGAGGCGGTAAGGACATCCTGCTGTTTATGGATAACATCTTCCGCTTCACCCAGGCCGGTAGTGAGGTGTCGGCTCTGCTGGGCCGTATGCCCTCGGCCGTGGGTTACCAGCCCACGCTGGCCAGTGAGATGGGTAAGTTGCAGGAGCGCATCACCTCGACCAAGACCGGTTCGATCACCTCGGTACAGGCCGTGTATGTGCCTGCCGATGACTTGACCGACCCGGCTCCCGCAACGACCTTCAACTTCCTGGATGCTACCTGCGTGTTGAGCCGCAAGATCGCTGAGCTGGGTATCTACCCCGCAGTGGATCCCCTGGCATCGACTTCCCGCATCATGGATCCCAACATCATCGGTGAGGAGCACTACGATGTGGCCCAGCGCGTCATCCACCTGTTGCAGAAGTACAACGAGCTGCAAGACATCATCGCCATCCTCGGTGTTGAGGAGTTGAGTGATGAGGACAAGTTGGTCGTATCGCGTGCGCGCCGTGCACAGCGCTTCCTGTCGCAGCCCTTCTTTGTGGCTGAGCAGTTCACCGGTCTGCCCGGTGTGATGGTACCGCTGGCCGAGACCATACGCGGTTTCAAGATGATCCTGGACGGTGAGGTCGATGACCTTCCCGAGCAGGCCTTCTTGAGCGTGGGTACCATCGACGAGGCTATTGCCAAGGGTAAGAAACTGCTGGAACAGAGCTAATATCCGTTTATCCTGATAGATAATTTATAATCACATGACACTCAAGATAATATCGGCAGAACAGATCGAGTTTGAAGGCACCGTCGATGCCGTGACCCTTCCCGGGGTCATGGGCAGTTTCCAGGTGCTGAAAAACCATGCCGCACTCATTGCCGCCCTCATGGCGGGCAAGATGAGCTATGTGGCCGATGGCAAGACTGTGGAGCGTGAAATCCACGGTGGTGTAGCCGATGTGAAAGATAATGTGGTGTCGGTCTGCTTGTATTGACATATAAAAAAAATATGAAAGGCAAGATAATAACCGCGATTGTCGCGCTCGTGATTGTGGCGCTGATGGGGTGGGGCTACTACAGCACCGCCCAGCATCGGGCCCACGGCCACGCCAGCGAGCTGAACCCCAAGGAGACCATCTTTGAGCACCTGGGGGATGCCTATGGCTGGGAGGTGCCGTTCAATCACAGCGTGCGCATCCCGTTGCCCATCATCGTGTGGGGACAGGACGGCTTGCATTGCTTCATGAGCAGCCGCATCACTGGAGGCGAGACCTATGATGGTTTCAAGATCTCGACCAGCGAGGAGCATCACGGCAAGGTCGTTCAAGTGATGGACGACGGTAGCGAGGTGCGCCCCTGGGACTTCTCCATCACCAAGAATGTGGCTGGCATCGCCATTGCCGCGCTGCTCGTGATCTGGATGGTGTTGACACTCAAGCGCTGGTATGTGCGCAATGGGATGAAGGCCCCGCGTGGCGCAACAGGCTTCCTGGAGCTAGTGGTGGACTTTGTCTATGGCGACACGATCCGTCCC
>Ga0310697_10002392_pt1 | contig 20053 bp, 15 predicted proteins | sample 172DNAGHGlowgp2_FD_203883 | JGI IMG/M metagenome (GOLD analysis project Ga0310697, IMG submission 203883) | Sheep rumen microbial communities from Palmerston North, Manawatu-Wanganui, New Zealand - 1728 DNA GHGlow gp2 (v2) (version 2) | ecosystem: Host-associated > Mammals > Digestive system >... | reverse complement strand
ATTAATAGTAAATGAAGTAAATATGTTCAAGATTGATATAATTAACAATAAGTGTCAACGATCATCTGATACAATGTGTCAACGAACTCCTGATACAAAAGTGTCAACGATCATCTGATACACGGCATTTAGCCTTTAGTTTTTTAGTACCCCACCCCTACCCCTCCCCTTAGATGGGAGGGGAGTTTTTAGACAGATGGGAGGGGCGTCTTTAGACAGATGGGAGGGGAGATTTTAGATAGATAGGAGGGGAATCGTTCTACCAGCAGATTTCTCCGTTCTCGTTGGTAGCGGTAGTGCCATTGGTAGGAGTAGCACTGGTACCATTCACGGAGGTCATGATGCACTCCTCAATGACCTGAGCCAGGTTGTTGATAGTCGCCACCTTGAGGTTCGAACCAAGAATCTGTCCGAAGCTCTTCTCGATGTCCTCCTTATAATGAGCGTAGCAGTCCTGAGGGCTATCCACAGCGATATGGAAGATATCGAACTTCTCCGAAGCTTGGACATACAGATTTCCGGTCTCGATATCGGCCTGTTCCTTGGCGTTAGTGTCGCTGTTCAGTTCATTGTATGGCAGGTAGGGGTTGAGCGGCTCATCGCCCATTGTGATGATGATGCCCTTTCTGCCCTGCAAGTCGTAGCAGTCGAGTTTGGTGCGTTTGAGTCCCATATACCATGCGGCGGTATAGCTCTCGAAACGGTTGCCACCACCTCCATGCTCCATGTAGATTTTGTCGAGCGCCTCGGCAATTCTGATGTCCGACTCAAACTGGCTCATCTGCACAGGTGCGTCGTCGTATGCAAGGTCACCGATACCCATCACACAGAACTCCACGTCAGTGATTTTGTCGTAGAGGTTGGAGACAATGACTCCCAGTGCTGCAGCGGTCTCACTGCAGGCCTCACCCATCGACCCTGTGACGTCGAGCGCCAGGATGACAGGTATGGTATTGGGGTGTTCTTCGGTGTTCACGCACTCTCTGACCGTGAATTCTCTCGGGTCGAGCGATTTATCTATCTTCCTTGCTTTATAAGTCTGTCCACTTACTCTGCCTGTATCTTCTGCGTAACTTCTGCCCAGCATAGCGCTGTAGCTCACAAAGGATTCTTTTGTCCATCTTCCGCTTCCCATAATTCAAATTTGTTTTAATGTTTTTAATTGTTGTATTTCTATAGAAAAGTCATATCCATAAATGCGACCATGATTATCACCCCGCACCGCCTTTCAGGCACCCATCCGTCAGCTTTTAGGGCTTTAGGTTTTAGCCTTTAGTTTTACCCCACCCCTACCCCTAGGTCAGGTTTTAGGTTTTAGCCCTTAGATTCTTAGTACCCCACCCCTACCCCTCCCCTTAAATGGGAGAGGAGTTTTTAGACAGAGGGGAGTTTCAGACAGATGGGAGGGGAGTTTGGGAAGGCAATGCTTACTCTTCTTCGTCGACTTGGTCGAAGTTAAAGTCGAACATACCCTCGAATGGGTTGTTGTCCTTTCCCATGAGCATTGACATGGCCATCATCTGAGCGAATCCGCCATTGCCATTGTTATTATTGTTGCCACCCATCATCTGGCTAATCATCATCATCTTGAGGATGTTGCCGAGTCCCTTTCCCTTCTTAAAGGCATTTCCGAACATAGAGACAATCTTGCCGTAGAAATAGGCGCTGCCCATGAAGACATGACGTTCTGGCACCACCTGACGTATCTCGCTGCTCTCGTAGTCGATGACGGTGATGATTTTCTCGTCCACCTGAGTGACGCATTTAGGTTTGCCACCGACGAGAATGATATCACCCACCTCGACCTTGTTGGTAGGGATGACGAAGAACATCTCGTCTCCGACATTGAAACAGAAGTTTGTGACATTGGTCAATGTACCTTTAGCCACATTGTAAGACTTGTAGCCATTGCTGCATTTCACGGCTATTTCGCCGTTCATGGTAAGTCTGCACATACCTGGAGCAATCTTACCGAACATTCCGTTAAACGAATTCTGAATATTTTCGAACATAGTTAATAGTTTTGGTGAATATAGTTATCTAAAGCGAAATTACGAAATTGTGAGCGAAAATGCAAAAAAAGGGAAAGCTTTTTCATTCTTTCGTGGGTGAGTAATATTCTTGTCGACATCATCTCTCTTTTTTATAAAGACTATCAATGTCGCCAAAATCTAACACTAGCTATCATTATATTGTTACACCCATGTACTAAAAGGAACCATTTGTTTGGAGAAAACAACATGGCATGCGGATGATTGATTAGGAAAATTGGGAAACAACTTAGCACAACTTTAAACAACAATATCCATGCTGGTGGGGAAGAAGCCGTCGCGGACGCGACGGAACAACTTAGACAACAATCGAGCCGATGATATCGACTCGCACTCAATGGATGGTGATGGTTTTCGTTTTTTCGCTAAGGAGTTGGGGAGTAAAGGAGGGAACGCCTGACGGCATTCTGGGTATGCGGTTGATGGGCTGTCCTTTGAGTTTGCTGGAAGAAACTGATGCTATGATGGGCGACCCCTTCAGGGTCGGTGGTGTGGAGATATCATGAGGAAGCCGTGGGTGCATTCAGCTTCGCTTCATGTACCCACGGTTATTAAGAGGCGTCCCCTTTGGGGACATGAGTGGTAAGAATAGTTCTATCAGACCCGCACTGCGGGCCTGCACACAACCAGGATGATTGCTGTTGATGACACCGGACTAGGAAGAGGCTGCACAGGGCACAATTAGCTGTTAGCTTTTCGCAGGCTGGCAGCCCGCGTACCCTGCAGATACCCCACCCCGGCCGAAGGCCACCCCATTTCCGAGCAAGTTCGCCCATTCCCGACGTTCCGTCGCCTACCCGTAGCCTTTCCCGTAGCCTTCAATGAGATACCCCACCCCGGCCGAAGGCCACCCCTCCCCTTAAATGGGAGGGGAGTTGGTTAGAGCCTTTCAACCGAGATGGGAGGGGAGTTGGTTAGTAGTCGTGGCGCATAAAAAATCCCCCGTCAAATGGCGGGGGAAGTATTTGGGAATAGTTTTTAGGAACTGATGCTATGATTATTTCAGGGGATTCTGATGGAAATTGCCTTGAGGTGTTGTAATCCATCCGTTCTTGGTTTGATCAGAGGTCCAATTTTTGAATAAAGGATAGACGTTGAAGATGGATACCATTTCATTAGGCCAGTCCCAACCACGAGGCAAGAGCAGCATCTGCGGTATGTTGGAGCCGTTCTTATCGGGTGCAGTGACTTCATTTGCTCCCTTAGAGAGGTCGTTATCCACGAAAATCCTAATCCTCTGAAGTGCCTGGTTGATATATGCAGTTTGAGTATTCTGCGACATATCAACATCAGCCAGTTTAATACGTTCAATCATAGTGGGGTCGATATCCCAACTGCCACCGACATTAATAGGAACAGAAGTGGGAGCGCCTCTCAGCAAATCATGGATTTCACCAACCAGCTCTGTCTCGCTAAAGACTTCGTCACCATTCTTATCGTAGTAGATATAGGCAGGTTTGGTACCACCAGCGGCCAATGGATGGAGATAGAGTTCAGCTCTCTCCTCAGAAGAGGTTGCACCTGTGGTTGTAGTAGTGATATCCACCAGACCAAAGTCGAAGACGATGTCGTTGAAGTCATAGTCGTATGAACCGCCAAGATCCTCGCAAGCCACTACCCAAGAGTTGTATGTTTCGGTTGTGTTGTATGGTGACCTATAATGAGCAGGGTAGAAACCAAGATGCTGGTAGGATGTGGTACTAGTTTGAATTAGATATATATCAACATTTCTCGTATAATAATAGCCATGGGATACTGTGCCCCCTTCGAAGTCGTCATTCCATTCTGGTTGCCAAAGGTCCTGATGCATTCTACTATCGAGCTCCCTGTTTTCGATTTCATACATCAAAAAATCCTGGCTTTTGAGGACTCTATCGTAAATCTGATACATATCCATTAAGGTAGTTGTTCCATTTTTAGTTACGGAATACTTTCCATTGGCACCTTCAGAGTAATCTTCACCCTCAAGCTTCATGATATAATATATTCCATCATCTGTGGGAAGACCCAAATGAGGATTAGTTGAATAATGAATACCACCTTCTCGTTCAAGGACTTCAGGCACATACTCATATCCGTCGGCGATATTGCGTAGTTGAGGGGTGGCAGCAGATTTGACCACACCGTTCTCAACGGGGAAAGAGCCGCTGATGGCGGCCAAGTCGAGATTAGAGGTGCTGCGAGCGAGGACGTATACAGAGCTCTCACCCTTGATGGCATCGAAATGGAGTTGCGCAGCGTTCTGAACGATGGCTTTCTTGAGCAAGTAGCCATTCTTCTCAGAGTAAATCTTCACCTCGTATGTACCCTCGGGGGCATTTGAGAGGTCAATGTTGGCAGTCACTGGAGTAGCCATTGACCAATCGTGAGTTGGGTCAACATCGCCAAAAGTCTCCTTGAAATTATCCTCATAAATGGCGACATGTTCGCTTACAGATTCTTCATTTGTACAGCCAACAGAAAACATAAGCAATGTGGCAGAAGCAAAAGCTAATGCCGTTTTAGTATAAAGCTTTTTCATATTTTCTTCTCTATTATTACGTCAAAATAAATCTCGAACATTCAATTTGGGTGCAAAGTTACAATTTTTACAATTATAATCATTAATAATTGATTTATTTTCTATGGATTTTGTTTATTTTTTTCTTAGATGAGGATAAAGATGAAGGGGAATTGCTATTAGCTTTAGGTTTTAGATTATTTGGAAACAACTTGGCACAACTTTAAACAACAATATCCATACTGGTGGGGAAGAAGCCGTCGCGAACGCGACGGAACAACTGGACACAACAATCGAACCAATGATATCGACTCGCACTCAATAGATGGTGATGGTTTTCTTTTTTCGCTAAGGAGAGGTGGAGGAAAGGAGGGAACGCCTGACGGCATTCTGGGTACCGCGGGTGATCGATTTGGAAACAACTTGGCACAACTTTAAACAACAATATCCATACTGGTGGGGAAGAAGCCGTCGCGGACGCGACGGAACAACTGGACACAACAATTTGGTCGCACGCCAGAGGGCATTCTGGGTATGCGGATTGGTATGATTTTTGCGGAAATGGTGGCTTGTCAAATGTTTCATAACAAATGTTAAAACGATGCGGTTTATGCAGAAACGGTATAAAGATTCATGTTTTTCGGGCAATTTTAGGCGTTTTTCCGTATTTCTATACAATGTTATATACAAAAATGTTTCATGGGTATGACATTTTGAAACATTTAGGAAACATGGAGAAGGCATTGGATTCGTCTAAAATGCTCACGCTCGACAAAATGAGAACGAGTTCTCTTTTGTACTCGCTTAATCGCATTTTTGAGCATTGAATAATCAGTATACCTGTGTTTCAAAAGTCTCATGGAAGCTAATTATGCTGTAATTGCTTTATTGCTTTTTTCAAATCATCCAAGTGCTCCTCAAAATGTGGGAATGCATTTACCCACTGAGTACTAGACAAATAAAAGCTCAATTCATCAGACAATTCCGCATCATCAATACGGAAAGGTATAATTATCTTTTTTAGCTTATAAACATGGTCTACCTCATATAGTACACCAGTTGAAGACATCGTATTATTAGAGAGAATCACGACAATAACACTACTTTCGTTAAAACCTTTCATAATTTCATTTGCATAAAGTACTCCAGGTGTGATATCGTGTATGTCCATCCAGCATTTATAACCATTCGCTTCAAGATACTGATAAACAATATCGGCTTCTTGGGTGTCTTCGGCTGCGTGGCTGATAAAAACCATACCTTTAGCATCATTAGTACTTTTAGAAGGATTAGGTTTATATGACTTTATGGTTCTTTCTATACCTGCAAATAATCCCTTCTGCTTGCTGTTGAGTGTTTTTAAACCTAAAGATAGTTGACTGAACTGGAAAAGATAAGGAAGTATAGCACTTTCCCATTTTTCCAAGTCCAAATTGACTGCATCAGGTTCATAAATACATATTCTTAATGCTTTAAACAAACGACTTTCCTTCATGCCCTTGAAGTATGATAGTATAATCAGTCCAATCTTTTGGTCAATTGTGAAACTGTTATTGGCCACATTTACAATTTTGTTTCCAAAAGCAGGGACGTTTACAACAGATCTATCCAAAACCAGTAATCTTCCGAAAGACTTCCACAGATTGTCAAGAAAAGACAGATATGAATCGAATTCCATTGCTCCTGTTTCCAAGAATAATTTGAGGTCATCAAATGCTGCAAGAACAAACTGTTCGTCATCTACTTTTATGGGACACAGTTCTCCCAAATTAAAATAGTTTTTTCGACAAGGTAATGATTCATCAACAGCTGATTTGCACTTATACTTATCTATCCACTTTGAAATCTCTCCATCCAAATCAAATTGTTTATCTTTGCAGTATTTAATGAACTGCCCCATAACGGAACTACCGAGCATTACTTCGTCATCAGTGTCGAAGGTGTGATGACAATGTATCACTTTCAATCCCTCTTGTTCAAATAGATTGCAGACCTCCAAAATCACCTTGCAATGTGTATTGGGTATGCTATACTCAATTTTAGAGACACTCATGTTTTATTCCTCCAATTGCTTTAGTTAATGATATAGTTTCAAATGTCGGGTAAAGATAACAATAAATGGCTTCGAGATATCTCCTTATATCATGGAAAATGTGTATCATAACTGTGTCAAGTCAAACAAGGAGCACTCATCCCGAAATCATAGCAAAATTACAAACATTCCATTGTAAATCAAACATCTTTTCATTGAAAAATGTTGTTCGTTATGAATTTCGGCTTTAACAGGACAGATTGGATGCTATTGGTATAAACAACCTCAGTCTGGGCGTGACAAAATATAACAAGACCTTAATTGATTGAAAAAGTTAGGACAGCAAAGTGCCCGAAAACATGAACTGTCATTAATTGTCCAATTGCCCTCAATTTTATTCTTTAATTCATCGAACAAACGAAAAAAGTCATTTTTATCCCACGCCCAATTTTCCAAGGCGCATGATTATTGAAGTCTGACTACGTCCCATTTTATCGGCAATGTAACGGATGTTTTTGCCTTCATAATACATCGTAAGTAAGAGTTTGTCTTCACCTCTATTCCATTTCTTATTGGCGTTGGGATGTCTAATATAGTCTCTTTCTGTGAGTTCCTCAGGATGTAAGAATTCATTAACAAAAACCGAAGGGAATCGTTGGTCAAATAGAACCATCGTCATTACTTTAGCCCTTGTGATGGCCACATAAAAAAGTCGTCGTTCTTCTCCAAAAGGGAACTTATCGCTTTGTGTTAAAACACAGTCAAGGACAGGATCGTCACTCACTTGAGAAGGGAATCCATAGAAGTCTTTATTGCATTGCAGAATTATGACATAATCAGCTTCCAGTCCTTTGGATTTATGAACAGTCATGAATTCAATCTTCCTTCCATTAATGATATAAAAAAAACGTTCTCTTTCATGTTGGCTTTGAAACATGAAAGAAAGGTAATAATCATCAAAAGAATAGCGTCCGAGAAGGAATATGGACTTATCATTGGGTATTGATGCCACTAATTGACTGATTGTTTCACAATAATGACTTCGTTCATAGGGGTAAAAGTTGAGGATAGTCTTTGCCAGAGGATTGAAAGGGTGAATGTCCTTTTTTATTTGAGCCCCATTTCGTTGTATAAAACAAGAAGAAAGATTAACCAGAGGTTCACCAAATCGATATGTCGTTTCAATTTTATTTATTTCAGTAGGTCCAAAGAAATCAGCAAAGTGGTTGAACAGAGCCATATCACTTCCAGAGAAACGATAAATAGATTGCCAATCGTCGCCTACACAATACAACTTGGCAGGTGGATTGCCTTTTCTCAAAGCCTTTAGAAAATTGTACCTGTCAACAGATATATCTTGAAATTCATCCACAATGATATAATCGTAAGCCACTACCGGGAATTCTTCACATAATTTGGTTGCCCATAGTATTGCATCCGTAAAATCAATCTGTCCGTTGTCGTTCATAGCCTTCACATACCGTTGGTAAACGGGTAGGAATATGCGTTGGATGATAAAAAGACTTCGTCTGTCGGTTTCAGAGCCCAACACCTGTTCTATAGTTTTACAACTTGACTTAAGAAGAGTGACAAAAGTCACTATCAATCTGATAAAAGCTTTCTCTTTTTTGCTGTTATGGGGCAGAATCATTTTATACAATTCTTCCTCTGATTTTTCTTTGATAGGAACACCTACCTGATTCAGCATTGTTTTAAGTTTCTCACGGATGTCATAAAACTTAAAATCAGCACTTGATGTTGTAATTAAGGTTGTATTGAATTTCTCGTGGGTTTTCTTTTTCCAACTGATCCCGTCTCCATATCGTTGGTTTGCTTCCTCATATGAAATGCCGCAGTCTTTGGCAAACCAAACGGGAACTAGTCCGTGCTCATCCACTCCATAATGTTCAAGATAAATTCTTCTCTGTTGACCATCAATTTCATAATAAATTGAGAAGTCAGGTTTATACTGAGTGTGCTTTTCGTCTGAAACTTTGTATTCGTAAGGTTCCTCATATCTGAACTTCACGCCCAAAGATGAAAGTGCAAAACAAATGTTCTGTTCTTGCTTGCTTCTCACAGTAATGGTATTTCCATCCATATCGGGAATAAGTGCTTTTAGTCGCATGTTCTTTTGTTCTGAAAGGAACTGCCGACGAATGTTTTTATTCTTCTCCCAATCTTCTTCATGCACTTCATAATCAGTGAAATATTCCACTATAGCCTCACGGAATTGCTCGTCATCAAGTAGTTCATGATATATCCTGACGAAAAGAGAGTCTTTGTTTTCGCATATACTAGGTTTGTTCCCCGTGACATTTCCGATAAGGTCAAGAGCTAACTTATGAAATGTATATCCCCGCATACCTTTCACTCCCATTCGTTCTGTCAATTCAGCAGCAGCTTTATTCGTGTAACTAATCAAAAGTATTTTTTCAGGTTCGATAGCTTTGCGTTCAATCAGATACTTCACCTTACCAACTATAGAAGAAGTCTTACCGCTACCAGCGCTACTGACGACAAGACAATTTTCTTCTTCGGAAACAATAGAACGGCGTTGTTGGTTATCGAGAGGATAATTGAGACAATGGTCGAAGAAGTCTTTGTTTTGCTGTAAAAGCATTGAGATGACTTTCTGGTTATGAGTTTGTACAAGAGAGTGAATACGTTCAAAATCTGCTATTAATTTCATCAATCCTTCTGAAAGTTTGATGCCAAAGAAAATTAAGACATCCTTCAGATTACGCGCTTCGAAATAGGTATCCCGAAAATAATCAGAGAAATTTTTCTCTTCTGTGCTAGTGATGATGCGGTTTTGAAAAGAATACTCCAACACGGACTGAATATCCTCGAATGGTCTTTGGCTCTTTTTGATGAGTTCATCCTTTATGTTGGCATGCTTATCTTGCCTTTCTGATATTGTTTGTTTTTCCTGTTCTACTAAGACTATTTGAGTTGTCTGTTTGAATGCATTATCCAATAGGTCCGACTTTTTCTTCAGTCGAATCTTCAGTGCGACCCAAATACTCATAATAACGAGTATTGCGGCAATCCCTATGATAATGGAATAGTAGTTCAATTGATTTGATTATTATGTGCTTATTACTATCATTTCCTTTATTTTCGCATTCATGCTCCATAGAGCAGCACCCACGGTTATTAAGAAGGGTCCTCGCTGAGGACATGATTGCAAGGAAGGGGGATTTGTGGTTGGATGATGCACCTAAGGTGCTTTATTCTCTATCCCCTACTGTTTCGTCATTTCCGATGGCCAAGAGGATAAGGATGATGAGCAATGGAGAGGCAATGATACTGAGCAATACCCATAAAACCACATTGCGGTTTCGGTTCTTCGCCATCAACGCCACAATAATATACAAAGCGATACTAATACCTATGACAAACAGAAAGACTATTCCGACCAATAGTAAAAACAACCCGTCATTGTGGTAATCATCTCCTTGCTCCATATGTGGAGGAAGTTCCAATTCTGGAATGACATCGATGTCTGACTCATCAACCGATTCAACCAACGTGTTGTAGTCCTTCAGTTGGAACTTGATTTTGAAGGAAGGAGAACCTGTTGGGCTGTTTTCTGATTTGTAATAGTGATAACTGCGGTCATGCTCATAAGCAGGAATGTCGAGTTTTCGAGTCATACCAGGCGCAATGTCGATGTCTTCAGCGAACTCCTGATAATCCAGTTCCTGTCCCGACATGTCAAGGTAGGTGATTACGAACACCACATTCTTGATGTCCTCGTTGGTGTTGTTTTTCAGGGCCAATGTACCTTCAGAGTCCAGCCATCTTTGTTCGTACGACACCATTGTGATGTCTTTCTCCAGATTCTTGTCAACGGCGAATGCTGACACCACAAGTACCAAGCCGATAATTGCAGTTAATAATCTTCTTTTCGTCATAGTCTCTTCTTTATAATTAAAGCGTGTAACTACTTATTTTACTTCTGTTTACAACTTTCTATAATATTGCAGTTTACAAATATATAACTTTCGGAAGAAAATAAGAGGGATTTGGGATAAATAATGTGATAATATATTTTCAGCAAGGGAATTGGCTAGAAAAACAACAACGTCGTAAAAGAGATGGAACAACGCGATGGTTTTCTTTGTTTGCTAAGGAGAGGAGGAGGAAAGGAGGGAACGCCTAAAGGCATTCTAGCAACCGCGGGTGATTGATTTGGAAACAACTCTTCACAACTTTAAACAACATTATGCGGTTGAGGAAGAAGCCGTCGCGGACGCGACGGAACAACTTAGAACAACAATCGAGCGACCCCTTCAGGGTCGGTGGTGTGGAGATATCATGAGGAAGCCGTGGGTGCATTCAGCTTCGCTTCATGTACCCACGGTTATTAAGAGGCGTCCCCTTTGGGGACATGAATGGTAAAAATAGTTCTATCAGACCCGCACTGCGGGCCTGCACACAACCAGGATGATTGCAGCCTGCGTACCCTGCAATGAGATACCCCACCACGGCTATGAATACCCCACCCCGGCCGAAGGCCACCCCTCCCCTTAGATGGGAGGGGAGTTGGTTAGAGCCTTTCGACTTAGAAGGGAGGGGAGTTGGTTAGAGCCTTTCAACCGAGATGGGAGGGGAGTTGGGTGGAGCCTTTCAACTTAGATGGGAGGGGAGTTGGATGGAGATATAAAAAAAACGTAGAGGCGGTGACCGCCTCTACGAGATGATAGGGATACTAGATGAACTAGAGATTCTAGATGGACTAGAGATTCTAGATTATACTAGATGGACTAGATATTCTAGATGGACTAGATGTTACTTAATCACAACTTTGAGCAAAGCTCGAAGTCGTTCACGTTCGGGATAATCCAAGCAAGCTTGATTCTCCGCTTACTCTATCACAACTTTGAGAAAACCCGAAGTTGTTCACGTTCGGGATAATCCAAGCAAGCTTGATTCTCCGCTCACTTAATCACGACTTTGCGACCGTTATTGATGTAGATGCCGCGCTGGGTGGGCATGCCATTGAGACGACGACCGTCAAGAGTGTACCATTGACCATTGACCATTGACCATTGACCATTGACCATTGACTGGACATCCTTGATGGCAGATGCATCGTTGTCGCCGAAGTTGAGGTTGAAGGCGTTGACCTCATTGGGAAGGTCGCCTGCAGTCAGACCACCGAGCAACTCGAAGTAGCAACGGAATGCACCGAGGGTGACTTCAGCGTCGGGATAGAAGAGTGTGTTATTGGCGCTGAGGTAGAGTTTGGTCCTGTCGTTGGCAGAGAGAGTGACAGGAGCGTAACTGCCCTTCATGGTCAATAAGTTGTCCTCATTATTCTCATTAGTTGGATAAGTGGAAGCGGCATAGAAAGTATAAGGTGTGGGGGATGTATAATGAGCATTGGGCCCATTTAAATATCTTCCTACTTTGACGTTCTCGAATGATGGATTGGATACTACGGAACCGGACGTATTTTCATCCACTGGCCATCTGACGAGGAATGGTTCACCTGCAGGAATATTAACCAAAGAATTGAATTGGAGTGTGAGCGTACCGTCGTTGAACTCAGCTGTCGTGATCTGCATGAATTCCGCTCCTTCAAACTCCTCGGTTCCATCTGTTACGTCAGGGGCAGGAATCTTCACAAAGAAAGGCAAGGTGAGGGTATTCCAGGTGCCATCCTTGTAGAAAGTGCGGCCTTGCAACTGTACATTGACCGTTCTTCCTATATATGACTCAATGACGTCTGTGTTGTCTTGGTCATCGTAAAGCACGATTTCCAATTGTCCAGGATAGTAATACTTTTCTGTAGAATAATAATACAAACCATGTTCTCGTGCAATAATACCAATGTTAGAGCCCTCACCGTAAGCAAGAACAGGGTCTCCAATTCCATCGGGTACATCGTTCAACTCGCTGTATTCCAATGCATGAAGTGCGCCTTCTACATCCTCACCGAGGATTTGGTTTTCGTTGCCTACGCCCCTAAGCGCTACTTGTGTGTAGTAATTGTTTGTAAGCGTACCACCATTATTACATCCTACGATGGCACCTACATCTCCTTGACAATCACTTACAGTAATGTTACCTAAATACAAACAATCCTTTACAATACCGTAAGAATAGCCGGCAATACCACCGATTTCCCTATTTCCTACAATGTCGAGGTCAGCACCGTTGGTACAACCCGCGATTGTTCCCATATTCCAGCCCACTACTCCACCAAGAATCTGGTTGAGTGTACTCTCATGATACAGTTGAAGTATCACATCCTCTGCCACATGACAGTTTTCCACTGTTCCTCTGTTTTCACCTACAATACCTGCTGTGTTCCATCCACCAGTGATGTTGCTGGTTGCCAGTGTGAGATTTTTCACAACACCACCTCCGTCTAAATAGCCAAAGACACCATTATAGTAATCAGACGTATAAACCACAATGCCTTTGATGGTATGGAATTGTCCGTTGAAGATACCTTTGAATACATTTACATTATTGCCTACGGGTGTGTAGTTGGGGTCGCCAGTTCCATTGCCATAGACAAGGTTGTTGACGAGGATGATATTCTTCCCTTCGTATGTTGTTCCCCCATTCACGCTTGCCGCCAACTGGTTAAGGTCGTATGGCGAGGCGATGATATAAGGATTGGCAGTCGTACCATCGGCCACATAGGGAGTGTAATACTTATTATTGTATTTCAATCCGTTGCTATAGACAGTGATGCCATTATTGTCGTATGTAGTGCCTTCAGTCCCGATGTCTTCAGGGATGGAATTGGACACTACAGCAAGTTGTGCCCCTTCCACGTCTTTGCCTAAATTATAGTCATCTACACCTACGCCCTTGAAGGTGTTGTTGATGTAGTAGGAGTTGGAGGTTGTTCCTGCATTGTATCCTACAATAACGCCTGATTGGTTTACTGCACTCTTGAAAGAGGCTCCAAGATAAAGGCAGTTTTCTACAATACCATTATTAGAATCGCCGTAATTAGCGTTCCAACCCACAATTCCACCAACAATGTGATGTCCTGAATTATTGAAAGAAGAGGCGTTGGTACACCCTGAAACGGTTCCACTGTTATAGCCAGCAATTCCACCTAAATCTAGATTTGTACTGTTATAATGTCTTATGTCCACACCGGAAGCCACATGACAGTTTTTTACTGTACCATAATTGTTACCACCGACAATGCCACCACAGTCTGTTCCTCCCATGATTGTGCCGGAAAGCACTTGGCAGTTTTCTATTATTCCATTGTCGTTGTAACCTACAACGCCACCACAATAGTGTCCACTCGAATTGATAACATGGGAAGCAAGTTTGACATTTTTCACTACAGCAGTAACAGTATTACCATTAAAACCTATAGCGCCGAAAAGACCCGAATAAGAATCAGTATTGATATAAATGTCACTGATGGTGAATCCTCTGCCATCAAAAATGCCATTGAAACGGTTTCCAGTTCCAATCGGAGTGAAAGCACCCACACTTGTGATGTCCTGAGTAACGGCGAAGTATATTCCTGAATAAGGTTCGCCTTCGTTCACATCACTTGCCAACCGTTTCAGGTCGGCAACGTTGTTAATCTGATAGGGGCTGTCCTCTGTTCCTGCCCCTAGCCATTGAGCCCAAACACCCTGAGTGATTGCACACAGGGCGCTGAGAATGAATAAATGTTTGAATTTCATTTTGTTTTGTGTATAATTAATTTGTTCTTATTTCAAGAAATATGGGGGTATTTATCGATTATTTTTGGACTGTTATATTGTGTTCTGCAAAAATCGGGTGCAAAATTAGTATAATTTTGTCAAATGGAGAAAGAAATGGGGAAAAAAGTAGTTTGCGTACCTTTAAAATCGGAGGATATCTTGGATTGCGGAAGATTGATTTGGAAACAACATGGCACAACTTTAAACAACTATTTCAGCAAGGGAATTGACATGAGAAACAACAACGTCGCGACGCGACGGAACAACGCAATGGTTTTTGGGTTTTGGGCTAAGGAGTTGGAGGAGGAAAGGAGGGAACGCCTAAAGGCATTCTGGGTATGCGGATGGGCGACCCCTTCAGGGTCGGTGGTGTGGAGATATCATGAGGAAGCCGTAGGTGCATTCAGCTTCGCTTCATGTACCCACGGTTATTAAGAGGCGTCCCCTTTGGGGACATGAATGGTAAAAAAGTTCTATCAGACCCGCACTGCGGGCCTGCACACAACCAGGATGATTGCTGGTGATGACAACGACGATGGAAAGAGCGGGCACAGGGCGCAATTAGCTTTTCGCTGTTTGCTTTTCGCAGGCTGGCAGCCTGCGTACCCTGCAATGAGATACCCCACCACGGCTATGAATACGCCACCACGGCTTGAAACACCCCACCCCTACCCCTCCCCTTAGATGGAAGGGGAGTTGGGTGGAGAGAGATGAAAAAACGTAGAGGCGGTCCCCGCCTCTACGAGATGATAGGAATGCTAGGAATGCTAGATGGACTAGATAAACTAGATGAACTAGATGAACTAGATGGACTAGATATGCTAGATGGACTAGATAAACTAGATGGACTAGATATGCTAGATGGACTAGATAAACTAGATGAACTAGATATGCAGGAGATGCTGGAGATGCTGGAGAATTGTTAATAATCGAAGGTGGTGCGGCCTTTCTTGTCGGCGAAGCCCCATCGGCCTTGCCGCTTGTCCTGAAGGGCAACCAGACCTTCGGAGAAGGGTTTGTAGGCGTAGTATTGACATGGGACGATGGTCTTGCCTGTCTGGTCGATGTAACCCATGTTTTCGCCATCCAATACCATCCAGGCCCCGTCGCCATAATGCTCTACTGACAGGTATTTGGGGTCGATGTCGAAGACTTTCTTGCCGGTCTTGTCGATGGCATAGAGGGGTTTGCCGTGTTTGATTACGATAGCTAATCCGTCGCAGAAATCCCTTCCCCAACATTCGTCCTCCAACTGCAGCACCATCTTGCCCGTCTTGTCGATGTAGCCTTGCTTGGATTCGTTCTCATCTCCAGGAATGACTTCCCAAACATACGCCAATCCCTCGTGGAAATTCGCCTCGTTGTTGTAGAAAGCTGGGAAAGCCCGTTTGCCCGTCTTGTCGATAAAAGCGAACCTCTCATTGTCGGCGTCGACCATCACGCAACAGAGTCCCTCGTGGAAGTCTGTGGGAGAGCGTTCTGTTGGCCATGCATAGAGGCATGGAACGACGAGTTTACCAGTGGTGTCGATGTAGCCTATGTCATCAGAACCAGGCTTGGTGACCCAGCACATGCCGTCGCTGAATTCACCAGCGTAGTCGAACTGGGCGGGAATCACGAGTTTACCGGTCTTGTCCTTAAAGCCAATCAGACCGTTCTCACTTCTTTCTTGGCTCAATCCATCATTGAAGCGTCCGAAACGCTGTGTGCGGAACAGTTCCTTTCCCGTTGGATCCATGTAAATATTGTCGTCGCCCTTGAACACTGTGACGATGCCGTCGGAGAAATCCTGGATGGGGCCATCGTACTCGAATGGGATGACGGTACGTCCTTTCTTATCGATGTACCCCACCTTGTCACCTTTTTTCACGCCAGCGAGTCCGTAGCTGAAACTTCCGAGGTCCTCGCAACCCTCAATAACTTTAGCGATGGCCTCGAGGTCGTAATCGTCTTCCTGCGCTGTGGCTTCACCTTCTTGCTGGGTTGCAGCGCCCACAGCTGTGGAGTCGGCGATGTCGCCACCTTTCGTCTGGGTCTTCTTGTCCGTACATGAAATAATCGTCAGTAGGAGAGATACAAATAGGATAAGTTTTTTCATTTTTTTATTATTTATAAGAGGAATTAAAAGGGAGTTGAGAATAAGGGGGAGTTGAGAATAAGGGGGAGTTGAAAATAAGGGGGAGTTGAAAATAAGGGGGAGTTGAAAATAAGGGGGAGTTAAAGGGGGAGTTAAAGGGGGAGTGAAGCACTTACGTGCTGGACGATAGTAGATGAACTAGAGAGACTAGACGAACTAGAGAGACTAGATGAACTAGAGAGACTAGATGAACTAGAGAAACTAGATGAACTAGAGAAACTAGACGAACTAGAGAGACTAGACGAACATGGCCTTAAATACCCCACCCCTACCCCTCCCCTTAAATGGGAGGGGAGTTGGAGAGAGCCTTTCCCCTTAAATGGGAGGGGAGTTGGAGAGAGCACTTCCCCTTAAATGGGAGGGGAGTTGGAGAGAGCCAAGGGTTAATGGTCGGCGGTTGCCTCTACGGTCTTGATGAGTTCGATGTTGAGACGCTCCACGATGCTGAGTTCATCGAAGACATCGTCGTTGGAGGGTCGCGGAGAGAACCAGGGCTTGCTGCCGAAGTACTCGACCAGGTCGGATGAAGACATCATGTAGCCGTGTTTGGCGAGAATGGCGTTCCGCATGACGCGGAGTGTGGCTTTGTCCATTTCCCGGAACAGTTTGTCGTTGAGGAGAACGATGCTGGCATAGCCGAAACGAGGTTCTGTATCCACCCAATCGAGTGTCTGCTCCTCGCCTGTCCGTTTGAAAAAGCCATACTCGTCTTGTTCCACCTGGTAGAGGGTAAGGCCTTCGAGTGTCTGCACGAGTTCCCACATTCCATCAAGGTGTGTGTTTCCAGAGATTTTAACCACTCCTGTAACCGTACCGTTGAAAGGTATATTCTCGAAAGTGGCACACGCTATTCCCTGCTTATAAATGACCTCATAACCAATTTGGATTTCATCACCGTATTTATCCACATACTTGCCCATAATCTGTTGCATCCACTTGCCCATGGCCACTTTCTCGCCCGAGCCGATGAAGGAGCCATCAAGCACCTCGTGCAGACGGTCTTGCTTATCGTAGAGGCAAAGGAGTTTCCATCCTTGTTCATCGATATACTTTGCCCGTGATGCCGCACTGAAAGGGTTGAAGCCATCGGCTTTGGGGTCTTCACCAATGATGTACTCGTTCTTCTTGTTTTTGCTTGGAGTGAGTCGGAATGCCAGTTCCTCTCCCTCTGCTGTGGCAGTGAAGGAGACACTCTTGTCGGCATTGACCTTTGCCACGTACTCCAGGTTGCTGATGTTCCATTTGGAGCCGTTTTTGATGTCCTGGGCATTGGCGGTCAATGCCACAAGAACACACATCATCATAAAAAGTTTTTTCATCATTTTTTTAATAAGAGGAATTAAAAGGGAGTTAAAGGGGAGTTAAAAAGGGGAGTTAAAAAGGGAGTTAAGCACTTTCGTGCTGGACGATAGTATAGGGACTAGAGATACTAGATGAACTAGATATACTAGATGGACTAGATATACTAGATGGACTAGAAACACTACAGGCATTGAAAGCAATCGAAGTGAGCATAGCGAAAAAGTATCTTGAACATAAGGCTCAGGTGTTAACGTTAGATTGCAAAATTAATCAAAAAACATGAATAATGATGAATTGACATGTTTTTTTATTCAATGAAAAGAAATGTTCTAGAAAACTGATAGGATTCAGGTTTTTAACTAAATAATTGGAAACAAGTTAGAACAACTATCAACAACATTATCCCCAACGGGATATAGGAGAGACCGCCGCTGACGCGACGGAACAACATAGAACAACAAGTAATGGATTTACTAGTGTTTCGCAGGCTGGCAGCCTGCGTAGCCGGCGATGCAATTAGACACCCCACCCCTACCCCTCCCCTTAAATGGGAGGGGAGTTGGATGGAACCTTTTCCCTTAAAAGGGAGGGGAGTATGGACTGCAGTCACTGAACGGAGGTATAAAAAAAGCGTGATTAAGGGCTTTTGGTATCAGTTTTTGATGAATAGTATATTTTTTTCGCAAAAAAATTCATCAATCAAGAAAAAAACATTATATTTGCCCAATCGTAGAAAAAGACAAATGAATTAACTAAAATAAAAGCCATATCATGAAGGAAGTGAAAATAACCGAAAAGGCACGTCAGGTGATTAGAAGACTCTTCTCACGCAACAGTGTCACCGTGTTGAAAACCGACCCTGAGTTGACTGAACTCTATGACAATTTCGCATTCGACAAACTGCTGGAGCACACCACGGAGATTTCCGAGGCAGAGCGTTGTGTGGTACAACTGGTATCGACGCTAGGCAGCAAAGGAAACCACCAGTTCCAGACCATGGTCAACGTTTGTTTGAACGTGGGAGTGAAGCCTCGCGAGATTCGTGAGATTGTCTATCAGGCTTTCCCCTACATCGGATTCTCCAAGATGCTCGACTTCATCCTGTTCCTCAACGATGAGTTTGAGAACAACAACATCAAGTTGCCTCTTGACGACCAAGGCACGACAACAGAGGAGAACCGTACGGAGAAGGGCCGTGAGGTGCTGGAAGAGGCTTTCGGCAATAAGATTATCGACGAGATAAAATCAAAGATTCCGGCTGGTCAGGAGCACATCTACGAGTTCATCGCCAACTACAGCTTCGGTGGATTCTACACCCGTACAGGTCTGACCATGCAGCAGCGCGAGCTCAACACCTTCTGCCTGCTTTCTTCAATGGGCGGTGCTCAGAAACTGATGGAACTTCACGCTCGTGCGAACAAGCACGTTGGCAACTCGAAGTCGAAGATGGTGGCTGCTGTCACAGCTATGATTCCTTATATTGGATTCCCACGCACGCTGCTGGCTCTCGACGCTATCAACAGCGCGTTTGACGAGTAGTTAGTTGCTGGGCTAGAAAAAAGAAGCGGGCGCGAATGGTCGCGCCCGCTTCTTTTTTGTTCATCAAGAGAAATGAGTTGAAGAGCGACGGAACAATGCAAAGGTTATTATTTCGGCTAAGGAGTTGGAGGAGGAAAGGAGGGAACGCCTAAAGGCATTCTGGCTACCGCCGAGGATTTATTTGGAAACAACTCATCACAACTTAAAACAACAATATCCATGCTGGTGGGGAAGAAACCGTCGCGTCCGCGACGGAACAACTTGGAACAACAATCGAGCCGATGATATCGACTCGTACTCAAAGGATGGTGATGGTTTTCGTTTTTACGCTAAGGAGTTAGAGGAGGAAAGGAGGGAACGCCTAAAGGCATTCTGGGCCATGTAGCAGAAGATGGGCTTTCTATGAGTTCGCTGGAAGAAACTTATGCTGTGATGGGCGACCCCTTCAGGGTCGGTGGTGTGGAGATAACTTGAAATATCCGTGGGTGCATTCAGCTTCGCTTCATGCACCCACGGTTATTAAGAGGCGTCCCCTATGGGGACATGCGTGATAAAAAAATCCATCAGACCCGCACTGCGGACCTACACACAACCAGGATGATTGCTGGTGATGACACCGGACTTGGAAGGGGTGGGCACAGGGCACAATTAGCTGTTAGCTTTTAGCTGTTAGCTGCCGTGTATCAGATGATCGTTGACACTTTTGTATCAGGAGTTCGTTGACACATTGTATCAGATGATCGTTGACACTTATTGTTAATTATATCAATCTTGAACATATTTACTTCATTT
>Ga0310697_10002391_pt1 | contig 20054 bp, 14 predicted proteins | sample 172DNAGHGlowgp2_FD_203883 | JGI IMG/M metagenome (GOLD analysis project Ga0310697, IMG submission 203883) | Sheep rumen microbial communities from Palmerston North, Manawatu-Wanganui, New Zealand - 1728 DNA GHGlow gp2 (v2) (version 2) | ecosystem: Host-associated > Mammals > Digestive system >... | reverse complement strand
CGCCCTCAATGTCGGCGGTCTTGCTGGGACCGCTGATGAACGTTCCGAACTTATACTCTTGGAAGTACACTGTCGATGCCTCGATACGGGTGTAGGCCTCGTTCATGTTGTTGACGATGGCTGTGCGCGGCAGGACAATCACTAAGTGCTGAACAGCAAAGTTGACAGCCTTCTCCTTCGTCTCCTGCGGAATCCAGACGCAGGCATTCTCGGCCACGCCGATGGTGCCGGCCACGACGCCGACGCCGACCTTCATCAGCTCCTGGGCCGAACCGACGGTGTCGGGGTTGACATCGGCCTTGACGGCAGGGAGGTTGCTGGCGACAGAATCGCCAGCTGCTATCTGGCGAACGATGGTGGCCAGGTCGTCGCCGGGCTTCATCTCAATCAGCTTAGCACCCGCCGTCGTGGTGGTCTTGGTGATGTATTCAGCAATGGGGTCATCATACTTGATGGGCTTCAGCTGGCTGAGGTCGGGCTTATCGTAGGTCTCGCGGGTATTAGCGCGCAGACGCTTCAGTATCTCTTCTCTTGCACTCATAGTTTCTTCTCCTTCCATAATTGGTGGAACGACTTCTTGGGGAACTTCATCATCTGGTGGCCGTAGGCCCAGGGGTTCAGCTTCATATTGATGAGCGGCCCGGGAATCCAGTTGACCATCGGCGCGAACCGTAGCGCCGTGGTGTAGAGCGACGGATTGTTGAACAGCACCGACATGCCCTTCGACATCATCCGCTTCATCGGGTCGGCATGGCCGTGGTCGTCGAGTTGCTGGCGCCAGCGGTAGACCTGACTGGAGAGGTCGACCTTGACGGGACAGACATTGTCGCACGAGCAGCAGAGCGAGCAGGCCGACACGTTGTCGTGGTACTTATGCACGTCGCGCAGCATACCGAGGTTAATGCCGATGGGTCCGGGGATGAAGTACGTATAGCTGTAACCGGCCGAACGACGGTAGACGGGACAGGTGTTCATGCAGGCGCCACAGCGCATGCACTTCAGCGTCTGCCAGTGCTCGGCATTGCCGATGATCTGGCTACGGCCATTGTCGACGAGGATGATGTGCATCTCGCCGCCGGGGCGCGGGCCGCGGAAGTGGCTGGTGTAGACGGTGGTCTCCTGACCGGTGCCGCAGCGGGCCAGCAAACGCTGGAACACGCCCATGGCCTGATAGTCGGGGATGAGTTTCTCGATACCCATCGATACGATATGGAGCTTGGGAATGCTGGTCGACATGTCGGCGTTGCCCTCGTTGGTGCAGACGACGACGTCGCCGGTGGCAGCAATGCCGAAGTTGGCACCCGTCATGCCTGCATCGGCCTCGGCGAACTGCTGGCGCAGATGCATACGGGCGACGTAGGTCAGGAAGGTCGGGTCGTTAGGGTCGGCGGGTAAACCGCCGCCAGCGACCTGGCTATAGCCCTTGGCGATTTGGTCGAAGTCGGGAATGAGGCGGCGGAACGTGTCGCCGATGTCCTCGCGGTGGACGTGGAGCGCCGGCATGACGATGTGGCTGGGTGCCAGCTTCATCATCTGCAGGATGCGCTCGCCGAGGTCGGTCTCGATGACGTCGATGCCCTTCTGCTCGAGGTTCTCGTTCAGGTGGCACTCCTCGGTGAGCATGCTCTTGCTCTTCACCACCTTCTTGACGCCGTGAGCCGAGAGGATGTCGTAGACGATGCGGTTATACTCGTCGGCATCCTGTGCCCAATGCACGATGACGCCATTGGCTTCCGCCTTCTTCTCGAACATCTCCAGATAGTCGGCCAGGTGGGTCTCAGTGTGCTTCTTAATCAGATTGGCAGCCTCACGCAGGTCTTCCCACTCGGGCAGCGCCTGTGCCATGCGGTCGCGCTTCTGGCGGACACCAAAGAACGTCTGGTCGTGGCGGGCTTCGACGGCCTGATCCTTCAGGTAGGCCTCAGCGGCCTTAGAATGTCGTGTACTCATCTATTAGATTTACTATTTGACGATTTACTATTTACTACTTATTGACGATTTACTATTTACTACTTAATACCGGCAGTGAGAATCTCGGCAATATGTATGAACTTGATGCCCAGGCCTTGCTTTTCGGCAACGCCCTGCATGTGCATGAGACATGACGAGTCGGGGCCGGTGACATACTCGGCGCCGGTAGCGATATGGCGCTTCACCTTGTCGATACCCATCTGCATAGAGACGGCCTGCTCCTCGACCGAGAACATACCGCCGAAGCCGCAGCACTCGTCGGGGCGCTCGGGTTCGAAAATCTCGATGCCCTCGACCAGCTTCAGCAAGTCGATAATCTTGTTGAAGCGCGGCACGTTGCGCTCCGACGGCGACGACAAGCCCAGCTCGCGCACGCCGTGGCAGGAGTTGTGGACGCTGACCTTATGAGGGAACTTTGACGGCAGGCGGTCGACCTTGACCACATCGTGGAGGAACTCCACCAGGTCGACGGTCTTTCCCACGGCCTCGCAGTCTTCGGCTTTCTTGCCGAGCAGTCCAGGATGAAAACAGCGCACGTAGGCGGCACAGCTGGCCGACGGCGCCACCACATAGTCGTAGGGGGCAAACAGCTCGTCGAACTTCTGGGCCAGCGGACGAGCCATGTGCTCGAATCCGGCATTACCCATCGGCTGTCCGCAGCAGGTCTGCCGCTCCGGATAGTCGACGTCAAGCCCCAGGCTCTTTAATAGCCGAAATGTCGACACGCCTACCTCGGGGTAGAGCGCGTCGACATAACAGGGAACGAATAGTCCGATTTTCATAGGCTTATATTTCTTTTCGTCAGGGGAGTTACATATCCTCGTAAGTATCAAGGTAGGTGACATGGGTGACAAGGTACTCCTCAACGCCATGCTTACCGTCGGCACCACCGATACCCGACTTCTTGACGCCGGCGTGGAAGCCCTGGATAGCCTCGAAATGCTCGCGGTTGATATAGGTCTCGCCGAACTCTAGCTCGCGGCATGCCTTCACGGCGACGTTCAGGTCCTTCGTGAAGATGGACGATGCCAGACCGTACTCGCAGTCGTTGGCCCAAGCAATCACCTGGTCAAGCGTCTCGAAGGTCACGAGCGGAATCACCGGACCGAAGGTCTCCTCGTGGATGATGTCCATATCCTGACGGCAGTCGTCGAGCACGGTGGCTGCGTAGAAGTAACCCTTCGTGCCTACGCGCTGACCGCCGCAGAGCAGCTTGGCACCCTGCTTGATGGCGCGCTCCACCTTCTCGGTGACGCTCTCCAGAGCACGCTGCTCAACCAGCGGACCCATGTCAACACTGTCGTCGGCGCAGGGGTCGCCCACCTTGACGGCCTTCATCTTCTCAACCAGAATCTTGGTGAACGCGTCCTTCACCTCTTTCTGTACGTAGACGCGCTCAGCGTTGTTACAGATCTGACCGTTGTTGCCGATGCGGCTGTCGACGATCCACTGCGCGGCACGCTCCAAGTCGGCATCCTTCATGACGATGGCGGGTGCCTTACCGCCGAGCTCAAGGCTGACCTTGGTGATATTCTTGGCAGCAGCGGCCATGATGCTCTCACCGGCGCTGACCGAACCCGTCACGGAGACGATGTCAATCTTCGGCGAACCAGCCATCTCATTGCCGATGACACTTCCCTTACCGGTGACGATATTGATAACGCCAGCGGGCAGGCCTGTCTCGGCGACGACCTTGGCAAACTCAGTGCAGTTCTCGGGCGTCAGCTGTGAGGGCTTGATGACGATGGTACAGCCAGCTATCAGGGCAGCACCGGCCTTGCGGGCGATGAGGAAGAACGGGAAGTTCCAGGGCAGGATACCGGCAACGACACCGATGGGCTTCTTCGTCAGCAGGATGGTCTCGTTGGGACGGTCGCTGGGAATGATCTCGCCCTCAATGTGGCGGGCGAAGGTGGCCATATACTCAAAGTAAGCGATGGTGGCGCCTACCTCGATCGAGGCCCACGTGCGGGTCTTACCCTGCTCGCGCATGATAATCTCGGTGAACTCCTTCTCGCGCTTCTTGATACCCTCGGCCATCTTCAGCAGGTAACCGGCACGCTCAATGGCGGGCGTCTTGGCCCACGCCTTCTGAGCGGCACGAGCAGCGTCGAGCGCACGGTTCACGTCCTCAATGGTGCCTTCCGGCTGGCGGCTGATGACTTCCTCGGTCGAGGGGTTCAACACATTAATCCACTGGCCGTTCGAACTTTCGCAGAACTGGCCGTTGATGTACATCTGTAAGTCTTTCATACGTGTATTGGTTTTTAGTTTATTGATAAGTAGATGTTTTGTTCTGATGGTGCAAAGATACGAAAAGAATTTTGATTCCACGCAATTATTACACCTTTTATATTTTTTTAATTGCAAAAAAATGTCATAAATGCGTAGTTTTCGTATTGGAACTCAATTTTTATTCGTAACTTTGCCTGCTGAAATGACATTCGACGACGTAATAGGCCAAGAAGACGTGCGCGACCGCCTGCTCCAGATGACGCAGGAAGGTCGGCTGCCTCATGCCATCATGCTCTGCGGACCGCAGGGCGTGGGCAAGAAGGCGCTGGCCGTGGCCTTCGCGTGCCACCTGCTCTCGAAACAGCCAACGAACGCAGGACTCGCGGCGGCTCCCGAGTCGCCCATGCTCAAGAAACTGGAGCATCCCGACCTGCACTTCACCTACCCCACCATCAAGCTGCCGTCGATGGGCGCCGACCACAAGCCGGTGAGCGATGACTTCGCACGCGAGTGGCACGAACTGATTGTGGGAGGCGGGCCCTACTTCACGATGGACGAGTGGATGACGGCCATGGACGGCGAGAACCAGCAGGCCATCATCACCGCCGGCGAGAGCGACGCCCTGGTGCGGAAGCTGTCGCTGAAGTCGAGTCAGGGCGGCTATAAGGTGAGCGTCATCTGGCTACCCGAGCGCATGAACATCGAGTGCGCCAACAAGCTGCTGAAGCTGATAGAGGAGCCACCGCAGCAGACGGTGTTCATCATGGCCTGCGAAGAGCCCGACAAGCTGTTGGAGACCATCCGCAGCCGCGTGCAGCGCATCGACGTGAAGAAACTGCCGGCGGAGACCATCTGCCAGGCACTCATCGAACGGCGCGCCATCAGCGAGGAGTCGGCCCGCCGCATCAGCCGACTGGCCAACGGCTCATGGCTACAGGCGCTACAGGAGTTGCAGGTGGGCACGGAGAATGAGCAGTTCCTCGACCTGTACATCTCGCTCATGCGACTGGCCTATCAGCGCAAGATTCGCGAGCTGAGGAAGTGGAGCGAGGTGCTGGCAGGCTTCGGCCGCGAGAAGCAGAAGCGATTCCTGCAGTACTTCCTGCGCATGACGCGCGAATGTTTTATGTATAACTTCGGACAGCAGGACCTGGTCTACATGACCCAGGCCGAAGAGGACTTCGCACGCAACTTCGCCCGCTTCGTCGGCGAGGCCAACATCCTGCCGATCTACGATCTGACGAACCGCGCCATCCGCGACATCGGGCAGAACGCCAATGCGAAGATCGTGTTCTTCGACTTCGCGCTGCAAATCATCGTGCTGCTGATTGCGAAGTGACGACATGACGAAATGACGAAATGACGAAGTGACGACATGGCGACATAACGACAGAGCGACATAACGACATAATGAAATAACGACATAAGGACAATGGAAAAAGAATATGAAATAAGAACCGGCTGCGACCGCGGACTCTGCCACGAGGCCGTGGGACGACAGGACCGCCAGTTGAACACCTACGACTGGCTGGCCGACGTACCGGGCAATCAGGAGTCGACCGATCTGGTGGAGGTGCAGTTCAAGCACACCCGCAAGGGCTACTACCACAACGTGAACAACCTGCCGCTGAAGAAGGGCGACATCGTGGCCGTCGAGGCAAGCCCCGGCCACGACATCGGCGTGGTGACGCTGACCGGCCGACTGGTGAAGCTGCAAATCAAGAAGGCCAACCTGAAGAGTGCCGACGACATCAAGCGCATCTACAGGATAGCACGCGAGATCGACATGGACAAGTTCCGCGAGGCGAAGGCCCGCGAGCACGAGACGATGATCGAGAGCCGCCAGATAGCCAAGGGCTTGGGTCTGGAGATGAAGATTGGCGACGTGGAGTATCAGGGCGACGGTCAGAAGGCCATCTTCTACTACATCGCCGACGAGCGCGTCGACTTCCGCCAGCTCATCAAGGACCTGGCGGCAGCCTTCCACGTACGCATCGAGATGAAGCAGATTGGCGCGCGACAGGAGGCCGGGCGCATCGGCGGTACAGGTCCCTGCGGCCGTGAGCTGTGCTGCGCCACGTGGATGAAGAACTTCGTCTCGGTGTCGACGGCGGCGGCCCGCTTCCAGGACATCTCACTGAACCCGCAGAAGCTGGCCGGCATGTGCGCCAAGCTGAAGTGCTGTCTGAACTACGAGGTCGACAACTACTTGGAGGCCGGACGGCAGTTGCCCGGCCGCGAGGTGGTGCTACAGACGCTGGATGCCGACTACTACCACTTCAAGAGCGACATCCTGGCAGGACTGCTGACCTACTCCACCGACAAGCGCATGGCGGTCAACCTGGAGACCATCACCATCGAGCGTGCCCACGAGATTATCGAGATGAACCGGCGCGGCGAGAAGCCCGAATCGCTGACAGAGGGTGGCAAGGCGACGCCCGAAAAGGCAGCCATCGACCTGGCCGGAGGCGACATCAACCGCTTCGACAAGACCAAGAAGAAGAAAAAAAAGAAGAACAAGTCGCAACAGGCCAAGAAGGGCGAACAGCCGAAAAAGGGTGAACAGGCGAAGAAGGATGAGCAGCCGAAGCAATAAACGGTGGATAGCCGCCGGCCTTTGCGCCACACTGCTCTTGATGGGGTGTATCGAGAAGACCGTCTACTACCACTACGAACACACGCCGATGACGGGATGGGAGCGCGAAGACACCCTGACGTTCGGCGTACCGCCCATGACGCAGCGCGCCGTTGTACAGCGTTACGTGGGGCTGCGGACGGCTGTCAACTATCCCTACAGCAAGATTAGCATGGTCGTCGAGCAGACTACCCTGCCCTCGCATAGGCATCGCCGCGACACCGTACACTGTACGCTGGTCGACAGCGACGGCAAGAGTCTGGGGCATGGTCTGTCGATGCGTCAGCAGGAATTTCCACTGCCCGACATCAGCCTCAACGAGGGCGACTCGCTGAGCGTCACCATCCACCACATCATGAGCCGCGAGACGCTCACAGGCATCAGCGACGTCGGGCTCCTACTACAAGTTTATTAATCAGCTGCGGGCCAGGTTGCGACCGGCATCGATGCGCAGGAAGATGAACAGCAGGAAGGTGAATCCCCAGAGCGACGAGCCGCCGTAGCTGAAGAAAGGCAGCGGAATACCGATGACGGGCGTCAGTCCCAGCACCATGCCTACATTGATAAAGACATGGAACAGGAAGACGCTGAGCACACAATAGCCATAGACGCGACCGAAGCGATAGGGCTGCCGCTCGGCCAGCTGAATGAGCCGCAGAATCAACAACAGGAAAAGCACCAGCACGCCGGCAGAACCGATAAAGCCCTCCTCTTCGCCGACGGTACAGAAGATGAAGTCGGTATCCTGTTCCGGCACGTACTTCAGCTTGGTCTGCGTGCCGTTGAGGAACCCTTTACCCTCAAGTCCGCCGGAACCGATGGCAATCACACTCTGATGCACATTGTAGCCCGCACCACGCAAGTCCTCTTCAAGTCCGAGCAGGACGTTGATGCGTGTACGCTGGTGAGGCTGAAGGACATGGTTCAGGGCATAGTCGGCCATACTGAAGAACACCATCGACCCCAGTGCAAACAGCGCTATCCAGAAATAATTGCGGATACGCGTGCCCAACCCCTGCCAGAGCAGGTAGCCGATCAGGATGGCTACCAAGACCAGCTGTATCCACACGATGTCGAACGGAATGACAAAAAAGGAGAACAGCAATGCCACGACAGTGACGGCCAGACAAGACAAGCCCACACGCCAGGCATCGCGCTTGTCGGGACAGTAGACATAGACAAGCCCCGAGGAGAACAGCTGAATCAGCAGCAGCACGGAGAACTTGCCGACGGAGGTTGGCAGGTCGCCCAACATGACCGCCTGATATCGGATGCCCACCACAAAATAGACGACCATGGCTATCGCCGTAAAGAGGATACTGCCCGGCATGCCCTCACGATAGAACATGAGGAAGAAGGCGAAATAGACCAGTGCGGAACCCGTCTCACGCTGCAGGACGATGCACACCATGGGCAGCAGGATGATGGCCAACGTCGAGGCGAAGTCGCGCCAACGGTGGATGTTGTAATCATAGATACTCATAAACTTCGCCAAAGCCAGTGCCGTGGCGAACTTCGCGAACTCGGCTGGCTGGAGACGCAGGGGGCCTATGACGAGCCAGGAATGGGAGCCCTTGATGCTATGGGGATTGAAAATCGTGGCAAAGAGCAGCAGTAGCAGCAGGCCGTAGATGATGAAGGCGAACATGTCGTAGAAACGGTCGTCGAGCATCAGCAGGACGAATCCGATGATGATACTGGTGCCGATCCACACGATCTGCATACCCGAACGGGTGGTTCGTGACAGCAGGTCGGGGTCGCCATAGTCGAAGCTGGCGCCACACACGCTCATCCATCCGCCTGCCAGCAGTAACAGGTAGATGAGTATCGTCCAGTAGTCGAGCGAACGGAGAACGCTCGGGTGCTTATCGTTCGGTGCTGCCATAGTTGATAACTTTATGTTGGATCTCGTCAGCCTTCTTCAGCGAGGCCTCCGACAAGTGTCCGTGAATATACTGTTCCATAATCAGACCGCCGATGGGCACGCCGTAGGTGGCACCCCAGCCACCGTTCTCGACGTAGACGGCGACGGCAATCTTGGGGTCGTTCATCGGGGCAAAGCCCATGAAGACGGAGTGGTCGTGGCCGCGGTTCTGGGCCGTTCCCGTCTTACCGCAGGCCTCGAAGTCGTAGTGGGCCAGGGCATGGCACGTACCGCCGAGTGCCGAGGCGCGCATACCCTGGACGATGTAGTCGTAGATTTCAGGGCGCGCCATGGTGCGGCGGCGGTGGGTGTAGGTGGTGTCGAGCGGTTCGCCCTGTATGCGCTTGACGACGTGGGGCGTATAGAACCACCCTCGGTTGGCGATTGTTGCGCCGAGGTTGGCTATCTGCAGGGGCGTGGCGTTGACCTCGCCCTGCCCGATGGCAATGGAGATGATGGTCAGTCCGTTCCACGAGCCTTTGTAGGCCTTGTCGTAGAACTGCGCGTTGGGTATCAGTCCGCGCTTCTCGCCGGGCAGGTCGATGCCTAACTTATAGCCGAAGCCCATCGACACGAGGTAGTCGCGCCAGGTGTTCATGGCGTTCTGGACGGAGCCGTACTTCGACTTGGCACCTATCATATAATAGAGTCCCCAGCAGAAATAGCCGTTGCACGACGTCGACAGAGCGGGCACAAGGGCCAGTGGCGCGGCGTGACCGTGACAGCCGACGCGCAGGCCCTTGTAGTGGAAGCCGTGTGAACAGGGGTATTGGGTCAGCGGGCTGATGATGCCCTCGTTCATAAAGGTCAGTCCCTGCGTCGTCTTGAACGTCGAACCCGGCGGGTACTGACCCATGATGGAGCGGTTGAGCAGAGGCTTCCATACATTGCGGCTCAACTCGAGATGATTCTTCGAGCGCTGACGGCCAACCATCAGTCGGGGGTCGTAGGTGGGCGACGACACCATGCAGAGCACCTCGCCGGTCTTGGGCTCGATGGCGACGATGGAGCCAATCTTGTTCTGCATCAGCCGTTCGCCAAGAGCCTGCAAGTCGAAGTCAAGAGCGAGCGTCAGGTTCTTGCCCGGCTTTGGCCGACGGTCGAGAGCGCCATTCTGATACGACCCCTGGATGCGGCCGTGGGCATCGCGCAGCAGGATCTTCACACCCTTCTCGCCACGCAGCTGGCGCTCGTAGGAGCGCTCCACACCGAGTTTGCCGATGTAGTCGCCGGGCTGGTAGTAGTCATCATTCTCAATGTCGGCCGGCGACACCTCAGCGACGTCGCCCAGGACGTGGGCGGCATAAGGGTACTGGTACTGACGGATGCTGCGCCGCTGGACGTAGAAGCCGGGGAAGCGGTACATCTTCTCCTGAAAGACGGAGAAGTCCTTGTCAGAGAGCTGGCTCATGAAGAGCTGCTCGGTGAAGGGGGAGTAGCCGGGGTTGCGCGACCGGTCCTTCATGGTGGTCATGCGCTGGTCGAACTCCTCGCGGGTAATATTCAAAGCGTTGCAGAATTCCACGGTGTCGAGCCGGTCCTGAATCTCGTTCATCACGACCATGATGTCGTATGAAGGCTGGTTGAAGACGAGCAGCTTCCCGTTGCGGTCGGTGATGACGCCCCGCGCGGGGAAGTCCACCTTCTTGAGGAAAGCATTGGAGTCGGCGCTCTTCTTATAGTCGTCGCTCGAGATCTGGAGCATAAACAGCCTGACGATGTAGACGGCTACAATAAATATAGCCGCCCCAGCGATGACGTAGCGCCGGTTCTCAAGCGTGTAATCCTTCATCTTATCTGCGAATGGTCTCTAATGCCATCAAGAAAACAATCGTCAACAAAGAAGTGCCCACCACATTGAAAGTCCACTGCTGCCAGTGGAAAAAGGTGAACGCCTCAAGCGTGAAGAACAGCAGGCAGAAGAGCAATACGAGAATAGACGACAGCGCCAGAAAGCGGCCATAGCCCAAGGTCGACACAGACGTCTTCATCGTTTCAGGTGCATCGCGGGGGACGAAGAGCTCCAGAAGCGGGGGTTGCACGAATGCCGTCAACGTCAACGCTGCCGACGTCATGCCGGCCGTATTGGCAAAGAGATCGACACAAAGTCCGAAAAAGAATGCCCATAGCAAGCTGGCCCACCGAGGGTAGTTGCGGGGAAACTGTATGACGAAATAGACAAAGACGAAGACCGTAGCGTAGCCCAGCAGCCATACATGGTTGAAAACCAAGACCTGTGCCAGGAGCAACACGACGAAAAGTGACGTTCTGCGTATCGTATCTATCGGCATAGCAACTATTCTATTTCGGTGACATCGTGATGGAATCGACGACCTGTTGCTGAAGTTTCATGCGCTCGGCAATATCACTATCGCTGATCACACAGACATCGCGCAGACAACCGAAGTCGGTCGTCAGACGGACCTTCAGGCGGTAGGACAAGCCGTCGGCGGAGTTATAGATATTCTCAATGCGCCCGACAAGTATGCCCGGTGGGAAGATGGACGAGTAGCCACTGGTCTCCACCCAATCGCCACGCTTGAAGCGTGCGTGACGGGGAATATCCTCGACATAAGCCACCGTCGGGTCGCCGCCATACCACTGTAGGAAGCCGAAGTAGCCACGCCCGCGGATGGCGCAACTGACACGCGAAGAGGTAACGTTGAGGACGGGGATGACAACGGCATAGTGGTCGGAGGCTTGATAGACAACACCAACGACACCCAAGCCGCACGCCACGCCCATGTCCTTCTCGACACCGTCGGCACGGCCACGGTCAATGGTGATCAGGTTGTCCTTCTTATAGAGCGAGTTGGAAACGACCTTGGCAGGAATCAGCTTAAACTGACTCAGGAAAGCCATCTCCTGACGCTCAAGAACGGTGGTGTCGCTCGTCAGCTCGCCATAGAGGCGACGCAACTGTCCGACCTGTCGTTCCAGATAGAAGTTCCGTAGCGTCAGCTCCTCGTTGGCACGTGTCAGCGAGAAGAACGAAGTCACCGAAGCCTCCATCCGGTAAACGCTACCCACAAAGGCATTGGCCGAAGTAAACCACACACTATTCTGATAGCTGTTCTTTTGGAGCAGCAAGACAATACTGGCCACCTCCAACAACAGGAACAAAAGCCAGTGGTAATACCTCGTGACAAATGCCAGCAGGTTATTCATCCGAGACGATTAACGCATCAGGAACGAGAAGCGGTTGACGTTTTTCAGGGCGATACCAGCGCCGCGAGCCACACAGTGCAACGGGTCTTCGGCAACGATGAAGGGGATGCAGATCTTATCCGTCAGTCGCTTGGCCAGTCCACGGAGCAATGCGCCACCGCCAGTCAGGTAAATACCATTCTTAACAATGTCGGCGTACAATTCGGGCGGTGTATTCTCGAGGGCTGCCAATACGGCGGCCTCAATACGGGCAACCGTCTTGTCAATACAATGGGCGATCTCCTGATAGCAGACGGGCACCTCCATGGGGAGGGCGGTGATACGGTTAGGCCCGTGAACGATATAGTCCTCGGGAGCCTCGTCGCCCAAGTCTGTCAGCGCCGAACCGACGTTGATCTTGATACGCTCGGCCATGCGCTCGCTGACCTTCACATTGTGCTGACGCGACATATACTCCTGAATGTCTGTGTTCAAATCATCGCCAGCCACCTTGATGCTGGTATTGGCAACGATGCCACCCAGCGAGACGACGGCAATCTCGGTCGTACCGCCACCGATGTCGACAATCATGTTACCCTCGGGCGCCTCAACGTCGATACCGATACCGATAGCAGCTGCCATCGGCTCGAAAATCAGATAGACATCACGGCCGTCGGCATGCTCGGCAGAGTCGCGGACGGCGCGCAGCTCAACTTCCGTAGAACCGGAAGGAACGCCAATCACCATACGGAGTGAGGGCGAGAAGAGGCGCGAACCGGTGTGTACCATCTTGATCAGGCCACGCATCATCTGCTCACAGGCAGAGAAGTCGGCAATCACACCATCGCGTAACGGACGGATGGTGCGTATATTGTCATGTGTCTTTTCATACATCATCTTTGCTTTCTCGCCGACGGCAATCATCTTGTCGGTGCGACGGTCGAGGGCAACAACGGATGGCTCGTCAACCACGATCTTGTTATCACTGATAATAATCGTGTTGGCGGTGCCAAGGTCCATGGCTATCTCCTGGACAAAACTAAAAAATCCCATGCAAATTACTATTTGACGATTTACTATTTACTATTTGTGAACCAAGTATGAATGGCGGTGTCGTAGTGTGAGCTGACGCCGAAAGCACGAGTGGCGAACATACGGCGCTGGTCAAGGGTTGTCTCTGCGCCCTGAGCGTTCAGGATGTCGAGCAACACGGCATACTCCGTCTTAGACGGAACGATGACCACGTCGTTGAAGTTCTTGGCACCGGCGCGAATCAGCGAGATGCCGCCAATATCGATCTTCTCGATGATATCAGCCTCAGCAGCGCCGCTGGCTACCGTCTGCTCAAAAGGATAAAGGTCAACGATCACGAGGTCAATCTCAGGGATTTCATACTGAGCCATCTGCTGACGGTCGCCCTCATTCTCACGACGCCCCAGGATGCCACCGAACACCTTCGGATGGAGAGTTTTTACGCGGCCGCCCAGAATAGAGGGATACGTCGTCACGTCCTCTACCTTCTGGCACTCATAGCCCAGCGATTCGATAAACTGCTGAGTACCTCCCGTACTCATAAACTTGACGCCCTCGTCGTTGAGCTTCTTCAGCAGCTCGTCGAGGCCATCCTTGTGGAATACCGACACCAAAGCGGTCTTAATCTTCTTTGTTTCAGCCATTTGCGTATAACGTTATATGTACATGTATATAAAACAGGGTGCAAAGATAATAAAAAAGTAGCGACTAACGGTATTCCGACGGCTACTTTTTTGCAGATTCAGATGTTAAATTGCCTAAAGTCAAGTAGCGAGGCACCCATAGCCAGAAGGTAGAGCCATGTCCTTCGCCCTCACTTTCGACGCCGATCTCACCACCACAACGCTCGGCGATGGATTTGCAGATGGCCAGTCCGAGACCCGTCCCCTGTACGAAATCGTTCAGCTTGACAAAGCGGTCAAAGACAAATGCCTGTTTCTCCTTGGGGATGCCGGCGCCGGTATCCTCGCAATAGATATACAGTCCCTCGCCGCGCCCGTCTCTTTCTTCCAGCCGATAGCCCACCTTGATATATCCGTTGTGGGTGTACTTCACCGCGTTGGTCACGAAGTTGGTGATAACCTGTTGCAGGCGCTCGCCATCCGTACAGGCAGGACAAGAGGTGTATGGATTGTCCTTGACGAACATGACGTCGGGCTTGGTAACGCGCTGCGAGACGGTATGACACGCCTCGTCGAAGAACGAGGCGAAGTCGAGACTGACAGGTACGATGCTCTGAGGTTTCTGGCTCAAGACCGAGGTCTCCAGAATATCGTCAACAAGCCTGAGCAGCAGGTCGCAATTGTGCCGGATAATACGGATGAACTCCTGGCGGTCGTCAGGCGACTCGGTCACCTGCAGCAGGTCGGAGAAGCCAACTATCGCGTTCAGAGGCGTGCGTATCTCATGGGTCATATTAGCTAGGAAGGCTGCCTTAATAGTTCCTGACTGCTGGGCACGGGCAGTCTCTTGCCGCAGTTCCTCCTGTTGGCGCATGAGGGTCGTGACGTCGCGGATAACACCGAAATGCCCGGCCACCCTGCCGTCCTTATCGTGGTAGGGGGTACTACAGACGGCATACCACATCTCGCGTTTGTTGAGCATCGACGAGGAATAATGCCTGATGGTGTTCAGAGGACGGTCTTGCTGGAGCTCATCGTAAAGGAACTTGCGGCCAGACTCGCGCCCCTCCGGAGCCATACTTTCGATATAAGATTCGAAGCTGAAGGAGTACTCTGCCTTGTGCAAGGAGTGAGACACGTCAATCATACGCTTCTTGTTATGGCTGCGCCAGATAAGCATATTACTGTTCGACAACAGGTAGTCCATCTGTTTCTCAAACTTTTTCACCTCTCCGTTGGTGACCATCAACTGCCGCTCAATCATCTGCTGTTCACGGTACAGCTTGCGCTCCTCGGTGATGTCGCGTACGGTCACGACATAGAACCGTATCTCGTCGCCATCGATAACGGGACGAATACGATATTCGAGGTACTTGTCCAGATTGATGTCGGGATAGTACATGTGCTGGCAGGCATGGATGGTATCGCGCATACCATGATAAAGCGCGTCGCGGAAGAGGGGAGCCTCAAAAAGCAGTGTCTCCTGGAAGAACTGCATATTCTCGGCATTGACGCCAATAATCTCCTTCATCCGCTCGTTCAGGTCGAAGAGATGGCCTTCGGCATCGTAGAACGACATGGCGATGAGCGACATATCGAAGGCTTTGATATACTTAGCGGCCATTTCGCTATTCGCCTGCTGCTCGGCCATCTCGCCGGTGATATTCTTTGCCACAACCAGGTATTTCGCTTGTTGTGTCGACTCGTCACGCTCCCTGATGCAACTGCCTGTCAAGTACTGCCAACTGGGAGTTGCCGACGTACCCTTATTGAGACGCACCAACACATCCGAGTTGTTGACTTCACGCATTCTCAGTTCTTCGACAGCCTGGCTGAAGGCTGGCCGATCGTCCGGATGCACCGCAGCTATCGTCTGTTCCAGCGTAGTCGCCTCGTCCATCAGATGCCCTCGCAGGTTCTTGAATGCATTGCGCTTCGGGTCGTACTCCGTCACCATGAAGCCTCCCATGTCGAGTGCAAGGTTCATCAGGCGCGTCTGCTCGGAGTTGCGACGAGTCTTGCGCTCCACACTCCGACTGATGATATGGTTCAGGAAGAACAGCACCAGTAGCAGCAGGCCGCCGCCGAGGGCAGCGTAAAGCAGCCACGGCGAGGCGTTGTCGTGATGCCGCTCCGGATGGAACCACTTCTCGCGCAACTCCCTGAGTTCGCCACGCTGTTCGAGACGGGCATACTGGTCATCGATGGCCGTGAGCAGTTCCTCGTCGAACCCGCCGACATGGACCTCGGACATGGGGATGTCAAGGTCACAGATTTGCAGGTTGTCGAGGTTCAGCTCCTTGATTTTCCACTTCAGCTGGGCTTCGCCCCACAGGAAGTAGTCATACTTGCCTGACGAGACGCCCGACAGCGCCTCCATCGGCGCATGGTACTCAACGACGAAAGGCCAGGCGCCGTTGCCCCCCGGTATGGTTTTCTCGCCCGGACGCACGACAACGACCTTGTTTGCCGGGATGTCATATAGCGAATGAATGGGCCGGCTGCTGGCCTGCATCACCACCTTCGGCTGATAATAGCTCAACACGGTGGTAGACAATTGGCAGCCCATGCGCTCCAGCATATAGCTTGGTGCGATAATCAAGTCTGTCTTCCGCTGCACGAAATCCCGATGAGCCTGCGAGTGTTCACGCATCTCGAAGACATGAGGCACATCAATCTTGTCGAGTATCAGATTCAGCATTTCCATCGTGTACCCGGCAGGCTGTCCCTGGTCATCCAGGTACTCGTATGGAGGCATGTCCCAATCACACAGGATGACGAGCGGCTTCTGCTTGGTATAACGGTCTGACAATTTCGCCTCACTCCCTATATTAAATAAGGTGAGGAGCAGCAGCATGACAGTCAGCCGCCATCGCGTTCTTCTGAGGTTTATTGTCATATCGTCAGGATTCATCTTGAAGAGTTAGTCGTTTTTTCACTATCAGCGTAGCCTTACATGGGATCACAATCCAAACGGTCGTGCCGCAGCCGGCGCCCGAGTTGACAATGATTTCGCCACCCATCTGGCTTACCAGTTCCTTACAGATAGGCATGCCCAGCCCCGTCTCGTTATTGCCAGAGCCATTGAAACGTTCGAAGAGAGCAGCCCGTTGCGCGTCATCGAGGCCACAGCCTGTATCATCGATGGCGATGAGTAGCTTATCGCCGATATAGTCATAGCGCGCCTTCACCCGCCCCCAGTCCGTATATAGGGCAGCATTCTCAGCCACCTGCCGAATGATGTATCCCACATTCGAGTCATCCACCTCGACCATCAAGTGTTCGTAAGGATTCTCAACGACATAGCTGACGCCAGGTTTCGTGAGCTTCCCCCACCCCATCTGGCAATGCCCCTCAAAGGTCATGGCAAAATCAATGGACGACCGGCGGAACTCAATCATGTGGGCATCCAGTCGCGAGAGGAAGAGAATGTCGTTCACCAGCTTGAGCAGGAAGGACGCATTCGACTTGATCTCCCTGACGAAGGCCTCCTCGTCGGCCACGTCGTGGTCTTTGGAAAAGAGTTCGGCAAAACCCACGACAGTGGCTATCGGCGTACGTATCTCGTAGCTCATATTATGCAGGAACGCGTTCTTCACGCTCTCCACCTCCTGCGCCTTAGCTTTCTCACGTTCCAGCTTCTCCGCCGTAGCACATTCCTGACTGACGTCTCGGCAAAGCCCGAAGTAAGAGCTGATGTTACCCACCTCGTCACGCACCGGGAATAAGTGGAACTGCAATGCCAGGCGGTTACCGTCGGGCTGGCGGATAATCGTCTTGATATCCACGTCGACCGTATCGTCTACCAGCATGTCCATGTTCTTCAACATACGGCTGGCCACGCGTTGCGATTCCTCATCCACGAAAGCCATACAACGAGCCTGGGTGAGCTTCACCTGCACGACGTTCATCTCCTTATAGATGGTCAACAGGTGGTCGCTGGGCGTGTACGTGGCAATGCGTACGCCTCCGGCGTGCAGCGCAAAGTTGATATTGTTGATGTAGTCCGACACGTTCTGAGCAGCCATCATCATCTTCTTGATGCTGCGTTTCAGCTGATGGTATGACTCCACGAACTCTGTCACGTCGCGGCCCGAGCCAAAGATACCCAAGAAGCGGTTGTCGGCATCGTAGACAGGCACCAGCTGCTGCTCATAATACACATCCTTGACGATACTGACGGAGTCGGCAAGTTTGGTTTTGTCAACGGCTTTTATCAGATGGGTGCTATAGCAGCCCTCAAACTTGTCGACGGTCACGTCTGCATCCTCTATAGCAAAGTTAAACGGGACGTTCTCCGACAGAAGTTCCTCGCGGCTACAGCCAAAGGTCTCACAGCATTTATTGTTGATGTCGGTCAGCAGACCTTCGGTATTATAATAGGTCATGTCCACCATCGAGGTCGAGAAGATAGACTGGTAACGGAGCATGGTGTCCTTTGCCATGCGACGCTGCTGATGAAGTGCCGTCTGATCGGCCATGACACCCACGATGACCGTCGGCGCCCCCTTCTTCGTACGGCGGAAGACAGACAGGGTCACGATATTGTCGCGGTTTCCGTATGTCTCCACGGCTTCCAGCTCCACGGCAATGCTCTCGCGCCCGCCATCGGCCATCTCATCGATGGCTTCCTTGAGTCGGGCAAACGACTCTTTCGTATAGATATGGGTATAGTCGCTCAGCAAGTACTGACGGGTATCCATCTCGCCATTGGTGTTCATCCACGTCACCGTCTGCTGTTTCACGTCGTAGAGCCACACACGCACCTTTGTCGTACGCAGCACCAATGCCAGACGCCGGTTTTGCATGGCGATGAGCCTTGTCATGCGACGCTCGCGGTAACGCAGCACCACCGCAAAGTAAAACAGCAGGAACGCGAGCAGTCCGACGACTGCCGCCAGATAGCCTACCCAACTGGGAATGCCCGAATCCACACGCTCTGGGAAGAACCACTTCTTCTGGATGAGTTCTATCTGCTCCGTCGAACAGAGCGAGGCGAAGGTGTCGTCCAACTTCTGCAACAGCACGCTGTCGTTTGACATGAAACGATACTCGCCATGCTGAATGTCCACGGCTGTCAGCTGCAGGTTGTCTGCATGGAACTTATTCATCAGCCATTTCAGCGAAAGCGTGTTCCACACGATCTGTCCTTGATCCTCCGTACAGACTTTCTGGATGGCCTCTTTCATGTCATCGTAAGGCAGGCAATGAGACTCCCATCCGCGGTCAATCATCAAATGGTGGCTGAAACTACCTCGGTGGACAATGACCTGTCCCGAGTCCAGATCCTCAAACGACTTGATGGTTGACGGGGCTGACTTCGGACTAACGACACTGTGGGTGAACAACGACACCACCTCACTTCCATAACGCCCATATTCGTCGTGGAACGATGCCTGCATGCCAAGGGTCAGGTCAGCACGGCCTTCCTTCAAGTCACGCAAAGCCTCACTCGAGGGCTTCAGCTTGATAACGTATGGAATCTCCAACTGCTTGAACACCAGCTTGAGCATGTCAACATTGAATCCCTCCGGTTGGCCGTACTCGTTCAGAAAGACATACGGCCACAAGTCCCACGCGTCTTCATAGACGAGCGGATCCTGCTCCGTGTATTGCCTTGTCCTCAATTCTTGACTGTCAGCCTGTGACGGTGCGAAGGCGAATAAAGCTACCGCCATCAGGGCTCTCAGAAGGAATAGCATCATCTGGTAATTGTAGTCGGACTGCAAAGGTATGAAAAAAAAGTTAAACCACAAAAGGAAATCGACATTTTTTCGTACCTTTGCACCATGACGACAATAATTTGCATCATGGCAGCAGCCATTTTATCGTTCTGCTGCACTACACAAAGCGACCTCGCCGAATGGCAGGCCGGTAGCATCGTGACAAGCGAAGCCATACAGCAGCACGGTGGTGTGGACGTCTGTTTTGCGGCCGAGACCATCCCCGACAAGGTCTGGGTACAGATGCAAGGCAAGACATATAAGCCCAATCCGCATATCGGCCGCGACGACCTGCGCTACATCCGCGCGCTGCATTGGGACTACGACCAGCAGATCCGTGTCGGAGAGATGGTGTGCAACAAGCTGATTGCCGACCGCCTGGTCCGCATACTCCGTACACTCTACGACAACCACTACCCTATCCAGCGGATGGTGCTGCCCGACGTCTATGACGCCGATGACGAACGCCAGATGCGCGACAACAATACATCGTGCTTCTGCTATCGCGCCATTGCCGGCAGCACCCGCCTCTCGAAACACGCCCGGGGATTGGCTGTCGACATCAACCCCCTCTACAACCCCTGTTTTAAAGTACGCAAAGACGGCACACGCCACGTCCAACCGAGCACCGGAGCGTCCTACTGTGACCGCACACAAAGGTTCCCGTACAAGATTGACCATCAGGATCTCTGCTATCGCTTGTTCCGCGAAGCCGGCTTCGCGTGGGGCGGCGATTGGCGGTCGAGCAAGGATTATCAGCATTT
>Ga0310697_10002390_pt1 | contig 20065 bp, 15 predicted proteins | sample 172DNAGHGlowgp2_FD_203883 | JGI IMG/M metagenome (GOLD analysis project Ga0310697, IMG submission 203883) | Sheep rumen microbial communities from Palmerston North, Manawatu-Wanganui, New Zealand - 1728 DNA GHGlow gp2 (v2) (version 2) | ecosystem: Host-associated > Mammals > Digestive system >... | reverse complement strand
AATGCCGATGTAATCGTTGGTGCTACCTATATGGTTACCCACCACATTGACGCGAGCGGAAAGATAAGTGAAAACGGTGTGGATATCACTGTTAATGGCTATCCCGCTAGGTACGTTAATTGGCATAAGATGGGAGAAGTCAGCACGGACAAAGACTGGGTTCCTTATCTGATTCAGGGTCAGACTGCTCGTAGTAAATTCAACAACGAGCAGAAGACAGAAGCTGTTAAAGGCAAGTAATTAATTTAATTTCACTTTTTTCTTTTTATTAAAACAACAAGTATGAAAAAATTTTTATTAGTAGCCTTGATGGCTACATTCGCATCTTCAGCTTTTGCACAGTTGATGACTGGTAAGTCTGCTGCTTATGCAAAAGAGCCATCACGCAACTGGACCTACATCTACGTTCAGTACAATCCCGGCACATTCTCACCCAAAGATGGCGATTCACAGTCCTTTAACGCCTTCAGCTTTGGATCAGTTACTAACTGGAGTCTCAGTAAGAAAATACCTCTTTATTTAGACATGAATTATGGTTTGCAGTATTCATTCTTCAGTGAGGATCAGAAAACCTATGGCATCAAGACAGAGGATAGTTTCAATATGCTGTCTCTTAAATATGCTTTAGGTGTTAACTATAAATATGATATTCCCAACACTCCAATCGCTATTGTTCCCAATGCGGGCATTGACCTCCGTGTTAACTTTCTTGCAGAAAGGAAGTTCGAGAGCGATGGCAAAAGCATGAAGTATAATTTGTTTAGTAGTGACGATATGGGCGGCAGTGATTACACTTGGAATATTGTTCAGGTTGGTGCCCACGTCGGTGTGAATGCTCTTATTTGGCAGAAACTCTTGGTCGGTGTTTCCTACCAGTTTGACTTCACTGAGATCGCCAAGGATTTGCACATGAATCAAGTGAACCTCACACTAGGCTATAGCTTCTAACCTATCGGCATAAATAGTATTCGCTGAATACTATAGCCATCTAAATTCATCAAGGCCGGACTCCTCGTATGGAATCCGGCCTTTTTCGTAACCATGCGCCGAAAACTACTTCAAGCTTACTTGTAAACTTATCATCTGACAGGAAATACTGTATAGGTGCAAAGCTGTTTACAATATGGACGAATAGTGTTTTTCCTTTATCCTAATCACTTTTATCTTTTAACTTTTAACTTTTAGCTGAATAATTCGTACTTTTGCGGCCATGAAACGCGAAGACTTTGAGATTATGGCTCCCGTGGGCTCGCGGGAGAGCTTGGCGGCAGCCTTGCAGGCAGGCGCCGACAGTGTCTATTTCGGCATTGAGCGCCTGAATATGCGCGCACACTCGGCATCTGCCTTCACCATCAACGACTTGAAAGAGATTGCTGCCACATGCCGCGAGCACGGGGTGAAGAGCTATCTGACGGTGAACACGATCATCTACGGCGAGGACCTGCCCCTCATGCGGGAAATCCTGGATGCTGCCAAGGAGGCTGAAATCAGCGCCGTGATAGCCTCGGACATCGCCGTGATGACTTATGCCAACCGGATTGGCGTGGAGGTGCACCTCTCTACGCAACTGAATATCTCGAATATTGAGGCGCTGCGCTTCTATGCCCAGTTTGCTGACGTGGTGGTGCTGGCACGCGAGCTGAACATCCATCAGGTGCGGGAAATCCACGAGGCCATCGTGGCAGAGCGCATCTGTGGCCCGAAGGTGCAGCTCATCCGCATCGAGATGTTCTGTCATGGGGCGCTGTGTATGGCTGTCTCGGGCAAGTGCTATCTCTCGCTGCAGAACACAGGGCGCTCAGCCAACCGTGGCGAATGTATGCAGATCTGCCGCCGCAGCTACGTGGTCAAGGACAAGGAAACCGACATAGAGCTGGAGGTGGATAACAAATACATCATGTCGCCCAAGGACCTGAAGACCATCCGCTTCCTGGACCAACTCGTGGACGCGGGCGTGCGCGTGTTTAAGATTGAAGGTCGCGCGCGCGGACCCGAGTACGTGCGCACGGTGGTGGAGTGCTATCGCGAGGCATTGGACTTGAAGCTGGAAATCGAAAGGCTGAAACAGGAAGGAGGCGCCGGCGAGAAGGCTCTCGGCTTCAGCCATTACAGCTCTCAGTTGGACGGCTGGGACGCTCGCCTGGCAACCGTCTTCAACCGTGGTTTCTGGGATGGCTACTATCAGGGACAGCGGTTGGGCGAATGGACACAGGTCTATGGTTCGCAGGCCACCGAGCGCAAAGTGTATGTCGGTCGCGGCACGAAATACTATTCGCGGCTTGGCCTCGGCGAGTTTCTGCTGGAGGCTGGCGAGCTGCACGTGGGCGACAGGTTCCTGGTCACAGGTCCAACCACGGGAGCCCTCTACGGCACCATTGAGGAAATGCACGACGACTCGAACGCTGCTGTGCCCGTAGGCAAGCAGGGAGCCCATGTATCATTCAGGGTCGATGCGAAGATTCGTCCCAGTGACAAGCTCTTCCGCATCGACCCCGTAGAGAGTTGATGATTGTCTGCTGCGCTTTATTCGGCGATGAGCAGATAATAGTTTTTCTTTCCTTTCTGAACCAGCAGGTAGCGACCGTCGATGAGATCGGCGGTGGTGACGGCTTGGTCAAAGGTGGAGAGTTTCTCCTTGTTGAGGCTCACGCCGCCGCCCTGCACCATCTTGCGCATCTCGCCCTTGCTGGGGAAGCATTGCGTCTCAGCTGCCATGAGGTCGATGGCCTTGATGCCCTCGCCTTCGAGCAGGCTGCGGCTGATGCTGAAATGAGGCACGCCGCTGAAGACATCGAGCAGTGTGGCCTCGTCGAGCTTCACCAGGCTCTCCTTCGTGGCTTTGCCGAAGAGGATGTTGGATGCTTCCAGCGCCAGCTCGTAGTCCTCGCGGCCGTGGACCAGAACGGTCACTTCCTCGGCCAGGCGCTTCTGCAGCACGCGGCGACCCGGGTCTTGGCGGTGCTCCTCGATGAGGGCGTCGATGGTCTCTTTGTCCAAAGAGGTGAAGATCTTGATGTAGCGCTCTGCCTCCTCGTCGCCCACGTTGAGCCAGAACTGGTAGAACACGTAGGGGGTGGTGCGGTTGCGGTCGAGCCAGATGTTGCCCTGCTCTGTCTTGCCGAACTTCTTGCCGTCGGCCTTGGTGATGAGGGGGCAGGTGAGGGCGTAAGCCTCGTTCTCTGCGCCCAGCTTGCGGCGGATGAGTTCCGTGCCGGTGGTGATGTTGCCCCACTGGTCGCTGCCGCCCATCTGCAGCTTGCAGCCTTTGGTCTCATAGAGGTGGAGAAAGTCGTAGCCCTGGAGCAGCTGGTAGGTGAACTCGGTGAACGACATGCCCTCCTGGAACTCACCGTTCAGACGGCGCTTGACGCTGTCCTTGGCCATCATGTAGTTGACGGTGATGCACTTGCCGATGTCGCGTGCGAAGTTGAGGAAGGTGAAGTCCTTCATCCAATCGTAGTTATTGACGAGTTCGGCGGCATTGGGCGCGTCGGAGTCGAAATCGAGGAAGCGCGACAGCTGCTCGCGGATGCAAGCCACGTTGTGGCGCAAGGTGGCCTCGTCGAGCAGGTTGCGTTCCTGGCTCTTGCCGCTGGGGTCACCGATCATGCCGGTGGCACCGCCCAGCAGGGCGATGGGCTTATGGCCGCAACGCTGCAGGTGGCGCAGCATCATCACGCCGCAGAGGTGACCGATATGCAGGCTGTCGGCGGTGGGGTCGATGCCCACGTAGGCCGTCACCTGTTCTCGCTGCAGCAATTCTTCTGTGCCTGGCATCATCTGGTGGATCATGCCACGCCATGTTAGTTCTTCTACAAAATTCATCGATGTTAATGTACTGTTTACAATATTATATATTATTTTTCAACCTTGCAATCGTTGTTATTGGTGCACGAGCGTTCCGATGTTCTCGCCGTTGATGACGCGGCGGAGGTTGCCATAGACATCCATGTTGAAGACATAGATGGGCAGGTTGTTCTCCTTGCACATGGTGGTGGCGGTGAGGTCCATGACCTTGAGTCCGCGGTTGTAGATCTCGTCGAAGGAGATGTCGGCGAACTTGGTGGCCGTGGGGTCTTTCTCGGGGTCGGCGGTGTAGATGCCATCGACGCGAGTGCCCTTGAGCATCACGTCGGCCTCAATCTCTATGCCGCGCAGCGAGGAACCCGTGTCGGTGGTGAAATAGGGGTTGCCCGTTCCGGCGCTCATGATCACCACTTCGCCGCGCTCCAGCGCTTCGATGGCTTTCCACTTGGTGTAGAACTCGCCGATGGGCTCCATGCGGATGGCGGTGAGCACGCGGGAGGGCACGCCGATGGCACCGAGGGCGGAGCTGAGGCCAAGGCTGTTGATGACCGTGGCGCACATGCCCATCTGGTCGCCCTTGACACGGTCGAAACCTTTGCCGGCGCCGCTGAGGCCGCGGAAAATGTTGCCGCCTCCGATGACGATGCCTATCTGAACGCCGAGGTCGTGGATTTCCTTGATCTGTTCTGCATATTCTGCCAGGCGCTTCTCATCGATGCCATAGCGTTGTTCGCCCATCAGGCTTTCGCCGGAGAGCTTGAGTAGGATGCGATTATATTTCATAATGAAAAATTAAGAATGAAGAATGAACAATCATTATCTTCGTTGAGCGCTCAACTTCCAGCTTATCAGCGAGAGCACAATATACCAAAGGATGATGATGGCAACGGCGGTGATGTCCTGAAATAGCGGGAAGATGAGGAGAGCGCCGATGACGAAGATGTATTTTACGCGATTGTCCTGCCACGAGAGGCTCTTGAACTTCAGTGCGAAGAGCGGAATCTCTGCAATGAGCAGGAAACTGAACATGAGCATGAACAGGAATAAGAACACCGCATTGAAGCGTGGTGAAGCCAGGAATGCCGTCTGCCCCACAATGAGGGAACTCCAGAAGAGGGCGTTGGCTGGCGTGGGCAGTCCTATGAAACTGGTGGTCTGGCGATCATCGAGATTGAATTTCGCCAGGCGCAGCGCCGAGAATGCTGCCATGATGAAGGCGGAGTAGGGGAGGTAGGGCTGCAGGGACACGAGGCTGTCGGGATACTGCACTATCCCGAAGAGTCGGAAGATCATGGCTGAGGGCGCAACGCCAAAGGTGACGACATCAGCCAACGAGTCGAGCTCCTTGCCGATGGCGGAGCTGATGTGGAAGGCTCGCGCTGCCATGCCGTCGAAGAAGTCGAAGACGGCACCCATGACAATCATGGCGAAAGCCCATTGGAAATGACCGTGAAAAGCCGCGCCCGTGGCCATGCAGCCGCAGATGAGGTTGCAACAGGTCAGGGCGTTGGGGAAGTTGAGTAGCACAGTTTTATTTGACGATTAAAGATTTAACGATTAAAAGACTCTGCGATTGAAAGATTCAGCAATCTCTCCCCTCTCAGGACTTCAGCTTGGCAATGATGGTCTGGTTGCCGGTGGTCTTCTGACCGAGCATCACCAGAGGCTTGGCCGTCAGCGGCAGATAGATATCGACGCGCGAGCCGAACTTGATGAACCCGAGGTGCTCGTCCACGAAGCACTCCTCGCCTTCAACGGGGTAGGTGATAATGCGGCGAGCCATGGCGCCTGCCACCTGGCGCACCAGCAGTTCTGTGCCGTCTTCAGCCTCGATGATGATGGTGGAGCGCTCGTTGTCGGTGCTGGCCTTGGGGAGCCAGGCAGCCTGAAAACGACCGTTGTGGTGGCGCACACTCTTCACCACACCATCCACGGGAATCCAGTTGGCGTGGACGTTGAAAAGGCTCATGAAGATGCTAATCATGATGCGGCGGTCATGGAAATACTCGTTCTCATCGACCTCCTCCACGACGACGACTTTGCCGTCTGCCGGAGCAAGCACAAGCCCTTCGGTGTCGCCGTTGAACAGGCGAATAGGAGATCTGAAGAAATTGACAAGCACCAGATAGACTGCGATGAGCACCACAGTTACTGACGTGAACCATATACTATCAACGCCGAAAACATAACTGAAGGCATAGCAAATCAAGGCAAATACGATTGCACTGACAATAAGCGTTGTGGTTCCTTCGCTATGGAGACGGATTTTCTTTTTTAGTTTCTTGAGTGGTTTTACCATGACTTTTAGCCGCAATAGTGCGCTTTTACACGACAAAAGTAAGCATTATTTATTTTGTTACAAAAAAAAGTTTAACTTTTTTGGCCGTTCGCTAAAAGAAATGTACTTTTATGCCCGTTTTCAGACTCTATGGAGAATTTCATACACCTTCACGTACACACACAGTACTCATTGTTAGATGGTCAGGCCAGTATTCCCAAGCTGGTGGAGAAGGCCATCAGCGACGGGATGCCCGGCATGGCCATCACCGACCATGGGAACATGATGGGCGTGAAAGAGTTTTTCAACTATGTCAACAAGCGCAACAAGGCGCTGAAGGAGGAGGGGAAAGCGCCGTTCAAGCCCATCTTCGGATGTGAAATGTATGTGGCCGAGCGCACGCTCTACGACCGCGACAAGGAACTCGACAAGCAGCGCTACCACCTCATCGTATTGGCCAAGAACGAGGTAGGCTACCACAACCTGGTGAAGCTCGTCTCCCGCTCGTGGGTTGACGGCTTCTACGGCCGTCCGCGCACCGACCACAACGACTTGGAAACCTACCACGAAGGGCTGATGGTGTGCTCTGCCTGCATAGCCGGAGAGGTGCCGCGCAAGATTCTCAAGGGCGACATCGCCGGAGCTGAGGAGACCATCCAGTGGTACAAGCGCGTGTTCGGCGATGACTACTATCTCGAGATTCAGCGTCACGAGGTGACCGACCCGAACATTCACGCCAACCGAGAGACTTTTCCGCTGCAGCAGGAGGCCAACAAGGTGATCCTGGAGCTGGCGCAGAAGTACAACATCAAAGTGGTCTGCTCCAACGACGTGCACTTCGTGGATGAGGACAACGCTGAGGCTCACGACCGACTCATCTGCCTTTCCACCAATGCCGACCTCGACGACCCCAACCGCATGGTCTATACAAAACAGGAATGGTTCAAGACCACAGCAGAGATGAATGCCGTCTTTGCCGACGTTCCCGAGGCGCTGTCCAACACGCTGGAACTGCTCGACAAGACAGAGTTCTATAGCATCGACCATCGGCCTATCATGCCTAACTTTGCCATCCCTGCATCGTTTGGCACCGAGGAGGAATACCGCCAGAAGTTCACTCCTGAGCAGCTGTTCGATGAGTTTACGCGTGACGAGAACGGGAACGTGGTCCTCTCGCCCGAGGAAGCACAGAAGAAGGTGGCGCAGCTGGGCGGCGTGGATAAGCTCTATCGCCTGAAGCTGGAAGCCGACTATCTTGGCTACCTTACCTATAAGGGTGCTGCGCGAGTGTACGGAGAGCCCCTCTCGACTGACGTGGACGAGCGGCTGCGCTTCGAGCTGCATATCATGAAGACCATGGGCTTCCCGGGCTACTTCCTCATTGTGCAGGACTACATCAACGCTGCCTTCCACGAATTGAATGTCAGTGTTGGGCCGGGGCGTGGCTCCGCGGCTGGCAGTGCGGTGGCCTATTGCCTGGGCATCACGAAGGTTGACCCCATCAAGTATGACCTGCTGTTCGAGCGCTTCCTGAACCCCGACCGCATCTCGCTGCCTGATATCGATGTCGATTTCGACGACGACGGGCGTAGCAAAGTGCTCTCGTGGGTGACGCAGAAGTACGGCGAGAACAACGTGGCACACATCATCACCTATGGCACAATGGCTACGAAGTCGGCACTGAAGGATGTCGCCCGCGTGCAGAAGTTGCCGCTCGACACGAGCAATGCCCTCGTCAAGACCATCCCCGACCGCCTGCCTGATGATGCAAACGGCAAACCGCGCAAGATGAATCTGAAGAATGCCATCGAGTGTGTGCCGGAACTGCAACAGGCTGCCGCCTCGCCAAACCCCGTTTTGCGCGATACGGTGCGCTATGCGCAGATGCTGGAGGGTAATATTCGCAACACGGGCGTGCACGCTTGCGGCGTCATCATCTGTCGCGACGATGTCAGCGACTGGGTGCCCGTGAGCACCGCCGAGGACAAGGAAACGGGCGAGCGCATCCGCTGTACACAGTACGAGGGCTCTGTCATCGAGGACACTGGTCTCATCAAAATGGACTTCTTGGGACTCAAGACCTTGAGTATCATCACCGAGGCCATCAACAACATCCGCGAGAGCTTGGGCATCGAGGTCGATATTGAGCACATCGACATCGCTGACCCGGCCACCTATCAGCTTTACTGCGACGGCAAGACCGTGGGCACGTTCCAGTTTGAGTCGGCGGGTATGCAGAAATATCTACGTGAACTGCAGCCTTCAACCTTCGAGGACTTGATCGCCATGAACGCCCTCTACCGACCGGGACCGATGGACTATATCCCCGATTTCATCGACAGAAAGCAGGGGCGCAAGCCTGTGGAATACGACATCCCCTGCATGGAGAAATACCTGAAGGACACCTACGGCATCACCGTCTATCAGGAGCAGGTGATGCTGCTCTCCCGACAGCTGGCCAGCTTCACGCGTGGCGAGAGTGACACGCTGCGTAAGGCCATGGGTAAGAAGCTCAAGGACAAGCTGGATCATCTGAAACCGAAGTTCATCACACAGGGAACCGCCAACGGGCATGACCCCAAGGTCTTGGAAAAGATATGGCGCGACTGGGAGAAGTTTGCATCCTATGCTTTCAACAAGAGCCATGCCACGTGCTACTCGTGGGTCGCCTATCAGACGGCGTGGCTGAAAGCCAACTTCCCGGCAGAGTATATGGCTGCCGTGATGAGCCGGAGCTTGGATGACATCTCCGAAATCACCAAACTGATGAGCGAGTGCAAGGCTTTGGGCATCAGCGTCCTCGGACCTGACATCAATTGCAGCCGCAACCGCTTCAGCGTCGATGAGGACGGTCACATCCGTTTCGGACTCGGTGCCGTCAAGGGCCTTGGGGAGTCGGCGGTAGAGTCGATTCTCCTGGAGCGCGAGCGCGGGGGCGCCTTCAAGGGCATCTTCGACTTCATTCAGCGTGTCAACCTGCCTTCCTTGAAGCGTAGCGGACTGGAAAGCCTGGTTCTGAGTGGTGCCCTCGACTGCTTCTCCGAGATCCGCCGCGAACAGTTCTATGGCCGCAATGCCAAGGGCGAACAGTATATCGATGTCCTCATGCGCCACGGACAGCTCTATCAGGAGAGCAAGATGAACGCTGCCGTGTCTCTCTTCGGCGATGACTTCGACAGCGTAGAGATAGCCACGCCGCCAATCCCCGAACACTACGAGGAATGGTCGGAGCTCGAGCGGCTGAACAAGGAGCGTGATTTGGTTGGCATCTATCTCTCTGCCCATCCGCTGGATGAGTTCTCCATCATCTTGCAGGACGTGTGCACAACTCACATGAACGAACTGGCCGACAAGGCGCGGCTGCTGAACATGGACATCACGTTCGGAGGCATCGTCACAGGGGTGCGCCGAGGCATTGGCAAGAGCGGACAGCCCTATGGCATCGTGTCCATCGAGGATTACTCTGGCACTGGCGAGCTTCCTCTCTGGGGACAGGACTGGGCCACTTGGGGTACATATATGGATGTCGGAAACTCCATCTTCATCACCGCACACGTGCAGCCTGGGCGCTACAACCCGAACCGTATTGACCTGACCATCGGTAAGATAGACTTCCTCTCCGACGTGAAGGACGAGCTGGTGGACAGCATCACCATCGATTTGCCTCTCTCTAACCTCACCGAGGATATGACATTTACGCTGAGCGAGCTGACATCTACTCCGGGCAAGGCATTGCTCTACTTCAACATCATCGACCCTGAGGGCAAACAAAACCTCAAGCTCCAGTCGCGCAACCACCAGATCAGTGTCAACCGCCAGCTCATTGAGTTCATTAAAGCGCAGCCCGAGTTGTCCTACCGCATCAATTAAAAATCAATCAGACAGTAACAACATTCATTAATTCAACATCATTATGGCATTAACAATTACAGATTCCAATTTCGACCAACTCCTTGCCGAGGGCAAGCCTATGGTCGTCGATTTCTGGGCTACCTGGTGTGGTCCCTGCAAGAAAATCGGTCCCTACATCGAAGAACTGGCCGAGCAGTATGCTAACCAAGTGATTATCGGCAAAGTCGATGTCGATGAGAATGACCAGCTGGCCATCCGCTTCGGCATTCGAAACATCCCGACAATCCTCTTCTTCCGCAACGGAGAGGTCGCTGACAAGCAGATTGGTGCAGCGCCCAAGGCCGCTCTCGAAGCTAAGATTCAAAGCCTGCTCTGATATGGCCGACGATTTCCTTCTCGAAGATGCCGGCGATGATCTCCAGTGCGTGGAGTTCATCAAGAGCTACCTCCCGCAGGAGGTGAAGAGCCGCTTCACTGACGATGACCTCTTCTACTTCATTGACCTTCTGGCTGACTACTACGTGGAGAGCGGCCTGCTTGAACAGGAGCCCGACGCCGACGGCTGTGTGACGCTCGACACCGAGGCTATTGCTGCCGCCATCGCACAGAAAGCCAAGAAGGAAAAGTATGGCGACTTCAGTGCCGAAGACCTCGTGTGGGTTGTGCAGGGAGAGCTGGAGTACGGCCAGGATGAAGAGTAATTGCACAAAAAAAAACGGGGCAAAAGTAAAAAAAATGTAGTTGACAAGCATTATGTCATAAATTTTATCTACCTTTGCCCCGCTTTTAGCAATAAAAGCCTCAGGATTGGGATATGGTGTAATGGTAACACAACAGGTTTTGGTTCTGTTTTTCCTGGTTCGAATCCGGGTATCCCAACCAATCATCGGGGAGACGCAAACGCGCCTTCCCGATGTTTTGTACTGCTGCTTATTCGTAGGTTTGATAAACCAGGTAATATCCGTCTGCTCGCAACGTGAAGCGGTCGGCAAGCGCTTCATTCAGCGTGCCTTGCCACCACTGAGCGTAGGCATACGAGCGCCAACGCAAGCCTTCTGACTTGATGTCTGTGCACCCGAAGTTGAAGATGCTCACCTGCTGACCGCGGAATGAGTTAAAGGTGCGGTTGCCGTGGGCGGGCGTGAAGAAACCATAGTCGGTGAAAATGGTTCCCTCGATGCCCAAGTCGCGGTAGTAGCGCATCAGCAGCGAGATATTGCCCAGCGTGTGGTCCTCGCGTTTGCCTGTGGCGCCAACGTAGGCAATCTTATGCCAGCCCTGCGCCAGACAATAGCGCGTGGCTTTGGTCAGGTCGTTATCCTCTTGTTCATCAATCTGGATGAGACGGTCGTGGCACTCAGCCGGCACGCTGTCGCCGTCGCCCACCACAGCCTCAGCTTGGGGCACATGGATGATGGCCCCGTCGCAGGCGATGATGTGGGGCGCGCCACTGAGAATGCCGAACGGAACCTTGTGAACGGGAAAGTCTCCGTTGGCTACGATGACTGCTTCAAAAGAGTTTTCCATTTGTAATAACCTGCAATGGCAATGATGATATATAGCCCGTAGAGCCCCGCCTTGAAAGGAATGTCCTTCTGGACATACAGCACACAGCACACGGCATCGACAACAATCCAAAACCACCACTGCTCAATGAACTTGCGGGCCAGCGCCCACATGCCCACGAAGGACAAGGCGTTCGTGAACGAGTCGAGCAGGGGAACGGTGGAGTTGGTGAAGCGGATGAGTATGTAATAGCAGGCGCCCCATGCCACAAAGAAGCAGCAGACGACAGGCAGGTAGTAGCGCCTCGGCATGTGAATGATGGGCAGAGGCTGCTTCTGCTCGCGCGTCTTCTTGAATTTCCAGATGGCCAGACCGTACAGGGCTGCCAAGGCGTAGTAGCAGGCCATGCCCGCATCGCCGTACAGCCCGTGCTGCCAGTATAGGAAGATGTCGAGGACCGGCATGAGAATGCCTACTGACCACAGCCAGATGCTGGCGCGGTACTCGAGCGTGATATAAATCAGCCCCAGCACCGTGGTCAGTATATCCAGCCAGTATGTCTGCAGAAACTCCATCCTTCTTATTCTTTATATTTCAGTCTTTCTACTGCCGTCTTCAAAACGTCATCGACAGATGTGCCATCACGTTGAACGGTGCCGAGGGAGCAAAGCCGGCTGCTCCGTTGTCGCGGATGCCCCATGCGTTGACGGCTTTGATGGTGCCGTTGTCGTTCGTCAGCTGAGGCGCTGCCCAGCCGTTGTTGTCGTATTTGGCCGAGAAGATGTTGTAGAGCGTCACCCCTGCCGTGATATCCTTGATGCCGAACTGCTTGAGCGAGAAGTTGTAGCTCAGATCCACATTCGTGTTGAAGTGCTTCTTCAGCAACAGCGTCTCGAAGGTCGTGTTGCCGTTCTCGTCCTGGCACTCCATCTCTTTGAAACCCGTGTTGGTCAGGTACTGATTGCCGACGTACTGGCTCTGCACCGACACCTTCAGCCCTTTATAGTTAAAGGTCAGAATGTTGTTCACGATCAGGTCGGGGGAGAATGCCAGCGGCTGGTCGCCCAGGTTCACGGTGCTCCCGTCGGTGAGGGTCACATTCATGTCCTTCACGCGGTTACGGGAGAAGGTGGCGTTCGCGTCCCAGCGGAACCAGTCAACAGGCATCCAGGCTGCCTCTGCCTCCACACCCAGGCGGTAGCTCCTGTCGAGGTTTTTCGTCAGTGCCTCGCCGATGGCGTTCAGCTCTCCCGTCAGCACCAGCTGGTCCTTGTAGTTCATCCAGTACAGATTCACGCCTGCCGTGAAGCGAGGGCTCTGGAACTTGTAGCCCACCTCCAGATCGTTCAGGCGCTCGGCGCTGGCTTTGGTGTCGGTGCGGTCGGGGTTCGCAATCTGTTGCATGAAGTTGTTGCGCACGGGCTCCTTGTGTCCGATGCCATACGACGCATACACCTTATGCTGGGCGTTGATGTCGTAGCTGATGCCGAACTTGGGGTTGAAGAAGTCGTAATGATTGTCTATGACATAGCTCTTGTCCGTGTTCACGCCATAGGCTACCGTGGGGTCTTGCAGCCGATAGCCGATATGGCGGTACTGCAGATCCACATAGGCATTCATGCCGCTGATGAACTCATAAGTGGCCTTGCCATACACGTTGAAATCGGTCTTGCGGGAATGGTTGCGGTAGTACTCGAAATCAGGCGTCAGCGCCGCCGGTTCCGGAACGGTGGTGACCACCCCCGGCTGCGCCCACACGATATGGCCGAACTGGTCGCCGGAATAGCGGTTCCAGCCGCCGCCCACGATGACGTCCAGGTTCTTCTTGTTATTGTAGTTTACGGATGCAACAATGCCGTAGAAGTCGTTGTCCATCTTCTGCTGGTCAACCAGGTCGGCGGTGAGCGTGTTGTCTGTGCTCAGCCCGAACGTTGCCCACGAGGAGCCGTACATGGCTTGCGTGGCAGCGCTCTGCAGCTGTTGGTAGTAACCTTGTCCTTTTGTGTAGTGCAATCCCACGTTGGAGCTGATTGTGTTCGTATAGTGTTGTGTCCAGAGCAGCTGATAGTTCTGCTGATGGTAGTTGTCGGTCTGGTCATCGTAGTAGCTGTTGGGATTCCCTTCCGCATCGTAGCCCATCACGCCGCATGAGTTATAGGTTCTGCCCCAGCGGCTCTGCTCGTACTTCGACGTGTAGTTCCACGCATGATAGGTCTCTTCGATGCCGTTCCATGTGATGAACTTCACCACCGTGTTGTCGCCGAACCAGCCGCCTTGCAGGAAGTAGGAGTTCAGCTTCGTGGAGGCGCGGTCCAGATAGCCCTTCGAACCGATGTTCGACAGCCGGCCCTGTAGGCCCCAGTGGTCGCTGATGATGCCTGTCCCGAAGCGCAGCGTCTCCTTGTGGCTGGAGTATGAGCCGCCGCTCACGTCTAAGCCCACGTATGGCACCATGCCAATACTCTCGGTCTGCATGTTCAGCGTCGCACCGAAGGCGCCCGCACCGTTGGTGCTCGTGCCCACACCGCGTTGGATCTGCATCGATTGTACGCTTGATGCAAAGTCGCCCATATTCACCCAGAACACGGTGGCGCTCTCGGCATCGTTCATAGGGATGCCGTTGGCGGTGATGTTCACGCGCGACGGGTCGGTGCCGCGAACGCGCAGCGATGTGTAGCCGATGCCGTTGCCCGCATCAGACGTCATCGTGACGCTGGGCGTCAGCGACAGCAGGTAGGGAACATCCTGACCATAGTTCACGCTCTTGAGCTGTTCCTTGGTCATGTCGGTGAAGGCTACAGGCGTCTTCTTGGAGGCGCGCACGCTCTTCACCACAATCTCCTGCATCTGCTCCAGCCGAAGCGAGTCTGACTCGGGCTCTTGTGCCATCACTCCCTGTGAGCTCATGAACCCCATGAATCCTATAAGGCCAATATGCCCCATAAGCCCTATAAGCCCCATAGGCCTCATAGGCCACATCCAATTCTTTTTCTCTTTTGTCATTGTCCTTTATTATTAGAGGTTTAACAATAAAGGGGTGCAGGCCGCGCCTGCTCTGAAGATGCCACTTATCATCCCTACGGCGGCATTATCCGCATCAGGTGAGAGGGTTTGATCTCAGCCCGCCAACCGACGGGCACCCCTTGATAATTCGGGCGCAAAGGTACGGAGAATGCCTTAGACTACCAAATTTTCTCACGAAAAGTTAGGCTGGGAACAGCGTGTGCCCTGTCGTGTAGCTGCTGCGGATGCGCCATTCCTTGGGATAGAGGTTGTTGGCGCGGGTGCCGAGGTTCTTTGCCAGACCCAGTCGCTGTCCCTGGAAGCACACCTGCACGATGCCGCGCGGGGCATCAGGCGGCAGGACGAGCGCCTCGCGCTGGAGGTAGCGCACGGCATCCTCCAAGGAAAGCTCCACACGCGGCGCATCGGGGCTGTCAAGCAAGTCTGTGGGCAGTGTGGCAAGCTTGGATAAAGCTCCTGCGAAGTCTCCTTTCTTGAATGCTTCGCCCGCTTCTTCATGTTTCTGCAGGACTGCACAGAAGAAACCCTCGCCGCGCACCTGACCCGGCAGGAAATGATAGCAGTGCAGCTGCCCGGCTTCTTCTGCGACGGTCTCTGATTCCTGATCTCTTTTCTCTAATCTCAGGTCACCCTTGATTCCCCATCCCGCATCCACGGGGATGGGAATGATGTCTGCGCCCAGCTTATGCGCTATCCATTCCACGTTCTCCTCGTCCTCCTCGGGGTTGAAGGTGCACGTGCTGTAGATGAGGATGCCGCCCGGGCGCAGGGCGGGCCAGATGTCTGAAATGATGGAACGCTGCAAGTCTGCACACCCGGCCACGAAAGCCGGCGACCATTGTTCTACAGCGGCAGCCTCCTTGCGCATCATCCCTTCGCCCGAACACGGCACGTCGGCAAGGATGAGGTCGAAGAAGAGCTTTCTCTTCAGCGCCTTGGCTATGTCGCGGGCGTATGCCTGTGTCACCACGACATTCTGATGACCCCATTTGGTCATGTTCTCTGCCAATACCTGACAGCGTGCCCGCAGCGGCTCGTTGCTCACCAGCAGGGTGTCGTCGGGCAACAGCGCACGCAGCAGCGTGCTTTTTCCGCCGGGCGCAGCACAGAGGTCGAGCGTTGCTTGACAATGAAAGGTGAATAATGAAGAATGAAAAATGGTGCGCAAGACGTGAGCCAGGAACATACTCGATGCTTCCTGCACATAGTACGCTCCCGCGTGGAGCAGAGGATCTGCCGTGAACTGCGGCCGCCCCTTCAGGTAGAAACCCTCGGGGCACCAGGGCACACGCCCGTCAGCGCCCTCGGGTTCCGCATCGGCAGGGAGCCGGCTAGGGTTCACGCGAATGCTGACCGACGGCTCGCCGTCCAGCCCTTGCAGCAACGCCAGTACATCCTCCTCGCGCCATCGCGCCCGGAAATAACTCTCGAAGTCCTTGGGTAGTGTCATGCGTTCACTCTACATCTATCGATTGAAATCTGTGGCAAAGATATACCAAATATCACGACCGTGCAAAATATAACCATGATAATCACAAATATGATGTAATTCTTTGTCCGTTTAGCGTTTACTTTCCTTCAATATTATTGAACATGCTAACTAAGGTTCATAATGTGCGTTTTGTTTTATTCGATGTTTAGTGCTTTCTTGATTAGCGGCTCCAGTTCATCGGCATCGGTGGAAGTGGAGAGGATGGTGCCGTCGCGGTCAATGAGGAACATGGCACCGCCACCATTACCCACGCCATTCAGCTCCCAGATGCGGTTCTCATCGTTCAGCTCCAACAGCGATGGCCACGGGTAGCCGTCGCGCTCCATTGCTTTCTGCAGAGACTCGGCCTTTTGCTCACGGGCGATGGCAATGACTATGAAACCTTTGTCCTTATACTTCTCATAGACGGGAATCATGTCCTTGCTGTGCTTGCGACAAGGGCCGCACCACGAAGCCCAGAGATCGATGAGTGCCACCTTACCCAGAGTGAGCGATGAGATGGGAACGAGCTGGCCATCCACGTTCCGCACGGTATAATCTATGTACGGTTTGCCAGGTTGGAGGCGAAGGGCTGCCAGAGCCATGGCAATCTGCTGATGAATGGGATGGCCTTTGTACAGATTGCAAAGCTTCGCCTCATAGAGCGAGAGCATCTGCTCGTGCGGCTCAGGGTTGAAGTTGGCAAAGACATTCGCCTGATTGAGCGTCTGTATTGCCGTCAACACGTCGTAATATGCCCACAGCATGGGATGCTCCGTGTAATACCCGACCCTGAACGGACGCACTCCCTTGGCAATACTGTTCCTCCGCTTCCACAACGCCCAACCTTCGTCGTTGTAGCCTTTGCGCTCGTCGTCATAATAAGCGCGCAGCACGTTTCTGACGCTGTCAATGTATTCCTGCGGCAGAGTGTCGGCATCGCTACTCTTCAATGTCTGGTATGCAGAGATGAAATCAAGCTTGAAGTATTTTTCCTTATTAGTTTCCAACTCACGGTCCAGCTCATCGACAACATTCCAGAAACGAACGTCCTCGATGCTGTCCAAGACATGATGCAGCAAGCCCTCCTCGCCCGTACTCCTAACCTTCGGAGCCTTGTCCTCATACATTTCAATCCACACCGTTCCGTTCTCAGCGAGGAATCTGGCAGTGAACCAAGAACCCTCGTCCATCTGTCGGGGAAGTTTGACCTCATACATTTTTATGTGGTCAGTTTCGATGTCGCACTCAAATCGCCCGTTCACGGCCTTGTAGTGCAGGGATGGATCATCATTAACACGCAAGTCCGTTCCATCCTTGCAGACGACAACATCGTCGCCATATTTGTCTGTCATTATCTTTCCCTCAACGTGGCACTTTACCTGCGCCTGTCCCGCCAATGTGACGAGGGCAAGCAGGATGGTGATGATGGATTTCTTGTTCATTGTTCTATTTGTCTTTAAAGATTTCGGCCAAATTCTTCTCTATCTCTTCTCCGTGCAGGCCGCGGGCGAGGATTGTGCCGTCGGGGGCAAAGAGGATGATTTCCGGGATAGTATCGAAGCCGTAGGCGGAAGCCGCGATTTGCTGGCTATTGAGGATTTGCGGATAGGGGATTCCGTCGTCCTTAATGGCTTTGAGGGTGGCCTCGGGCATATCGTTCACAGCCACGCCGAGAACGGTGAAGCCCTTGTCTTTATACTTGTTATAAGCGGTAATGAGGTTGGGAATCTCTGCACGACAAGGACCGCACCATGAGGCCCAAAAGTCCACAAGCACGTACTTGCCGCGCCCCACATAATCAGAGAGGCGATGCGTGGTTCCATCATAGTCCACTGCAAAGTCTTTGAACATATCGCCCTCTTTGGGACGATTCAGCATGGTATTCAATCGTTCGGTTAGTTGGATGGTAATGGGGTGTTGCTGAACAATCTCACTACACTGTCCGATAAGCGAAAAAATATTCGCGATATCATCGGTAGTGAAGTTATCTAAGGCTGTCAGCATTAGCACTGCCGTGAGGTCTTCGCGATGCTGAAAGATATAATCCTTGATGAGCTGTTGCGCCTTGTCCTGCTCTCCCTGTTGCTGGGCTTGACCTACTTCGCGCGTGGCACCGAATAGCGCATCGTTCAGCGGTGTACCTCCTACGGTGCACGATCTATCGTCCATTGTAATCACGATATTGCCCGCTTCGAGGATGAGAGGGAGGCGCTGTGTGCGAACGCCACCAAGGATTTTCATCTCCAATCGCACTTGTGCAATTCGAGGTTCGTCAACCGTTCCACTAATGGTGAACTTACTTCCTTGACAGGCATATTTCTCAGAAAGTTGTTCTCCTGTTGCAAAGTCAGCCAGATAGAAGCTGTCAATGCCGACACTTTCTTTTGCCATCGTTTCCATAGCAGCCTGCATATCGCCGCTGATGGTGTATTTGTTCTCTTGTGCCTGCCCTGCCACTGTGACGAGGGCAAGCAGGATGGTGATGATGGTTCTTTGCATAGCAAAGCGGCAAAGCCGAGCGCTTCGAAGTGTCGAAGCGACCATTGGTCGAGCGTTCTTGTTCATTGTACGTTTCGATTTATTTCAGTCTGTCTTTTAACCTTTTCATGTCCTGTTCGAAGTTGTAGAGGCCGTTGAGGCGAAGGTCGTCGCGGACACGGCGACAGTCGGGGGTGATGGTCTCGTAGTGTGGGATGCCGCTGAAACGGAAGAGCTCTTGCAGACGGGAGAAGTCGGCGTAGGTGATGCAGACGGTCTCTTCATCGGCCAGCCACTCGGCCACGTATTTCTTGTATGCTTCGCTGCCTTCGGACGTCGGCTCCCCACAGATGAAGATAAGTTTCACATCGTCGCGCTTGGCAATCTCTGCGCGCAGGTCTTTGCTCTGCTGGATGGCACCACGGCAAGGACCGCAACCCATCTGCCAGAAATCAATGAAGAGGTAGCGGCCAGGGTATTTGGCCGAGAGCTTGTGGATGAGGTCGGCGGCAGCGTTGTCCGTGGGCAGCGGCGTGGAGAGTTCTGTGATGGCCATCTGCTCATCGTTGAAAGCCCGTGCCTTGGCTTTGAGATAGGGATGCGTGAAAGAGCTGAGGTAGGCGGCAAAGGTGTCCTCCACACTGTTTGTCTTGGCAAGCAATTCCTTGCCTTGAGACTCCGCCACTTCGGGATGCTCTTTGAGCCATGACTTCAAGCTTTCTATTCGTCCGCGCCAGTACTTGAAGTCGTTTTGCATGGTGACAAAACGGCACATCTGCGCCATGAGCGTGTTGTGCTTACTGCCCAGCAGCTCTTGCGTAGCGGCGTAGAACCGTTCCATTTCCTCAATGTCTGAAGCGTTTCCATCGTCATACATAGCAGCGAGGATGGGACGGGCATAGCTCAGTCGGTTGATAAATACGTTTGCATCACTCAGGCACAGCAGCAGCGGATTGTCGAAATCAACGAGACGTAGCAGATCGTAGTTCTCAATCACGCGCACGTCCTTGTTCGCTATACTGTCCACCACCTCGTTGTAATAATTGCCATCGCGAAACTCCTGCTTCTCGCTGCGACTCTCGCGATACGAGAAATAGTCCAAAATGGCATAGGCGAATCCCAAATCAGCTTCGGCCAGTGCCAACTGCATCTCCATCGGGGTGAACTGTTCGCGGCGGGCGATGTTGTCAATGCGCCACAGTACGTTCTGCCGCATCTGCTCGGCCACGGGACGCATCTCAGCGGGCGTTCCCTGAAAATCATAATGCAGCAGGCGGAACAGAGAGACAATTTGCAGTGGTGCTTTCAGCCACCGTTCCACCTCCTTGCAGCTCCCGTTGTTGTAGTAACACTCGTACTTCCCATGCTCGTTCTTGCGGACGCTGATGTCGATGGTCTCGCCCGGACGGACGAAGAAGGGGATTGAGGAGAAATCAATCCGTGAGCCAGTGGCGTAGAACGCATCATGCAGCGGCTGGTTCGCCAGCCACCGCTTCTCAAACGTGCCGTCGGAAGCGATGTCCATTACCGCCACGCCGTCATCCTTGTTGAACACATCGTGAAGATAGCACTCCATCGACGTGAACCCGAACTGCTCAGCATCATAGCCTTCGATGCGGCCACGAATGCAGACGGTGTCGGTCTTG
>Ga0310697_10002388_pt1 | contig 20072 bp, 32 predicted proteins | sample 172DNAGHGlowgp2_FD_203883 | JGI IMG/M metagenome (GOLD analysis project Ga0310697, IMG submission 203883) | Sheep rumen microbial communities from Palmerston North, Manawatu-Wanganui, New Zealand - 1728 DNA GHGlow gp2 (v2) (version 2) | ecosystem: Host-associated > Mammals > Digestive system >... | reverse complement strand
AATGCAAGCAAAAAACTGTACTTCATGAAGTACAGTTTTTTGGTATGCCGGATACAGTTTTCTGGTACGGTAGATACAGTTTTCTGGTACTCATGAGATACAATTTATTGACCATCATTCTAGCCTGCCATAGAATACAGTTTTCTGGTACGCCAGGTACAAAAAACTGTACTCTATGCCTCGCGCACGCGCGCGTACGTACGCGCGCAGGTAATAATAAAACTTACCCGTAAGGGTAAGTAAGTTTTATTATTCGATTTCAGGTTTTTGGGTGTTGGCGAATGGGGTTGCACCCGTTTTTGAAATCCCCGGGGGAGCCCCCTCGTTTTGACCCCGCTCATGGACGATCTCGCAGAAGCTCGATCGTCCATTCGGGGGTCGACCGTGTCCCCCTGGGGATTTCTCCAGTGTGACGGCAGATCGCCGCTTCGGGAATTTTTCAGGAATTTTATTCCCGGCGCTTGACACAGGTGGCCAGATGTGATACATTACGCGCCGTTTTCCAAACGAAAGGACTACCATGCAGAAACCCAAGAAACCAGCGCCGGCCAAGAAGGCGCAGACAGGAAAGTCCAAGCACGCGAGAACCAGGAAGCCGCTGACGCAGGAACAGCGGGACCGCAAGAATCTGCGGGAACGCGAACGCAGGGCCAAACTCCGCGAGGAGAAGCTCTCGAACGCAGGCAAGTCCTGCAATCAGGTAAAGACAGCCAAGGCCGGCAAGGACAATCCGAAGTCCGTGGCGAAGAAAGGCTGCAACGGTTGCGGCAGGAAATGCGGCGACAAGTGCAAGGTAAACCAGGACATGACGCCGGAGTCCGTGTTCGACGGCATAGCAGAGGCGGTGCAGAAGGCCAAGTTCAGGCAGGAGGAGCCTGGAGTCATCGGGTGCGAGTTCGCGATCCCGGGTGGCGGCAAGGCCTTCGTGCATTTCGTGGATCTTTCCGAGATCGATCCACTTTCGCGCTTCAGCCCGCTGCCGGCACAGCTGCGCCATACTCTGCTCCTTTCGCGCATGGCCCGCGAGATCTCCGACATCGTCGACCGCAACATCGGGATGCTCGGATGACATTCACGAACGTAACCCCTGCCGGCATCTACATGCAGTGCTGCCACCGCGAGGTGGCGCCGGGCGAGAGCTTCACGATCTCCTGGCTCGAGGTGAAGGACAACCGCGCCGTCCGCATGGCCATGCGTGACGGCGCCCTTGCCTGGGAGTCAGGGCCTGACGAGCCGTTCATCGAGGGGAGCGTGAAGATCCCGTCGATGAAGGAGCGCGAGAGCATCAAGGCCGAACGCGCCGCGAAGGAGAAGGCGCGCAAGGCCGAAGAGGCGAAGAGGCTGGACGAGCAGATGAAGCGCGACGACGAGGCCGTGAAGGCGAACATGGCGAACATGGGACACTTCAACGTGCCGAGAGTCACGCCGATCAGGAAGCATGTTGAGACCGGTCCGCGCGAGAAGCCGATAACCCGTGAGGACGTGATAGCCGACGACAAGCCGAAATCCCTGGCGGACATCATGCGGCACAACCGCGCCGTGAGGAAGTTCGCCGATGCAGACGCAGACGCAGGCACTCAGCAGGCAGCAGGAGAATCGATCGAAGAGACAAGGAAGGTTTGAACAGATGGCAAAGAACAACGGCAAACGGAAGAGCAACTACGACAGGGAGAAGGCGAACGTCTGGGGGTCTCCTGACTACATCAAGATGCACTTCTTCGACATCAGCGGGGTGTCGGAGGCCTCCCGCCGGTGCGTCGACACGGTGAGGTCGAAGAACCTCGTCCGTACGATCGCGACCAGGAACGACGAGATGCACGTCCACAAGGTCTACCATGCGGATCTCGTGACGCCTGAAGGGCAGCCGGGCGGCAAGGCGACGATCGTCAACATCGCGCTCGGGCTCAACGGGACCGGCGACCAGTCGGACTACTTCGCGGCGCTCAAGCGTCTCGTCGACACGCGTGCGTTCCACATCTTCGACTGCCTGATCGACTCACTCGACGACGTGATGTCGGTCCTCTGCACGTACAGCCCGGCCGAGGCGAAGAAGGTGTTCTACGCCCCGAAGAAGGGGAAGGAGGCGTGACATGGCGGAGCTGGGGACAAAGCCGGTTCATGAGGATGCGAACGAAGTCCTTACGCCTCCAGAGGCGCCGCCGCGCGATCCTATGGAAGCGGAGCTCCCGGACGACCTGACCGCAGCCGCGATCAAGATCGTCGAGAGGTATGCGGACAGACACCTGGACAAGTCCGACACGCCGCAGCTGTTCAGCGTGTACGTCGTCTGGCAGTGCCACATCCTCGGGAACAGGAAGTGGCTCATCTCGACGACGCTTCCGGACGGCATGTACTACGAAGTCACCTACGCGGCCGGCGCGATGCAGTTCTACCTCGACGCATACAAGAAGTTCGAGAACGTCTGCATACCGGCGAAGAGGCTCTATGCCTGACCTCGACAAGCTTGCGACGCACCTGCCCGACGACAAGGGCTACACCGGGGAGTCGCCCGTGAAGGGCGGTCTCCCCGGTTTCGTGTGTCCGCGCGCCGACGCAGCCGGCGGGCGGGACGGCATCATAGCCCCCGGAGTCGCTGCTGTCAACGGGCTGGTTCCGAGAGGCATGCGGAAGATAGCCGTTGGCGACACAGGCAAGTCCGTGTTCAGCTCGCTCAAGGACGGACGCACGGAGGCAGACAGGTACCGCGCGTACTATGAAGCCTCCCTCGCGTCATCCGGCGGACCTGAGGCGAGGCTAAAGCCTGTGGCGGAAGTAGCTAAGGCCGCTGAGCGCAGGATCCCTGTACGCAACGCCAAGAGGAAGGCAGACGTCATACCGACGGCCAGCCCAGCGCGTGCAGCACGTGCTGCACGTGCCGGCGGACGCCTGATACCAGGACGGAGGGTCGCCGTAGACGAGCCAGACCTTCCTATCCCAAAAGCAAGAAGGCCTCGCCCGATACCTGAGGAGCGTGTGATTGCCGACCCGGACGATCCAGGGATGTTTTCAAGACACATGGAGGCACAGGCCGGCGACGACACGCTCGACGGGTTCTACGAGAGCCTCGGCGGGCCGGCGCCGGGAACCGGAGAGACCGATCTGCCGGCCGAAAGAATGGCCAATAGCGCCGAGAGGCTGGCACAGGCCGTTTCGGCAGGCGTGCTTGCGGACAGGGATGGACGTGCCGCACTGGCCGGGCGGGATGAGCGGGTGGCACTGGCCGTGGCCGACGACCCGGACAGCCCTCGCACGCGGGAGATAGCCGGCCACGGCCAGACGACGCACGACGCGCTGTACGACGCGATGCGCAAGTTGGCCGACGACAAGGTCGTGCTGAAGGCGCATGCCGATGCCTTGTCGAAGCGGCTGGTCGAGCTGCACGGCAAGCTTGCGGAGTACGCAGAGCGGGACAAGCACTACGCCCGCATCGAGCAGGAGCTAGACGAAGCCTCAAGGGCCGAGACCGTCCGCGTACCGCTGGCTGCAGGCGAGGAGCGTCTGAAGGTCGGCGGCCAGCACTGGGAGTGCCGCGTCATTGGGGCGCTGCACACCGGTCGAGGCGGCGTGTCGGCCGTGCTGACCGTGAGCGACGTCGCGTACGCGTCCGAGCTGCTCGCGGAGATCCAGCCGGGCAGGATCGTCGTGCTGTCGGAGTCCAAAAGGACATCTTGCACGTACCGTGGGCATTGTGCTAAAATATACGGCGACACGGACAGCCAGGACTTCATCACGATGTTCTGGCTCACGGTTGATGACGTTGAGTCTGTAGGCTAAAAAGAACGGAGTCGCAGTATGATGGAGAAGCAGAACAGGTTTGAGAAGCAGGCAGTCGGTGACGCTGACATGACCGACGATGTGGTCGCCGCGGCGGTAGCCGGCATGGAGAAGTCCAGAGGCGTGCCGCAGAACGGCAAGCCGGGATACAGGCGCAGCCCTGACGGCCGCAAAGGTCTCGCCGACTAATCCCCATAGGCACGCACGTGCCGCAGCGAGGGATCGCCGCCATGACCGTCCAGAACACAGGTTCACCGATCGGGTACGCAGGCTACAGCGAGATAACCCGCTCAGGGGCCGAGAAGTACCCGAACCCCTTTTTCGACATCGCGTCGGAGTACGTCCCGTCCGACATCAACCAGATCTACGAGCTCTGCGAGTTCATTATGACGACCATGGCGCCGTTTCGCGCCGTGACAGCTCGAGTAGTCAGATACTTCCTCACCGAGATCGTCGTCGAGGGTGAAGAGGACAAGGACCGCGAGAAGTACGAAGACTTCCTGGACAACAAGATCAGGCTCATCGAGACCCTCGGTGAGATCGGAGACGACTTTATCACTTACGGGAATGTGTACCTCTCCCTGTTCCTGCCGTTCGACCGCATGCTCATCTGTCCGGAGTGCAAGACTGAGTACCATTGCGACGCGATACAGTACAAGTTCAAGAAGGGCGAGTTCACAGGACGATGCCTCAAGTGCCAGCAGGACGTGACGTTCAGGCATGTCGACAGGCGGTCGCCTGACATCAGCCGCGTGAGGCTCATACGGTGGAACCCCAAGCGCATGAAGGTGCGCGTTCATCCGATCAGCGGACGCACGGAGTACTACCTTGAGCTCGACCCTCAGCTCTGCAAGAAGCTGAAGGACGGCAACCCGTTCTACCTGAACGACACGCAGTGGTCGATCATCGAGACAGCCCTGCGGCCGTCCGACAACCTCTTCCAGTTCAAGGAGGGGTCGCTTTTCCATCTGCGCGCAGGCAGTCTGGCCGGCTTGCCGATCCGCGGTCTCGGCATACCGCCGATGCTGCCGAACTTCAAGCTCGCCTACTACATCCAGCTGCTGCGCCGGTATGACGAGGCCATAACGCTCGACTACGTCGTGCCGTTCCGCGTCCTCTTCCCGCAGGCGCCGGCGAACGCGAACCAGGATGCGCTATCGCTCATGAACATGGGGACGTTCGTCGGCTCCATGCAGCACATGGTCGAGAACCACCGCAAGCAGATGACCGACGTGCAGATCGCGCCTTTCCCGATCGGATACCAGATGCTTGGCGGAGAGGCGAAGAGCCTGTCTCCGAAGGAGAGCATACAGCTTGCGCTCGACGAGCTGTTCACGTCGATGGGCTATCCGGCCGACCTCTACAAGGGAACGCTCTCGCTGCAGGCCGCACCTGTCGCGCTCCGTCTCTTCGAGAAGGAGTGGTCGCATCTGGTGAACGGATACGACAACATCATCGAGTGGATCATGAAGCTCGTCGGCCGGTACTTCCGCTGGTCCGACAAGGTCGAGGCGCATCTGCGGCCGGTCACTCTCGCGGACGACCTCGAGCGCAAGGCGCTCATGGTGCAGGCCGCGGCCGGCCAGGACATCTCCAAGCAGACCGCGTACCGTCCGCTCGGCATCGACTACATGGAGGAGCAGAAGCGCGTCGTGCAGGAGCAGCAGGAGATCCAGAAGCTCCAGCAGAAGGCGATGGAGGAGCAGTCCGCGCAGCAGCTCGACGGCAGCGGCGGCGAGAACGCAGGCCCAGGCGCTGTCGTCGGCGCAACTCCGGGCGACGTGTACGAGCAGGCCGGCGCGCTCGCCCAGCAGCTCCTCACGCAGACGCCCGAGTCTATGCGCAGGAGCGAGCTCATCAAGATCAAGCACTCGAACCCGACGCTGCACGCGCTCGTCATCCAGAGGATGGAGGAGATGCGCAACCAGGCCGCACTGCAGGGACGTGACATGGTGCTCCAGCAGCAGGCGCAGGGAGGATGATATGGCTAAGGCAAAGGGCGTTACAAAGGTCATCGAGGCCGTCAAGTCATACCTTGGACGCGGCAAGGCACTGCGTGCGGAGATAGCAGGCGCGGGCGCGTTTAATCTCGATCGTCAGCGTTTTGCGGAACGTGTCGCCGACATGGCCTCCGATCGTGCGCTTCGGGCAGACGCGTTGTCGAGGTTTCGCTCGCTCGGTCGTGAGGTCGAACAGCTCTACAAGTCTGATGCAGTAGTGGACGCAGCTACGCTTGCCGACCTAAACAGGCGGTACGAGGAGCTGTATAAGCTGCACGGCAGTTGGGTCAAGAGACTAGGTGGCACCAGGATAAGGCTCAAGAGAGACCCATATGCGCGTGTCCTCGGGTCCGAGGACTCCAAGATAAGCACACAGGACATGGTAGCAACAAAGGGGATGCTGAGCTCCATGCGTGGCGACCGCAGCGATTCAGTGTTTGCACGCGATATGCGTGCACGGCTTGCTGAAATGGGACCGGAGAAGGATGTCGCCGCCATCAGGCGGAAGCTACGCAGGTACTATCTTACTAACGCGGTAGCCGGGACGGCAGGAGCAGCAGCCGTCGGCTGGGTCGGGTACGGCACGTATCAGGCCTTCAAGCCCGAGCCGAAGCCGTGGTACCATGAGTGGTACGACAGGATTACAGGCAAGTAGGTTTTTCAGCAACAGGCGCAGGGAGGATAAGACATGAACGGAAGTACAAGAGAGGCGATTCTCGGCATCGTTGCCGGTATTCGTGGAGAGAAGCGAGCTGGCGCTGACGACGAGACACGCAAGGCCTTTGGCCAGCTGGCGGGCAGCGCCGCCCCTCTAGCCCCCGTGCTGGCTTCGATTCCGGTGAACCGGCACCGCAGCAAGTCGCTCGTTCCGCGGGCCGCGTTTGTGCAGAACCGTGAAGATCAGGCCGCAAAGACCATTGAGTCCATGAAGATAGACGGAGTTCCTCTGCGCGATTGGCTTTCACGCCGCGGGATAGCCCTGTACAACGGCGTACAGTTCGGCGGGCCGATCTCCGGCCCCATGGTCATGCCGCGCGTTGGGCGTGGCGGGAAGAAGCTGCTTGACAGCCTGGGGGCAATCTACGACAAGACGCGTTCTCCGGCCGGGGCGATGTTCCTCGGATTCAAGGAAGGCACCCCAGCATCAGTGGTGCGCGGCATTACTGCGCATGAGGTCGGGCATGCGGCGCGCTTGGCGTCCGGGAAGCTTAGGCCGCGCGTGTACGCCGGCTCAAAGCTTCTCGGCCAGCTGCTCGGTCTCGTGGGCGCTGCTCGGGCTTCTATGGCCGGCAAGGAGATAAGCGGAGGCGAGGCGGCCGGATGGCAGACGGCCGCGACACTCGCGTCGCTGCCGATGCTGAACGAGGAGCTGCAGGCGTCGCGCATCGGTAGTCGCCTCGCTGGACTTAAGGGGCTGAAGCGCCTCGGCGCGTTCCGTGGGGTTCCGTCGTACATGGCGCTGGCCAGCACACCTGCTCTGGCGTACTTTGCGCGCAAGTTGGTGAACAGGTCTTCTGGCAAGGCGTAGTGGTTATTAGAGGAGGTTATCATGATGAGCAGGTATAACGAGGCATACGCTGAAGGATTCCGCAAGGCGGCGGAGGCAGCAGGCATCAGCCACGTCACTGCCGCCGTTTTAGCGATGCGCAAGCAGGCGGCAATGCCGTCACAGGTTGGCAAGGCCTTAGACCTGGTGCGCAGGTACGTCACGCTGCTGCGGGGCGGGGACAAGGCCATAGTCGGCGGCTACAACGATGCGACGAAGGCCCTTAAGGAACTCTCGAACTCCGAGACGTTATCGCCTTTCAAGAGAAAGCTTGCGGGAGTGCTCCTCAGGAGTATCGTCAACACAAGGAGAGGACACTACTCGCCCCCGGTCAGATTCAACGCCGGTGAGGGTAATATGAGGTTCGACCCTGAGACCGTAGCGACACCAGAGGTGATCAGAGAGCTCGACAAGGCCATGTACGCCCGGCTTGCCACGGCTGGCGGCGTCGCCGGGTTGGGAATCGGCATAAACAACGCCATACAGCAATCGAGACGTCCGTGGTATCAGAAACTAGTCTAGGAGGAGATGAACATGAGTCCGGCGATGAGCTATGCGGCAGTTCCTGGCGCAGAGCTTCATCGACAGCCCGGACTTCGATGTCGCGTAAGACAGCTTCTACTCGGAGGTGCAGCCATGAGCATGAAACGGGATCCAGGCGGCATTGAGCACCGTGACGGGACAGCTTTGCGTCTGTACACATACCTGCCGAAGGACAACACGGCCCTGACTGACGGCCTTCTGTCGACAGCTCTCGCGCCGAGCTGGTTCGAGAAGTACCGCGGCAGGACAGGCAAGCACAGCAAGGCAGACGTGCTTCGCGTGCTCGACTCATGGGAGCCGGAGTGGACCCGCAGCAAGGCGCTGTCGGCGCTCACCGAACCGATACCGCAGGACGCAGGATCCGATTTCGCCGAGTTCGCAAGGAGCCACAGGCTGTACAGTTTCGACCTGAAGGATCTTGTCCGTGCGAAGCTGCTAGCGCACCTGAGACGTGCACGTAAGGGCGGAGGCACTGATCCGGTCGACACCGTGCGCAAGGAGCGTCCGAACTGGCACCGCAAGCGCAAGCACCTTCTGTTCCAGGGCGTGCCGCACTACTTCGTCGAGACGACAGGCGGATGGGTGCCGCCCGAGTTCGTGCGTGAAGAGAAGCAGGCAAGCGCCGGAAGGAAGAAGACCTACGAGTCCGCCGAGGAAATTGCCGCAGACCTCAAGAAGAGGCTGAAGTACGGCATCAGGTACTCGGACGGCACGTACGAGACTTCTCCTGACATGTGGGACAGAAGGGACGCTAGGGACATCGTCGTACAGACGCCGGATGAGCTCGATGCGTCAGGCATAGGCATGTGCCACGACGTCACGCAGGCTCTTATACGCAGGCTCAGGGAGAACAGGATTCGAGGAACCGCTGTTATGCTGAAGGGGAATCACGAGCCAAATCTTCCAACGCACTCGTTCGTCGTGACGAAGAGAAACGGGAAGTACACCGTGCTGGACCCGCTCAGCTACGACTCGGGGCACAAGGGAGGATACCGGTCCGTGGACGCCGCGATATCGGGCAGGATCAAGGACTGGAAGAAGGAGGACGAGAAGGGCGACGTCGTCTCTTCACGGATTCGTGCTAGGGACTGGAAGAGGCGGGGTCTTCTTGACTTTCTCAGGTACAGATATGAGAAGCGCGCCGAACGCATCGACATTCCGTCGATCTACGCAGACGTCCGCAAGGCGTACGGCGACATGGGTTACCCTGTGACCGGCGACAGACTGGTTGTCAGCGCCATTCCGACGTACACGAACGGAAAGCCAGTGCCGGTATCCGTGATAAGGCCTAACGCGTCCGGCGGCAACACGCAGCACGACGGCACGGTGCGCATCAACCCCAACTACCGTGCCGTCATGCGCCACTGGAGGCTCAAGGGGTCAGGGCGTGATTTCCTGCGCACGATCATCGGGCACGAGCTCGGGCATCACATAGACCGCACCGTGCTCAGCCGGCGTTCGGCCGAGCGGCGTCGACTGTTGCAGGAGATCCGGAAGAGCAAGTTCCACACGGTGTACACGGACAGCTACGGCCCGGATACAGATCCGCGTAAGCTCGACAATGAGCTGCTTGCGGAGTATCTGGCCAAATGTGTGTCTGACAGGCTGCAGTAGGGTATTGCTCTGCAAAATTCTCCGAGTTGTGGTATAATACGTGGCCGTTTCAGCAAACCAAGGAAGGATTAGATGGCAGATAAGAGTATTGACAAATTCGATCCATCGGACATCTCCAGTTGCATCGAACTTCTCCGCAGGTGGCAGTTCTTCTCGAGCTGGTCGCTTAGAGGCTGGGCAAAGGGATATGACAGATCGCCTGACATAGCCGACTTTGTAGACTCGGTAATTTCTTTGGCTGAGGACGAGTCACTGTCTCTTGCCCGTATAGGGGACGGCGAGTTCGGCCTTGCGACAGGCGTCACGTCCCCGAACAACGGCTGCCAGCATTTCGACGATTCCCTTAAGACCGCCCTTACTAATGTTCTTGCGTGTGATAAGGCTACATGTCACGTTGCCATTCCGAAGGCGTTCTTCTACAAGGACCCTTCCGTCGTGTCTCCTGGCACAGACTCGTTTGCTGACGACATCTTCGCGAAGCAGTTCAGCGACGGCGGATACATGGATTACATACGTCCCGGGTACAGGTATCTTGACGCAAGTCTTAGCGTAGTCAAGGCCCACTATTCTACGCTTAGCCCAAAGGTATATTCCGCTTACTATTCCATTTTTCGCAAGATCCTGCATGGCAGGGACCTGATTGTCGTAACCGGCGATCTGAGGTGTCTTGAGTACGAGCGTAACCTGCTGTCTGATGCAGGTGCGGGCTCGACTACCATCATCCTGACGCCCAGGCGTAACGCCTGGGACAGCTATGCGGCTATGAAGGATAGGTTGCTTTCGATAAACGGAGATGGCTCTCGGCTTGTTATACTAGGGTGCGGGCCGACAGCAACTGTACTGGCCTATGAACTGTCAGACACGATGCGCTGTCTGGACCTCGGCCATGTTTTCGCGGATTACAACTTGGCCATGGGCGGTTCTGCTCTTGGCAATTTCTGGTCGTGAGGAGGATCAATGTCATACTCTCCTAAGAGTGAGGATGTGGTGTCGCTCGGCAACTACCGCGGCAATGAGCTTAAGGTTGCCCTCCCTGGCAAGGACGACTACATACAGTCCTGTGTAAGGGCCGACAGGTGTCTATGGGGACAGGGCACGCTAGGGTGGGTTCTCAAGTACATTCCTGAGAATGCGAACGTAGTTGACATAGGGGCGTACATCGGCAGCTCCGCGCTGTGGCTTGTCAGGTATGCCGGGGCGAAGTCTGTTGTTGCCATAGAGCCAGACCCTGTTAGTTATGGCATACTGCGTGCGAATGTTGGGCTCAACGGGCTGGACGGCATAATAATCCCTGTTCAGCGTGCTGTCTGGGACAGTGTCGGGTCTGCTTACCTGTCGGCGGATAGCATCAATAACCACGGCGCTGCCCAGTACCGTCCTTGCCGCTCTGATGCGTCTTGGTCTGTTCCTATGGCAGATCTCGATACGATACTGAAGGGCAGGTCAGGCAAGATCGATTTCATCTACACGGAGATGGAGGGTTACGAGTATAAGGCGTTTCACGGAGCGCGCAGTGTCCTTGCGAGGGACAGCCCTGTAGTCGTTGTAACGACGTTTGGCATGGGCGACATCACCATCCGGCGTGACTACGACGGTCTGCAGGGGTATTCCCGTCTGACGGTCGAGCTGGCTGAGATGGGTTATTTCTGTGACGCAAGACACGGCAGGACGTCTGTGTTTGTTAAAGTCTGACAGGCCAGCCACACTAGGAGCAAGTAGAGATGAACTACGAGATCGAGATAACAAGACGTTGCAACTTCAGATGCCCGTCGTGCAACCATATATGCGACATCGTGCGTGATCCTACGTCTGATATGACATATGAGGATCTAGCCTCAGTAGTCAACCAGATAAACGCGGTTGACAGGTCACCCGGTCGGATCATCGTGATAGGAGGTGAGCCCACATTACACTCAGAGTGCGTCGGTTTCTGTAAGTACATAAAGGACCATATCCTCGGAGAGGGAGGTGAGTTTTTCCTAGACACGAATTTCTCGAACCCGGATGTAAACAGCAAGTGTGAGGCACTTGGTTTCGCCATATTGGATTACAAGGGTTCCCGTGACCCAGAGGTCCTGCGGCAGAGAAAAGCAAATGAGCACTTTAACATTTACCTGTCTCCGAAGGTTGAGCACATCCCTGCAGATAGCCCGAGCCAGTGCCGGGTTCTTAATGGGATATACGGTGGTTGGACGTGCGGCATATCGATCCATAGGTTCCGTGGCTCTATTCGCTGGTGCTGGTGCTCTGGGGGCAGTTCTCTGTGCAAGCTGTTACAGCACGAGGAGTTCCTTTTTGGTACGCTTAAAGAGCTTTTGCAGTCAGATGTCGGACTGTTCAGGAAGACAATCTGTCCGCATTGCATGTATCTCGCCAATAATCGGATCTACGCAAGGGATTCGGTTGGCCGTGTATCGTCTTGTTTCACGGCCGGTCTTGAAGCTATGAAGGCATACAACGATGAGGTCAACAAGGTACAGCAGCCGTAATCGCATGGAGTCTGATGCTATAATTCTTTCCTGTCCATGTCTGCACCGTAGTGTCATTTTCAGTACATCATGCTAAGCAGCCGTGATTTGTGGTATAATACGCATCCGTTTCAGCAAACCAAGGAGATCACAAGTGACTGAGCTAGAGAAGGAACAGTTCGACGCAGTCGCGAAACAGCGCGATGTTGCATGCACATGTCTTGCGCACCTGATAGACGCCGTCTACTCGGGTTGCCTCAACGGATGGGATCTTCCGGATTCCGCATTCGCGCATACGGGAGGCAAGGCACCTGGCCCTATGGACAGTTTCGACGAATGGATGCGCAAGCTCAGCCGAGACCACTTCCATCTCTGGCACCTGCTCAGCCAGATCAAGGACTACATGGACATGCCTGACAATCCGCTTGAGGGCAAGTGGGACATGAACATCGTTCGCGACCACCTCAAGAAGGAGATGCCTGAGCACTTCCGCTTCGAGGACACCGCCACGTACACGCCCGAAGACCTGTACCGGTCCATCCTGCTCTTCTGCCTGGAGTACAGCCCGACCCACGACTACCCTGGCGCCGACCGCGCCGTATACGCCGATTCGCTTGACAATATCGCCGTGATCACCATGAAGCTGGCCGGCATCAAGCCAGGCGACGACGAGTCTCTCAAGAAGTTCCTGCTCGACAAGCCTGAAGCCGGTGAGTAAAGTAAGACCGTACATCAAAGGACATCAGATGGAAGACAGTTCAAAGAATAATGAGCAGGGCAAACCCGTGCAGGCCGTCGACCTGGATAAGGGCGAACGCGTGCAGACTGTTGACATGGTCAACAGCCCTAACCACTACGCGCCGAACGGCGTCGATTCCTTCATGCACATGAAGGACCAGATGGGGGCCGATGCGTTCCGCGGATTCCTGCAGGGCAACGCGATCAAGTACGTCCAGCGCTACCAGTTCAAGGGCAAGCCGGTCGAGGATCTCACAAAGGCCGCGTTCTACCTGTTCCACCTTGTGTTTGACGTCGCCAAGAGCAGTGGCGGAATGGAGGCCGTCGACGCGGAGGTTGTGCATCTCCTGAAGACGCTGTCGCACTCGGCTGGCCATTACGGCATCAACCTGGGGGCCAAGACGTGACGCCTGAGAACGCATCGCGCCGTGATCTGCTGTTGCGTGTCGAGCGAGTCGTGCACAAGACGATCTCGGCACAGCCGGTCGATGACGACGCTGCGTGCGGGCGAGTGCTTGCAAGCGGGATCGAGAACGTGGCAAACCTCGTGAACGGATTCGTGAAGGAGAACGCAGGTGCATAGCTTCGACAGGCTCATGGCTGCGGTGTTCCTGCTGATCATATTCGGCATTTTCGGCGCTATCGTCGGGATTGTCGAGCTGGAGAACAGGCACGAAGAGCGCATGGCCGAACTCGGCTATCAGCTTGTCGACTGCCACTGCCGCAGGGTGTGGGCCAAGGAGCCGCAGGTACGGGTAGTGACGAACTACCTGTACCAGGTTCCGCCTGTCGAGTACGTGCCGATCGTGACGAACCTGTACGCCTATCCGCCGATCGAGGCCGTGCCGCTCAGCGCGTTCGGGAGAGACGCGAGGCTTGACGGGATCGTAAGCGTGAAGGAGGACTGACATGACTGCCGAAGTATTAGGCTCGAATCTCTGCATGGTCATACCGCCAGACTCTAGGCGGAAAGACCTCCCTAGCGCGGTCAGCCTCCAGGACGTGTGCATGAATCTGTCCTCGTTCCCGTGGAAGAACGATGTTGCGAAGATGTATGTCCGAATAACAGACGGTACGGGCGGCACAGTCACTCTTCCGTGCTGTGGCATCGAGGAGTGCGATGGCGGGTTCGCGCTCGTTGCGCACAGAAGCGGGAGACCGGAGTGAAGCGGTTGCTTGCGTGTCTGGCCGCAGCGCTTGTGTCAGGGTGCATCTGCATAGACCTGCACTCGTCGACGTACAGCGTGCCGGCCGGCGTGTATTCCGGGACTCGTTCCTGTGCTGATGTGCTGGCTATCCCGTTCCGCGGATACAGAGGCACCTGTGCGCAGTGGGTACGTGAGCACACATTGCTCATGTATCCGGTGTTTCTTCTTGACTTGCCGTTAGAGCTGGTCGCCGACACGTGCACGCTTCCGTACGATCTGTGGGTCAGGCTTGCAGGAGGTGACGGGCAATGAGCTGTGCTGATGATCTCAAGCAGGTACGTGTGCTGCACGAGCGTGTGGCCGGCGGTGTTCGCGAGACGCTGGCGGTGTATGAGCGGGATGACGGGTCGCGTGTATACGGAGTAGGCCGTGACGGCGAGATCGTGATGACTGGTACGAAGGCAGAGGCCAAGGAGTTCTACGGCAACTGGAGGAAGATGTAGCATGTGTCCAGGCGTAACAGAGACTGACGAATGCCCGTTCGCGACGGGTCCTGACATGACCGGTTGCGACTGCAGCTGCATGCTTCCTCCTCCGAAGGGCTTCTGGCGTTGGGTCAAGTGGCTGCTCGATCCCATGTCGCACGTGTGCGTGTCCGGTCCTGGAGGGTGCGGGAACGGGAAGCTGCCGTGCGGGCGTTTCACGGAGTACAAGAGAAGACAAACGGGGAGGACAGGCGATGTGGCATGACATATGGCCGTTTGCGCTCGGCGCGTACATTGGAGGCGTGATTGCGTTCATGAGCGTGTTTATAGAATCGGTCTGTCCAGGCGTAACTACGCGTGGAGAGGCGATCATCTCGTTCCTGAAGATACTGGTGTGGCCGGTCTGGTTCACGCTCTACGTCAGCTACATGGTTGTGCTGTCCATCGTCAGGGCATGCAGGTTGGCACGGTTCGGAAGGCGGTGGTAGCTCGTGGGCGTCGTGTGCGAGACAGAGCCGGATAAGGTCGGCTGGTACGGGTTTGCGCTTGACGGAACGCTCGCGAAGTACGACGGCTGGCGTGGGATCGGCGTGATAGGCGAGCCTGTCGCTCCGATCGTGTCGCTGCTCAAGTCGCTCGTTAAGGCTGGCCTAAAGGTCAAGATCGTGACTGGCCGCGTGGATCCGTGCAACGGCGCCGAGCGTCTGCCGAATCCGTACATCGTTAACCACCTGTGCATACAGAGCCCAAGCGACATGCCGTGGGCGCTTGCGAATGACTGGACTGCACGCGAGTTCGTGTCAGAGTGGTGCTGGCAGAATCTAGGGTTCGTGCCGGATATAACCCACAGGAGCGACGGGCTCATGCTGAACCTGTTCGACTCGAACGTAACGCAGGTGGAGCCGAACACTGGCCGCATACTCGGACGGCTGCCGATAGAGCTGAACGTCTACGGAGCAAGACGCGGGAAGTACGTCGACAAGAAGTGTGAGCGTTGCGGAAAGACCGAGAAGATGTATTCGAGCGCGCGGTTCTGCTCGGCCTGCCGCGCGATCCGGATGAAGGAAGCCAACCGAGAGGCATACATCAGGAAGGCGATGGCGGAGTGACTGGGATCAGCGAGACATCAGCAACATAACAGGTACATTGTTTATGGAGGTTTTTATGAAGATGCAAGAACTGATAACGGAGTTACGGGACGAGGTCCCGAAACTGGCCAAGTACCACCAGGAGACTGAGCGTCTCTACAACAAGGTGTGGAGTCTCTGGGACGACTACGCGCGCTGCGAGTCGTTGGAGGGGCGCAGGCTTCTCATCGATGCGGCCCGCGAGGCAATGAACAGGTTCTCGGCCGCGTTCGTCGGCATGGGCGCGTCGATAAAGACGCTCGAGGGGCTGAACGCCGGCTACACACGGAAGTTCGGGCCGCACAAGGTCGTGACGAAGGATAACCCGATGCAGATGAGGCTAGAGCTTGAGACGTCTCCGGCTGTGCAGGCCGACGACGCGAACGCATCGTTTTCTGCAGGCAGGCACGGATGACCACTATGAAACACAAAGGAGTCAACATGGGAAAGAAAGAACAGAAGTTCGGTTACGGCACACAGAACTACATTGAGCTGGTCTGTGGCGTCAAGGTAGAGCCGGCGCCGCGAACCACAAAGACGAGCATCCATCTGCGCCAGTTCCTGCCTAAGGGCTGGACGTCGTCGGCCAGGGACGTGTGGCGCGAAAAGGGGCATGGGCCTCAGGGAGGGCATTTCATCCTGCTCATGGCCAAACCGGACGAGCAGAACGAGCACGGCGCACTGATCGCCCGTCTCGGCGACTGGATGAACGATCTCGGGCTTGCGCTAGTCGAGTGCGTCTGCATAGAGTTCGAGGCTGGAAACAGGCTTGGCGCAATCGTTGAACTCGAATCGTAGGAGGTGTGCAATGATGACGGAAGCAGATTTCAGGAGAGAGCACGGCGTGAAGGCCGGCAACGACGGCGGCGAGACGTTCCGCCTGTACTGCGGGCTTTCTCCGCATAGGCCGTTCAGCACTGTGCGTAGGGCGTACGAGCGCGGAAGCGGCGTGTCGGCGTCAGACCTGTACAGGGCAATCGTGGCGCACGGAGGTCCTCGGTGAGTGTTGACGCGTTCGACCGTCGGCTGTCGTACCCGACCAGCAAGCTCTGCGACGAGTGCAAGAAGGTCGCCGGTAAGCTGTCTGGCGACGCGCAGGCGTGGGTTCTGGCCCTCGCCGAGCGCGCATGGTTCATGCAGTCGAACCACCTGCTGGAGAAGGTCCTGCACAAGGGCGTGACATACTCTGTGGTGGCACACGTTCTGGACGGCGGTGCCGACAAGACCATATTCGGTGTCGACAAGCCGTTCGCAAACGCAATTGCCTATGCGAACATAATGTTCGGAAACTACGGGATCGACAGGCTGAAGAAGATCGAGATCATACGTGAGGACAAGGTAACGCGGTACGAGCCGTTCGGGCCGGACGACATACTTGGAAAGAAGAAACCATCAAAGAAGAAGGAGAACGCAAATGAGCGACACTAACGACACACACGGCGAGCAGGGCGAGGGCTGGTACGGGTTCGACCTGGACGGCACGCTCGCGAAGTACGACGGCTGGAAGGGCATCGACAACATCGGCGAGCCGGTTAAGCCGATGGTCGACCTGATCAAGCGCATGCACGAGGAAGGCAAGGTCGTGAAGATCGTCACGGCAAGGGTTGCCCCTAGGAAGAACGAGGATGGCACCATAGGCGAGCAGGGCATTCTTCTGAACAACGAGCAAGGCATTGCCCAGCATTACGAGGCGTCGTACTTCATACGCAAGTGGTGCCAGGACAACCTAGGCTTCGTGCCGGACATCGTCTACCAGAAGGACCACCTTATGCTCGAGCTGTACGACGACCGCGTGAAGCAGGTCGTGCCGAACGAGGGGTGGCTCATCGAGGACATCGCCCGCTCGAAGCGTCAGCGTACAGAGACGACGATCGTAAAGAACGTCTGCATCGACATACGCTGGCCTGCTAGGATCAACTGCTTCCTGCTCGGAGCCTTGGTTGGAGCTGTTTCACTTGGTCTCCTCACCATCATGCTCGGACGCGACCTGCCTGCGGCGGAGAAGGATCTGCACGACGCGGTCGAGCGCTACCACAGCGCAGCTACACGGGCCGGCGTGCTCGATCTGCTGCCTGAGAAGCTTCGCCCGTCAGACTCCAAGGAGGGTGAGTGATGACCTGCCGTTCGGTGTTCATGGCGCTCGCGATTTTGGCGTGCCTGGTTCTGTCTGGCTGCCTGTCTGTGTGCCGGCTGTCGAAGCTCGACTGCGGCGGCTACACAGAGTGGAGCGAGGAGCGCCAGGAGTGGGTGAAGCACGAGACTCAGCCGAGCGGGGACCGCGACTTCATGTCGAAGTTCGGCCTGTACCCGACGATGAAGATGCGGTGGCAGCTGGTCAGGCTCAGCTGCCACTGGGCGCCTAAGCAGCAGTATTGGGGGCAGCACGTCGGGGTTCCTCTCGCGCTTCTCGGCATAACGCCTGGTATGGTCGTCGACGCAGCGGTTGACACGATCGCGCTTCCGTGGGACTGGAAGCACAGGCACAACGTGTCGCCAGACCTGTGCGCTGGGCTTGACGAGGAGCGCCGGTGCCGGAGCCTGTGCGTTCTGTGCGGAGCGACGAGCGACGGCGAGTTCGCCCGTGCGCGGCGCGATGCGGACAGAGGCACTCCTGACTGGCGCCGCTTCTACGGCGTCTGCCCGGACTGCATCCAGAAGGCAAAGGCGGACGGGTACAGGTTCGGCCATTGAGGGTACCTGAATGCAGGACGACAGCGACATAATACCGGAGAGGAAGAAGTACTTGGGCCGGCGCGTCCACTCGATGGAGGATCCAATGGCCCGCGGCACGGTTGGCCATGCGCCGAAGTGCTTCGAGTGCCCCAAGTGGCATGACGGCACGTCAGTGTGCCTCATACGTGGGGCGCACCAGGCGCGCATGTCTCCGGCGTGCATGTACGGCATAACTATCATACGGGCGAAGCGCAAGGCCGACAAGCGTGACAGGATCAAGGCCGGTACATGCACAGGCAAGGCATAAATTTCTCTCACAATGTTGTGGACTTCACAGTACAGCATGTGGTATAATCCGTGACTTGTTGACTACTGCAGGTTTGCCGGAACAGACTATCACAAACAATCACAGCAATAAAGGATGTCGCAGCAATGGCTATTCCAGCTGAAATGCTAAAGAGGATCATGGGAATGCCCGACTCGATCACGGGCAAGCTCGTCGCGACCAGACGTACGCCAGGTGAAGGCGAGCTCGAGACAGGCGTGTGGTACTCTAACTTCACTCGTGTCAAGACCGAGGCGGAGAAGCGCGGGCTTCCGTTCTTCGCGATGTGGACGAACGGCGACCTGTGCGGTTTCTGCAAGCGGTTCACGGCAAACATCCTCGAACCCGGATTCCTGCAGTTCATGCAGGAGTCTGGCGGCCTGTGGTGGCTTGGCGGAAGCATGGACGACAACGAGGAGGACAAGCGCGGCGGCATCGGGTTCAAGTGGGGGACAGGTCCTGACCAGACCGTTAACTATTTCCCGTTCGTCGCAGTGGTGCCACCGCAGAAGAGCGGGTTCAAGCCGTTCTTCGGAAGCGGGCACGACTACGACAAGGAGAAGAAGGCCCCTGACGGCACTTGGTTCACGATCAGCAAGATGCGAGAGGTGCTGAGCGGCAAGGTGTCCGATGTCAAGGCGGCCGTCCCCACGGCGAGTCCGGTGAAGACGAATACGTCGCTCCACATCAGGTTCAACCCGACATGGGACGCGGCGCATATCATGCGGTTCCAGGCAGCCATGAAGACGAGCGGGGGTCACTGCCTCTGCCAGGCGCAGTCACCTGACACGATGTGCATGTGCAAGTCGTTCCTCGAGCAGGGGATGCCTGGCCTGTGCCGGTGCGGGGCGTTCGAGAAGTTCGCGGTGTGAGGCGGCAGCAAGATGGAAAAGAGCTGTGTAGAGCGTGCCGGTGTGAGAACGTGTGTACTTTACCTGTGTCACGTCATCAACGACGAGACTGTCTTTAGGTTCAACCATCTTAAGCGTGGGTGTGATTCACTCGGGTATGATCTGGTGTGGGTTCTCGACAGCTTAAACTATGTCGGCAAATTACCAGATGGCGTAGATTTCTTCACGTGCTCATTGAACAGTTTCATGCGAGATATGCCATTTGCCGTGTTTCACGCTGACTGGCGGACTAATTATGCGAACGCAACTCCAGGGATGGTCCTACAGTTCCACAGTCACCATATGGGGAAGTATGATCGTTTATGGGTCATTGAGTACGACTCTTGCGTGTTCGGCAGTTGGGCTGACTTCTTCACGAAGTACGAGAGCGATGACGCTGATTTTGTGACGGCTGACATCCGTCCGCACGAGTGCGGGAAAAACTGGATGTGGTTCCGGACAAACATGCCGCCTGAGTTCTTTGAGTGGATTAGGGATAATCTTCCTCTTCACATGTCACTAAACTGTTGCTGCCGGCTGTCCAGCCGTCTCTTCGAGGACATATGTTCATTTTACAAGACAATATCCAGAGGGTCTAAGTTCTTTGAGTGGGTTTGGATCACCGTCGCAAAGCGTTCTGGTTATAAGACGCGGTGTATTGAGTCGAACCATCTCAATAACATGGGTATATCCGCCGGGTTTACCGACTTCCGACCTGGTGTTCCGTACCATGCCGTAAAG
>Ga0310697_10002387_pt1 | contig 20072 bp, 18 predicted proteins | sample 172DNAGHGlowgp2_FD_203883 | JGI IMG/M metagenome (GOLD analysis project Ga0310697, IMG submission 203883) | Sheep rumen microbial communities from Palmerston North, Manawatu-Wanganui, New Zealand - 1728 DNA GHGlow gp2 (v2) (version 2) | ecosystem: Host-associated > Mammals > Digestive system >... | reverse complement strand
AGATTATTGCTCGAATTATCAATATCTTGTACATCTGCAACTTCGTCGTCCTCATCAGTGATATTGTCGCTGGCCATCATCTGACCTTCACCCAGAAGTATCCAAAGTGGGTTGAACTCTGGGAAAGCATCGACTATACTCTTGAGAATAGGTAGCGAAGCTTTGGTCTTACCATTAAGAATATGAGAGAGTGATGCAGGACTAATGTTAGTGAACTCACAGAAATTTTTAGCGAGCATCCCCTTATATCTCATAATCTCTGAGATGCGGTCTTTATCTTCCATACTTACTTATATGTTATATATGATATGATGAATAAATTCAGTCCAATCAATCATCCTGACTGCATAGTCGGATTTAGTTATTAGAGCGAAAAAACGTCCCCAAAAAGGTGTTTCCTATTCAATTTACAAAATTATAACAAATTTATTAAATGACAATACAAATTTAAAAATATTTTTAATGCTGAAATTTGAATTATTTTTATAAATTTAGTTTACTTATTTATTGAATTTACAAATTTAACTTTATCTTTATATATTGAAAATAAACAACTATTTACATAGTTAAATCAGCACTTTTTTAAATTTTTATATCTAATTGGTGCCAAAAGAGTTATTTAACGAAAATATCAACTTTTCAACACTGCCAGCAACTCAATATTCATAAATACACCCAATAATCAGAGAAATCACTTTAATAAACACATATAAATAATTGGGAAATAGTTGTATATATGCATAAAACTCACACCGAATAATTATTAGTTTAAGATTTTAAATTATAATATCGTAAATGATTTAATTTTGTGAATTTAATTAAACTCCGTGGGTTATGATTGTTGGTTGATTGATTTTTACAAATTGAATTATTAAACATAAATCCCCAACCGCTTGAATTTACAATCGTAAATCATAACAAATGTTAATGCACGAAAAAAGGTAAATCAAAATGGGCTGAAAATCCCGTTTTTGACGAATTTCTGAAATACAGTCCAATTCATTTTATTTGCGTGAATCTCAGTAGGCCGTTTTGATGCCTAACCTATTGATAATGAGATATTGAAATCAAGAAAATTTGTGTCGGGAATTTGGGGTAGAAAAATCCAATTAAGCTTGAAAAACCAAACAATGCCACTACTCCCGCTTTCATGGTCATGGAGTTGGAACTCTCACATATAGCGTCAGTTATCTTCGTTTTTTAAGGGCTAAAAACACACACAAGGGTCATGATGTGAAAAGAAGATGGGGCAGAAAAAAAGCGGAAAAAACAGTCGGATTCTCTCCTATCCTGTTTTTCCGCTATGTAAATCTGTACAAACTGACTGAGTGGTTCTGAAGACCAGATTTTCCCCTTCTCCTGCCCACTACCCTTTTTTCATCAACTCAGTGCAAGATGAAGAACACCAGTTCACGCATGATGTCACCCGGATCAGTGTTCCCCGACTCCACTCCTTTGATTTTGGCATCGGTCTCACGTATCTTGGCGATGATGTTCATGGTCTTTCTTGCCGAGTAGTTTCTTGCCGCCAGGTTGTAGTCTTTCAACTGCCAAGTGCTCTTGAGTTCGAGCTGTTTCAATAATCCCTGCTCTGTCTTGTCAGGTGCATAATGGTAGAGCATGAGGTTGGAGAAGAAGTTGAACACAAAAGGCAGCGTTTTGAAAGGCGGGTTAGTTTTCTGATTTTTGTTAAAATAGTTTACTATCTTGTTTGCCTTCAAAACATCCTTCATGGCAAGCGCTGTAATCAGTTCGAAATTGTTGTAGTCCTTGCTTACCCCAATGACGGCCTCCACATCGGCAGCCGTGAGCGCCTTTCTCTCGTTTCCGACGGAAACAACGAGTTTGTCAATCTCTCCGGCGAGATGACTGAGGTCACTCCCAATATAGTCGGCCATCATGACCACCGCCTTGTCTTCCATGGTGAATCCTTTGCGTTTGAGGTAGCGCTGGATAAATTGAGGCAGTTCGCTGTCGTAGAACTTCGCACTCTCATAAACCACCCCTACTTTATTGATGGCTGCGACAACAGCTTTCCTCCGGTCAATGGTCCCATGCTTATAACACAGGATAAGCACTGTCGATTCAAGTGGATTCAGCGCATAGGGCTGGAGTTTGTCAAATTCTGCCTTGCTGATGTTTTGCGCCTCTCTGACCACAATCAGCCTTCTTTCGCTCATCATTGGGTAGCGCTTTGCCGCATTGATGATGTTTTTGGCCTGTGTCTCGCTTGTGGCATAGATGATGTCCTGGTTGAAATCCCTTTCTTCAGGTGCCAACGCCTGCTCTGCGATATAGTTGGAAACCATGTCGATATAGTACGCTTCCTCACCCATCAGCAGGTAGATGGGTGCGAATTTCTTCGCTTTCGCGTCTCTGACGATATCTTCGTAGGATTTGGTGTTCGCGGTTTTCTTCGGCATGGTTAGTCGTAAATAAATGAATGATGGTGCTATAGAAACTGACGCTACAAGTAAATCTCTGATAGCGAAAGAGGCCTCGCAAGGATGTCTTGCAAGGCCTCTTGGTGCTGGGATACCTGGACTCGAACCAGGAATAACAGGACCAGAATCTGTCGTGTTACCATTACACCATATCCCAATATGCGTTGCTGTGTAAAGGTTTTTGCGCCTCGTTTTCCGAAACGCGATGCAAAGTTACAACTTTTTTCTTTACCGCCAAAAAATCTATGTGTTTTTTTCTTCGTGTTAGTTATTTTTCGTCTCTTTTCCATGCTTCAATATCATATCTGTGATATATTCACGGGAATTATGAATCATTTTGAATAAAAAGATGTAATTTTGCAGAAAAGAACTACGCAGCAACAAACTCTCACTTCATGGCAATGGATAAGGTCAGTGTAATAGTACCTATATATAAAGTGGAGAAATATCTCCCCAAATGCATTGAAAGCATCATCAACCAAACCTATCGCAATTTGGAGATAATCCTTGTGGATGACGGCTCTCCCGATGGCTGTGGTGAAATCTGTGACGAGTACGCACAAAAAGACGACAGGATTCATGTCATCCACCAGGCCAATGCTGGTGTGGCAAAGGCTCGTAACGTGGCCATCGACTTTTTCCATGGCGATTATGTGGTTTTTATTGACAGCGATGACTTCATCGACCCTCAGATGATAGAACTGCTCCTCAAACTACATCATGAAAACGATGCCACTTATTCCATGGTATTAGGCCGTCAGGTTTATGGCGAGGCTTCACCACGTCCGCTTCTCGACCTCTCAAAGGTGAAGACTCGCCTTCTGTCGCAGGACGACATGATGAAAGGCCTTTTCAACTTGTCCGACATGTATAACTATGAGTTTCAAGTCGTATGGAATAAGTTGTTTCCAAAAGATTTGGTCAAAGGCTCATATTTTCTGAAGACAGGCACTGACGACACCGAATACAACAGCCGTATTTACCTGAAGACATCGAAGGTGGCCTGTGGCATGGTTTCCATGTATAATTGGGTTCAGCGTACCACGTCCATCACACACGAACCCATCAACGATAGGCAAATAGACAAAATCAACTCCTATTACATTATATATAATACTTTCGAGGGACACAAGGATTTTCAAGCCTACTGCCTTGACTACATGTATAAGACCATGCTCAATGTGCGCCACATGGCCAAGGGCACATCCTATCAGCCAAAGGTCAAGGAAAAATGCAAGCAATTCCGAGAATTGACTTTCAAGGATTTGTTAACCAATAATACCCTTCCCCTCTTTCGCCGCTTAGGCCTGGCATTCCTTTACCACATGCCCTTTGCCTACGACCTGATCATCTGGTACGGCGAATGGTCAGCACGACGCAGAAGACGCTGAACCACTACACACCCATCAATCCTAAGCACTCATTCCACAATCATGAACAACAGTGAGACCCATGCCAGCATAGAGAACGCCATCGAACTCAACCTTCCTCCTTTCGACGCCATGATAAAGTCGGTGGAAGGTGTGATGTCGGTGTTCGACGTGTTGCGAAAGAAATATGTGGCTTTGACCCCCGAGGAATGGGTGCGCCAGAGTTTCGTCCACTATCTATTGGCAACGAAAGGCTACAGAAAGGAACTCATGAACAACGAGGTGCAGTTGAACCTCAACGGCATGAGCCGCCGGTGCGACACTGTGGTGTGGGACATGTCGCTACGTCCCGCTGCTATTGTCGAATACAAGGCTCCCGATGTGGAAATCACCCAGAAAGTGTTCGACCAAATCCAGCGCTACAACCAGGTCCTTCAGGTGAAGTACCTGATTGTGACCAACGGCATGAACCACTATTGCTGTCGTGTGGATTATGTGGGCCGCACCTGTGAGTTTCTCAGTGAGATTCCCGACTGGACAGTTTTGAACCAAGAATGAATTAACGGTTTTTTAGGATAATATTGTTTTTTTCAAAAAAAATCGGCATTGAGAAGGAATAATTGCTGGATTTTTCATATTTTTGCATTTTTAATCGCCAAAGGGATTCGACAGGGCTTGAAGGGCATAAAGTGCGCGACAAGCTGAAGGAACTCGAAGGACATAATAGGTTGAAAGAGCTCGATATGGGCAAAGTCGTCAACACAAGAAAAAAAGCTGTTTGAATGATTGAGAAACATATAGTACTTGAGGATGTAGATTTGCTGACGTTCTATGGCGTAAACAATGCCAATATGCAGATGATCAAGGCATTGTACCCTAAGTTACGCATCGTGGCGCGTGGCAATGTGATGAAGGTGCTAGGCGATGAGGTGGAGATGTGCGCGTTTGAGGAGAACATCGGAAAGTTGGTCACTCATTGCAACACCTACAACTCTCTGACAGAGGAAGACATTCTGTCGGTCATCAAGGGCGAAGGACGTGAACAGTCACTCGACAGCCAGGCCATCTGCTACAGCGTGACGGGAAAAGCCATCGTTCCTCGGACGGAGAACCAGAAACGCATCGTTGAGGCCTTCAACAGCGACGACATGATTTTCGCCACAGGACCGGCTGGTTCGGGCAAGACCTACCTGAGCATCGCCCTGGCTGTACGCGCGCTGAAAAGCCACCACGCACGCAAAATCATCCTTTCCCGCCCTGCTGTCGAGGCTGGCGAGAAACTGGGTTTTCTGCCAGGCGACATGCGCGAGAAAATATCGCCTTATCTCCAACCGCTTTACGACGCCCTGGAGGACATGATTCCAGCTTTGAAACTGCAGGAATACATGGAGCAGGACATCATACAGATTGCTCCTCTGGCTTTCATGCGAGGACGTACTCTCAACGACGCCGTGGTGATTCTCGACGAGGCACAGAACACGACCAACGCCCAAATCAAGATGTTCCTCACTCGCATGGGACAGAATACGAAGATGATCATCAACGGCGACCTCACGCAGATTGACTTGCCATCTAGCCAGCGCTCAGGTCTCTCGACAGCTCTCCACATCCTCCGCCACGTCAAAGGCATCAGTTTTGTGGAACTCAACGAGAAAGACATCGTCCGACACCGACTTGTCACACGCATAGTGGAGGCCTACGACCAATACAAGAAAGAGGAGGACCTGCGTCGGCAAGCCGAAAAGTCCGAAACGAAAGGGGAAACATCCTCAACGACGGTATCCGAACAGAAAGACTTCAAAAACTAACATCTAAAAAATAAATAATAAGGTAGAACAATGAAAGCATTAACGAAAACAGAATTCCAATTCCCTGGCCAGAAGGGAGTGTATCATGGCAAGGTCCGCGATGTGTATGATATCGACGACGACCTGATGGTGATGGTAGTGACCGACCGCATCAGTGCATTCGACGCCATCCTTCCCAAAGGCATACCCTTCAAAGGGCAGGTACTCAACCAGATAGCAGCAAAGTTCCTCGACGCCACCGCCGACATCGTCCCCAACTGGAAGTTGGCAACACCCGACCCCATGGTAACGGTCGGACTGAAATGCGAGGGATTCCGTGTGGAGATGATTATCCGCGGTTACCTGACTGGCTCAGCGTGGAGAGAATACAGGGCCGGGAGCCGCACACTCTGTGGCGTGCGCCTTCCTGACGGCATGCAAGAGAACGAGAAATTCCCTCACCCCATCATCACACCGACAACAAAGGCTGAGACTGGCCACGACGAGAACATCTCTAAAGAAGAAATCATCGCCCAGGGCATCGTGAGCAAGGAAGACTATGAGCAGATGGAGCAGTACACCTACAAGCTCTTCGCTGCAGGTACAGCCATCGCGGCTTCCAAGGGTCTGATTCTCGTCGACACGAAGTACGAGTTCGGCAAGCGCGACGGAAAGGTGTATCTCATCGACGAAATCCACACCCCCGACTCCAGCCGTTATTTCTATGCCGACGGTTATGAGGAGCGCTTCCTCAAGGGTGAACCACAGCGACAGCTGTCGAAGGAGTTTGTACGCCAATGGCTCATCGACCACAACTTCATGAACCAACCAGGCCAGAAGATGCCCGAGATGACCGACGAATTTGTGGAGAGTGTGAGCGACCGCTACATCGAGCTCTACGAGCACATCGTCGGCGAGAAGTTCGACAAGGCCACCGAAAACAGTGACCTCAAGGGTCGCATCGAGCGCAATGTGACTCAGTTCCTCGCCAATTACAAGAAATAAATACCCTATGTTGTGCGGTTCCGTTGCGTAAGCATCGGGACCGCACATACAATAAAGGCAACATGTACGAACAGGAGAAGATTAAACCCTACGGCGAACAGGGTGGAAAATCGTCGCAGGTACGGCTGATGTTCGACCGTATAGCCCACAGCTACGACAAACTGAACCACACGCTGTCAGCAGGAGTCGACAAACTGTGGCGCAGGCAGACCATCAAGGCGCTGGCGGCATCAAGTCCCGAAATGAGCCACATCCTCGATGTAGCTACGGGTACAGGCGACATGGCCATCCTCGCAGCACGCCAGTTTCCCTCCGCTCACGTCACAGGCATAGACATCTCCGACGGCATGATGGCCATAGGAAGACAGAAGCTGGAGAAAGAAGGACTCAACGACAAGGTAGAACTGAGGAATGCCGATTGCAGCGCCCTGCCATTCTCCTCCTCCACTTTCGATGCCATTATATCTGCCTTCGGGTTGCGCAATTTCGCAAACCTCGACACCTGCCTGGAAGAAATGCACCGCGTGCTGGCCGACGACGGACATGTGGCCATAGCCGACTTGTGCAGCCCCACCTCGTTCCCCATGCGGCAGTTGTTCTGGGTCTATCAGAGAGTGGTGATGCCACTGATAGGTCGCTTGATATCGCACGACAACAAAGCCTACACCTATCTCCCCGAAACCATGCGTGCCATCCCTCAGGGAGAGGAGATGAAGGCCATCTTCGAGAAAGCGGGATTCCACAATGTGGCCTACCGCAGACTACCCTTCGGCATGTGCATGCTCTACACTGCCACAAAATAAAAGAGAATCACAACAAGCCATAAGCCAACAAAACAGATGAACCCGACGGTCTGTGCCGTCATAAAAACAGAAGCAGATATGGACACTTACGGACTTTTAGGCTACCCACTGGGCCACTCATTCTCAAAAAACTTCTTCAACGAGAAATTCGAGGGAGAATGTATTCCTGCCGAGTACAAGAACTTCGAGATTCCTGACATCGACGACTTTCCAGAGGTGCTGATGGGCAACCGCGACCTCAAGGGCTTCAATGTGACCATCCCCTACAAGCAGAAAATCATCCCATTCCTTGATGAACTGAGCGAGGAGGCTCGGGAGATTGGCGCGGTGAACGTGGTACGCGTGACACGAAGGTCCAATGGCAATTTCCATCTCAAGGGATTCAATGCCGACTATTTGGGTTTCATGAACTCCATAGCGCCACTGCTACGCCCACACCACAAGAAAGCACTCATCCTCGGAACAGGAGGTGCCTCGAAAGCCATTCATTATGCCCTGAACAAGAAACTGGGACTGGAAACGGTCTTCGTGTCGCGCTACCAGCGCCCCGGCACCGTGAGCTACAAGGACCTCAATGGCGATGCCGTAGCAGAATACGAGGTAATCGTGAACTGCACACCTTGCGGCATGTATCCACATATCAACGAGTGCCCCGAACTACCCTACGAGTCCATGACTTCCAACAACTTGCTTTACGACCTGATTTACAACCCCGACACCACCCTGTTCATGAAGAAGGGACGTGAGCAAGGCGCCGATGTGAAAAACGGTCTGGAGATGCTTTTGCTCCAGGCTGAGGCATCATGGAACATCTGGCAGGGCAACATCAGATAGTTTGCCCCCCTGTTCATCACACCCAATAAAAAGAAGTCTCTCCATGCCAAGAAAGTCCACCGACACCAAGAATAAACAGAAGGCCGCGCCACACGACCAGAAACGAAAAAAGAAGACCGATAAGAAAAACCAGAGCGGAAAATCTTTTCCAAGGATTAGAGTGAGCCGTTTCCTGGTGATGTTCTGCTTGAAGATATTATTGTTGATTACCTTGGTCGTCATCCTGACCTCATACCTGCTCATGCGCTATGCACTCACTCCCGTCAGTGACACCCGCGACATTCAAGGTTCCTACAACGAGATGTTCAGCGAGTTTCCATATCTACGCCACTGGACAGACTCCCTCAACGCACATCGAGCACTGCTCGACACCACTATCTATGCAACCGACAGCGTCCGTCTGCACGCATTGATGATTAGGGCACCAAAAGCCACACCTTGCACAGCCATCCTCATTCATAGCTACACCCAGAACGCCGTTCGGATGCTGCATCTGGCCTATATGTACAATCACGACCTCCGTTTCAACGTGCTCATACCCGACCTTAGGCACTGCGGCATGAGCGAGGGCGACCACGTGCAGATGGGCTGGAACGACCAGTCCGACATCCGCCTTTGGATGGATATCGCCAACCGACGTTTCGGTGGCCATACCCGCATGGTGGTACATGGTGTGGGCATGGGGGCTTTCACGGCCATGTGCCTGGCCGGAGGAGAACAACCTCCTTATATAAAAGCATACGTGGAAGATTGCGGTTACAGCAGCGTGCACGACATCTTCAAGTACCGCTTGCGACGTCAATTCGGTCTCCCTGCCTACCCTCTTCTCAATATCGCCTCTCAGATGAGCAGTTGGCAATACAACTGGGACTTCGAGGAAGCCAGTTGCAAGGAGAGCCTTCAAAAGTCCACCCTGCCCATGCTCTTCGTCCATGGCGGTGGCGACACCTACGTACCTACCGACATGGTGTATGAACTCTACCAGCAGAAGCCGCGTGACAAGTACATCTGGGTGGCGCCTAAGGCCACCCACGCCCGTTCTTTCCAGTCCAACCCCACGGAATACCGACATCAAGTGCGGTCCTTCCTCAACATGTTCCTCTACAAATGAAAAACCTGAGACGCTTAGCCACCGACATTCTCCATTTCCTATTGCCACCACGGTGCATCGTATGCGGAAACCGCCTGTCCGATGGCGAGCGTCATCTCTGCATCAATTGCTTGGGCAGCCTCCCTCGAACCCAGTTCCACCTGTCGAGTCCCAACATCATGGAACAGATGTTCTGGGGACGCATCAACATCGAACGAGCCACAGCACTGTTCTATTACCAAGGGGAAGAGACTCATGCTGTGCTCCACAACCTGAAATACTACGACAACCCCGATGTGGGACGCCAGCTGGGAATGGTGATGGCTGAGGAGGCGCTCGCCTCTGGTTTCTTCCAGGATATCGACGCTATCGTCCCCGTCCCGCTTCACAGCAGCAAGGAACGAAAGCGTGGTTACAACCAATGCCAATACATCGCTGAGGGACTGAGCGAAGTGACGGGTATCAAGGTGATTGACAAAGAGATAATTCGAACAGTGAACACGAAGACACAGACGCGCTTGAGCAAGGACGAACGCTGGGAAAACGTACAGGACATCTTCTCTGTCACCAAACGGTGCAAGGTGCTGACAGCTTCCAAGCATGTGCTCATCATCGACGATGTGGTGACCACTGGCTCCACACTCATCTCACTGGCCAAGGCCATTCAGACAGTCAACCCCACCATCCGTTTCTCGGTGCTCTCCCTGGCATTCGCCAGCGAATACCGCTACTCGGCCGAAACTGTAGCGCCTTCAACATGATTGTTATTGGTTTTTCTGACTCCAACCAATAAAAAACACTGAATAATAGGTATCGGTAGTGAGAAACTGAATTATTTTATATAACTTTGCTGATTGATGGAAATCCAAAATGGGTTGTCCTGCAAGAATAACAGAAATGAACAACGGCACAGCATATAAGGTATTCACTAATCAGTACAGCCGACTTCTGCGAGGCCTGATTGGCATCACCGACCTGATGATTCTGAACATCTACTCACTGATGTTCGTCATCTACGTGTGGTTCACCTACGACTATCTGATTGTGTATCACTACCGTATCTTCTGGCTTGCCATCAACCTTACCTACCTGCTGGTCTTCATCATCAGTCCACCTGTCATGGTCTATTCCAAAATCAACAAGACCCAGGTGGTGATGCGAAGCCTCCGCACAGCATTCCTCTACACACTGATTTCCATCATCATCCTGCTGATGATCGACCGACGTATCCGTGTGTTCTGGCATTTCTATTTCTTCTACTATCTTTTCTACTTCTTCATACTGACAGGCCAACGTCTATTGGGAAGATGGCTGCTGAAGAAATACCGCCACCAAAGTGCCAACACACGGCATGTGGTGTTTGCTGGCATGTCGCCCGACCTTATCGAAATCTGCGAGGAGTTCCGCAACGACCCCTCCTATCGCTATGAGGTGAAAGGCTATTATGCCGACACTCCCTATGCTGGGCCCGACAAGGACGACAGCATCAAGCACTTGGGAAAGATGACCGATATGCTCAGCGACATCGACACCTGGGAAGTAAAGCCCGACATGCTGCTGTGCGCACTCCCGCCCAACGACGATTTCACCAGCAAGGTAATCGACTACTGCGACGACCATGTGGTCATGTTCCTGAGCGTCCCCAACTTACGCAGCTCCACCAGAAGGAAAATGCACATCGTCTATTATGGCGACGTGCCTGTCCTCTCCCTGCGAGAGATGCCTCTGGCAGCCCTCTCCAACCGCTTCAGCAAACGACTGTTCGACATCTGTTTTTCCAGCCTCTTCCTGCTGCTCGTGTTCTGGTGGCTGGCCATCATCGTAGCCGCTATCATCAAACTGACCATGCCTGGCCCTGTCTTCTTCAAGCAGAAGCGCCACGGGCTCGACGGCAAGGAGTTCTGGTGCTATAAATTCCGCAGCATGAAGGTGAATGCCGACAGCGACAAGGTCCAGGCCACAAAGAACGACCCACGCAAAACTCGTTTCGGGGAAATCATGCGCCATTACAACATCGACGAACTGCCACAGTTCTGGAATGTCCTGATGGGCAACATGTCGGTGGTGGGACCTCGACCACACATGCTGCTCCACACTGAGGAATACTCCAAACTCGTCCCCAAATACATGGTCCGTCATTTCTGCAAACCTGGCATCACAGGATGGGCACAGGTGACTGGCAGCCGAGGCGAGACCAAGGAGGTCTGGCAGATGGAGGAGCGCGTGAAGAAGGACATTTGGTACATTGAGCATTGGAGCATGCTCCTCGACATAAAAATCATCTGGATGACCATCAAGAACATCTTCACAGGCAAAGACGAACAAGCCTATTGATAGATTTTCTGTTTCTCGTCATAACGAAATAACGTAACGTTATAACGAAATAACGATTGAACGATTAAACGATTAAACGATTAAACGAAATAACGAAATCCCCAAAAAGAATAAAAATATGAGCAACCGACCACTGATATTGATTTCAAACGATGATGGTTTCAGGGCCAAAGGCATCAACGACCTGGCCGACTTCGTGAGCGACATAGGCGACATCGTGATAGTGGCTCCCGACGGCTCCCGCTCAGGAAGCGCAATGTCGTTCACAAGCCATAAACCCGTGGAACTGCATAAGGTCAGCGAACAACCCGGGCGTTCGGTCTATTCACTGACGGGCTCACCTGTTGACTGCGTGAAGATGGCTTGCGAAAACGTACTGGAACGCAGACCCGATATTGTGCTTGGCGGCATCAATCACGGCGACAACTCATCCATCAACACACTCTATTCTGGTACGATGGGGCTGGTGATGGAAGCCTGCCTCAAGGGAATCCCTGCCGTGGGCTTCTCCAGTTGCTACTGCGCCAGCGACGCGCCTTTCGGTGCATTGCGACGCTACATCATACGTGTCGTGCGCTACGTGTTGGAGAACGGACTGCCACACTATACCTGCCTCAACGTGAACTTCCCTGCCACAGAGCAAATCAAGGGACTGCGCGTCCGCCGGATGGGATATGGGGATTGGCATCACGAATGGCAGCACCAGGTGCATCCTCGTGGATGGGACTACTACTGGCTCACAGGCGATTACAGCAGCACAGAACCCGACCATACCGACACCGACACCCATGCCCTGGAGAACGGATATGCTTGCATCACACCCATTCGAGTGGACATGACGGCTTACGAACTGATTGCCACACTCAAGGGGTTGGAAGTGGATAGTTGAGAACGAAAAAACATGGCTCTATGAGGTATTATATCATCGTTGGCGAGGCATCGGGCGACCTTCATGCATCCAACCTGATGCTGGCACTGAAGAAACGCGACCCTGAGGCCGACTTCCGGTTCTACGGAGGCGACCTTATGCAAGCGGTGGGCGGCACCCTTGTGAAGCACTACAAGGAACTGGCCTACATGGGCTTCATCCCTGTCCTCACACATCTCGGCACCATTCTCCGAAACATGCAGCAGTGCAAGACCGACATCGAGGCATGGCATCCCGACGCGCTGATTCTCGTTGACTACCCTGGTTTCAACCTCAGCATAGCCAAGTACGTGAAAAGCCACACCGACATTCCCGTCCTTTACTATATTTCCCCGAAAATATGGGCATGGAAAGAATACCGCATCAAGGCCATCAAACGCGATGTCGACAGGTTGTTCTCCATCCTTCCGTTCGAGGTGGAATACTTCAAGGGACATGCCTACGACATCGACTATGTGGGCAATCCTTGTGTGGATGCCGTGGCGAAGTTCAAGAAAAGCGATGAAGGACAGACCGACTTCAAGACATTCGCTGAGGCTAACGGCCTGGACACCGACCGTCCTGTCATCGCTCTACTTGCCGGTAGCCGCAAACAAGAGGTGAAAGACAATCTCAGTATGATGGTCGAAGCGGCCAGCACTTTCCAGAACGACTACCAATTGGTGATAGCGGGCATGAGCAATCTCGGAGAAGCCTACTACCACAAATACCTCCCTAAAGACTGCAAGGTAAGCATCGTGATGGACCGCACCTACTCCCTCCTCAATCATGCCACTGCCGCATTGGTGACCTCTGGCACCGCCACACTGGAAACGGCCATCTTCGGTGTGCCACAGGTGGTGTGCTACTATATGCCGCTTCCCAAAGTAGTGTCCTATCTTCGCAAACTCCTGCTGAAGGTGAAGTACATCTCGCTCGTCAACCTCATCTCAGGCAAAGAAGTGGTGCAGGAACTCGTTGACGTGAGGATGAACATCGAGGAAATCCGCCGTCAGTTGAGTGTCATACTGCCTGGTGGAGAACGGCGCGAACAGATGCTTTCTGACTACGCCCGACTGAAGGACATTCTCGGCGAGGAGGGAGCTTCAGCCAAAGCTGCAGAACACATGCTGAAATTCCTGACCAAGACACCAACCCCATAATAAGCACCATTCCAACAGGAAACCCAAAGAATCTAGTCCCTCTAGAAAATCCAGAAAATCTAGTCCCTCTAGAAAATCTAGAATATCTAGAATATCTAGAAAAAACAAAAAAAACAACCAATCATGTCACACATCCAAACACCCTATAAACCGCAGTACTCAGAAGAGGAAATCAACGAATTGCTCACCTGGTTCGACAAACACCAATTCGAAGGGAGCATCGACCTTGGGAAGGGAGAGAAAGTCCTCGACCTGAAAAAAGCCATTGGAGGCCTGACCCACATCGCCAGGAACTACAATCAGAACCCCAATTTCTCTGGCGAAATCCACACCCTCTTCCACCTTCGCGACGAACTCATCCGCCAAGGAAGAGCAGAACAATAAAAACAACAGAAACTATAGAGACTATAGAAACTATAGAGACTATAGAAACTATAGAGACTATAGAAACTATAGAGACTATAGAAACTATAAAGACTATAGAGACTATAAAAAACTAAAAAAATCAAGCAAAAAAAATGGAACATCCTGAAAACAGCGAAGAATATAAAGGCCTGCAAGTGAACGCGGGCGTGAGCGAGCAACTGATTGTCAATCCATACCTCAGCCGCATGCGAAAAAAACGCAGACAGTTGCTCAGCGCCGACGAATATGTGGAAGGCATCCTCAAAGGCGACGTGTCCATTCTTTCTCAGGCTGTGACATTGGTGGAGAGCGTTCTGCCCGACCATCAAGCCATGGCGCAGCAAGTGATAGAGAAATGCCTGCCTTATTCTGGAAACTCGGTACGTATCGGCATCAGCGGTGTGCCAGGTGCTGGAAAGAGCACATCCATCGACACCTTTGGCGTGCATGTGTTGGAGAAGTACGGAGGCAAACTGGCTGTGCTAGCTATCGACCCAAGCAGCGAGAAAACCAAAGGCAGCATCCTGGGCGACAAGACGCGTATGGAGCGCCTAGCCGTCCACCCCAAGTCCTTCATTCGTCCTAGCCCAACGGCTGGTTCTCTTGGCGGTGTGGCACGCAAGACGCGTGAAACCATCATCCTCTGCGAAGCCGCTGGCTACGACAAGATTTTTGTGGAAACTGTAGGTGTGGGACAAAGCGAGACGGCATGCCACTCTATGGTCGATTTCTTCTTGCTCATCCAGTTGGCTGGCCAGGGAGACGAACTCCAAGGCATCAAGCGCGGTATTATGGAAATCAGCGACGGCATCGTCATCAACAAAGCCGATGGCAACAATATCGACAAGGCGCACATGGCAGCCACACAATTGCGCAATGCCCTCCACTTGTTCCCCATGCCCGAGAGCGGACTCATACCTCAAGTGCTATGCTATTCGGGGTTCTATGAATTAGGCATCGACGAGGTCATCACAATGGTGTTCGACCATATCGCAAAGACAAAAGAATCGGGTTATTTCGACGTTCGACGCAATCAACAGGCTCGCTACTGGATGTACGAGACCATCAACGAACACTTGCAAAACGATTTCTACCACAACCCCGTCATTCGCGACATGCTCAAACCCATGGCTGCAGGAGTCGTAGCTGGCCAGATGACGTCTTTCGTAGCCGCCAACCAACTGCTCGAAACTTACTTCAAACTGAAAAAAGGATAAGCCCAAAAATCTAGAGGATCTAGAAATCTAGGTTCTCTAGAATATCTAGAATCTCTAGAATATCTAGGACATCTAGGATATCTAGAATCTCTAGAACATCTAGAATCTCTAGAAAAAATTATTCCGTAAAGGTGACGGTGATGGTTTCTTTCTGGTGTTTGGGGTCGTTGCTGATGAGGAGCACTCGAGGCTGGGTCTTAAAGCGCGAGAGAAGCGTCATGTCAAGTTTCACGGTCATATCCACGCTCTGTCCTGCCAGCACCTCGCGCTTAGGCAGTTGAACGGTCAATGCCTGGTTGAACACCTCGATGGCACTGAGCCTCAACACTCCACGACCTGTATTTGAGATACGTACCTTGCCCTTCAATGACTTCTTCTTACCTACGCTGCCCAGATTGAGTTCTGTGGTCGAAACCTTGAATGCTGGCCGTATGATTTCGGGGAGATTCTCATCCACCTCGGGCAGCAGCACTGCTGTGACTGCGATTTCGTTGTCAGGACTAACCTTGTCGCCGGCATATTCCGCTAGATAAATGGAAGTCTGAGTCAAACCAAGATTGACAAGTTTTCGTGAGTCAAGCATGAGGTCGATGGTGCCTCGTCTTCCACGTGCAAGCATAGCTGGTCGAGCGGTTGCTGTGATATAAGGTGGCAAGTGCATGAGCGTCGGCGTATATACTTGTTTGCTGTCGTTCATGATATCGATTCTGGCAAAGACTGTGTCGCCCTTCGAGGCATCGGGAAACTCAATGTTGTTGGTGCTGAGCAAGATGTCGCCCACACGGTAAGGATAGTTCTCTGTGATATCCTTTACATCGCCATTGGTGACGATACCCTTGAGTCGGAGTGTCACTGGTTTGTCACCCTCGTTGGTATAGACGTCTATCATCTTGTCGAAGTGACCAAGCTGCATGGCGTCGTAAGTCACCTGTATCTCTCCTTCCTTTCCCTGTGCAATAGGTTCTTTGGTCCATGTGGTCACCATACATCCGCACATAGGCACCACATTCGTCACCACAAGTGGTGTCCTTTCCCGGTTATGGAACTTGAACGTGGCAGTGACGGGTTTCTTCCAAAGTGTAGCACCCGTATTCACATTATTCGAGCTGAAGACAATTTTCTGTGCCATAGCTGTCGTAGAAGCCAAAGCCATGACACTATATATCAATAATTTCCTAATAGTCATTTGTGAGTGGTTTTTAAAAATCATCGGACGCTATCCACGGCATCCATATTCGGAGATTGCAAAATTACGAAAAAAAAGTGACAAATTCCGAGTTTATCATCTTAATGTTTGCTAAAAGGAAAAACTTCACCTTCCGCCATTGGACTCTAACCAACTAAAAACTAAAAGCTAAGAGCTAAAAACTAATACCTCTTCATCCATTGCCGCCACACCCATTGATACACCCTGAATAAAGGTTCGCAGATGGCGTCAGCGGGAAAGACGGGCATAAGGTGGAAATTGTGAAGGAGGCGCTGCCAGTTTCGTTCCACCTTGTTGCGCTTTTTCTGCAATTCCTCCGTAAACTGACCGAAGTTGCCGGAAGCGAGGATTTCCTGCAGCAGGAAACGTCCAGTTTGCTCGTCGGGGTCGTCAATCAGGTACTGACTGTCGATGCGGAACACCTCCTTCATGATAAACATCAAGGCGCGTGTCAGTTTACCCAATCCAGTGGCATCCACCGTCTCCTTGGCCAGTCGGCGTTCTTCATCGTTGGCTTGGAGCATCATGTAGTAGTAATCGAGCAACTGGCGGAAACCTATGCCCTCGTTGAAGAGGTGCTGGTTGAAATGGCAGATGAGATAGACGAGGTTGAAGCCAACGGTGGGAATGGCCACGTTTTCCCCTTCAGCAAGCGGTGCGAAATGTCGGAACTGCTCTTCCTTCCATTGGTTGAAAAAACGCTGCAATCGACTGTTCCCCTGAGGCGTGTAAAGGTGGGAAGGACGGTAGTGGATATCTACGCCAAACACGCTGTTGACGGGCATCTCCACATTGTGATAGAGGGCTTTGGTGCCAGGACGGTAACGGTGGGCGTAACGGATACACTCGGATGGAGAGGCATCAAGCCATACATCCACATCACCGCACTGACGCAGTTTCGGATTGGGATAATGGAGGGAGTTGCCAATGCCCTTGAGCAGACACACACGGTAGCCATCTGACTCGAAACGGCGAACCGCTGAGAGGGTGAGCTGCGTCAGCTGCACGTATTTGCGCTCTATGGCGTTGGTGTCGGCAAACCATTTCCGCATGAGTGACTTATCAGGACGCTGGTCCTCGGGCAAACGCTGAAGCGCATCGTAGAGGACTCCGACAAGGCTCTGCTCCACAGCGATGCGATAAAGGCCTGACCACTCCTCCTCGGAAGGAGCAGTGGTAAACGACTCTGCCTTGCCCAAAGCCACTTGCAATAATGTGAAGAATTGTCCGTGTTCCATATTTGAACACAAAATTACGAAAAAAAAGCAAAGGTTGTCTAAAAAAAGAGTGCAAAACTGACTGTTTAAGCATTTTATTATATATTTGCAATTGAAAAAGAATCAACAACCTTAAAACCCTTTCCACAACATGAGAACACTCGACCCGACCATTCCTCTTCACACCTTACTTTGGAACCAAATCTCAGGCTGCCTCCAAGCATCCTCAACCTATGCCCTGCTCTGTCAACGCGAGGGCGATGAAGTGGATGTGACAATGCGCAGCGTAATGGAAGGCAACAGCTTGAAAGTTGACGACCAGCTTCTAGGCGACTTCTATGCCCTTTGCATGGAGGTGAAAGAAAGACTGCAGTTCAAGGAAGATATCGATTTCTATATCACGGGCAACTCGGAGGTCAACGCAATGTCGTTCGCTTCTACCGACAGCAACCGCCCACACATCATCGAAATCAACTCCGGACTCTTCAACCTGATGAACCGGGAAGAACTGAAGTTCGTCATCGGACATGAGATTGGACACCTCATCAATCAAGACACCGTAATCCTACGCCTGTTCCAATTCGTTTACCCCGACGACGACTCTTGTCCGGCCTTCCTGAGCAAACGCGTCGCCTTGTTCCGCCAAATCGCAGAACTGGGTGCCGACCGATATGGATACATGGCATGCGAGAACCTCGACGCCTGCATCACGTCCATCTTCAAGATTGCCTCAGGACTGTTCCTCGACAAGATGAACGTGAGCATCGAAACCCTGATCAAGGAAAACTCCCAGCGTCTGGAATATTTCCTCAAGGACAAAGGTAAAAGCGAAGGGTCCCACCCCGTCAACCCCATCCGCATCCAGGCTATGTCGCTGTTCGCAAAAGCCAAGACACAGAAGGCGCTCAACGAAGGTATGGACGAACTGGTGAGCATCATGCAGACATTCATCTACGAACCCATCGACCAGCACCTCTCCGCATTCGTGGCTTCGGCTGGCTTGCTGATGGCTGGTATTGACGGTAAGCGCAACAAGAACGAAGACGACGCCATCATCTCGCAGTTGGGCTCTTTCTGCCTGCTTCCCATTCACGAGCTCAAACGCATAGAGAAAGGCGATGTGAGCAAAATATTCAACGACTCTGTCCAGGCCATACTCGACCTCGACTCTTCCATGCGAATGCCATTGGTTGGTTACGTCATCGATGTGGCTTTCGCCGATGGCAAGTTGGAAGAAGGCGAGATAGAGTTTGTATATAAATTCGCCAACAGCCTCGGCATCCCGGCCGAAGAGACTTCCAAAGCCATGCATATCGCCATCATCCAGAAATTCCGTCCCGACATCAAAGGACTGAAATAGTCAACAGTCAATGGTTCGGCATCTCCCACTCTATCCCTAACAGGTCGATGGCATCGAAGAAGTTGGCCAGTGAAGGTACATCGCCGTAAAACTCATCCATGATGGTGGAAGTGAGCGTCAGCTTCTCTTCCACCACTTTGTTGATGGCCGACAACATCTCCTCTCGAGCTCTTTTCATATCTGTTGATTGATGGTTCTTACAATAATCCTCTGAACTCCGACTTGTACGGTACCGAAGTAATGGCGGTGGGAAATCTGCTTATCAGCGGCATCGAATCTTCCCTGAGTGTACATCTTCATTGCTCGTTTCTGTTTCTTCACACTCCGTCACTGAAGGAGTGTCACGATGCAAATATAGATAATAATGGGCAATTATAAGCCTGTCGAGATAAAGATTTTTTGTTTAGAGGAAAGTAAATCATTATTTCATCATCATAGTGATGAAGTCATTTTTTTTCATCTTTTTTGCGTTTTTTCCTGCCTTCGGCTGCTGAGGTCAGTTCGACGACATCCAATCAGCACAATCATAGAACTGTTGTCTTTTGGAGAGGGGATGAAAAGGTCGAAAACAGTAAAATTGCGCATAAACCTACTAAACTCGATGACGTTGTGGAATTGATAAAAATGGAGAAAAGCGACAAAGGAAGTCAACGGTTTTATGCGAGGCAATATGATTACCTTGACTCAACTTTCGGATTTGCCTTTGTACAGTCTGAAAGGCCAATAAGCCAATAGCCCAGGGCATGCCCTGGGTTGGCGATGACGGATACATGCGCTGATATACAACAACTTCATTAAATCCGAAACTTGAGTTACCTTGAAAAAAACATCATTTTATTTGCAAAGAATAGATATTATAATTATCTTTGTACCAATAATTTGAATTCTGCAACTCTACAGACAAGTTATTCTAAGAGATTTAAAACCAA
>Ga0310697_10002386_pt1 | contig 20078 bp, 18 predicted proteins | sample 172DNAGHGlowgp2_FD_203883 | JGI IMG/M metagenome (GOLD analysis project Ga0310697, IMG submission 203883) | Sheep rumen microbial communities from Palmerston North, Manawatu-Wanganui, New Zealand - 1728 DNA GHGlow gp2 (v2) (version 2) | ecosystem: Host-associated > Mammals > Digestive system >... | reverse complement strand
TCGCATCGGCATTTACTGCTCCGGTACGGATCTCGCCCCGAACAAGACCAAGGCTGTCACCGCCGTGCAGCAGATGCGCGCCGAGGGTGCCGAATACATCATCTGTGCGTTCCACTGGGGTCAGGAGCTCTACTATGAGCCCAACGCCGCGCAGAAGGATCTGGCCCATGCCTGTATCGACGCGGGCGCAAACTTCATCTATGGCAGCCACAGCCATTGCCTCCAGCCCATTGAGCTTTACAACAACGCCGTGATCCTCTATTCCTGCGGCAACTGGGTCTTCGGCGGCAACACCATGCCCTCCGACCCGGACACCGCAATTTTCCAGCTGCGCCTGAAGCGCGCTGAGGACGGAAGTCTCACTCCCGCCGGCATGGATATCATCCCCTGCTGCGTCAGCAGCAACATTGAGGGCGCAAACACCAAGGCCCAGAACTACAACGATTACTGCCCGACCCCCTATGAGACGGATTCGCAGGAGTATCTGCGCGTCATGTCCAAGCTCACCGGCGAATACCAGCCCACCTCGCAGGGCGCGGATTACTCCAACTACTATGCCAGCCGCACCACAGAATAATCGCGACAGACTGAATGAACAGCGATACGCCGCCGGGTTCACACTCAGCGGCGTATTTGTTTTTTATAAGGAGAAGCAATGAACGGTTTTTCACCCGACGGGTACATCATCGACCAGGATTATTTTGACGAATACGAATACCGCACCATGTCCGCCAGTATCAACGGCTGCGGCTGGATCGCGGTCTATAACATCCGGCACTTCCTCGGCCACGGGATCGGCTTTGAGTCCGTGCTGCATGAGATGGATCTGATGCACTCGCTGCGTATCCCGGGGCCGACCACCATGCCGGTCATGCGCGCCTACCTCAAAAAATACATCCCCGACATGGCCGAGCACACAGGGCGCGAGGAGGCCCGCGCCGCCGCGCTGGACTGCCGGGCGGGAATCCTGCGCTATACTGAGGCTGACGTGCCCCACTTTATCTCCTTTATCCGTCAGGAAGGGGCCTATCGCTTCTTCAACGTCAACGACGGGCTGGAGGACTATGTCACCTCCATGGAGATGTTCTTTGAAACGCACGTCCTGCCTGGGCACTATGTCTCTGTTTTTGTGCTGAACTGATTATTTTTCAGTGTCAATTTCTCGAAAAGGCAGTGTCCTTTTGGAAAATATTCCAATTGAAACAGCTTAGACTCTGTGCTATAATCACTCCCGTTTAAGATAAGTGGGGAGACTATGAACATTTTTAACAAGAATATCATTCAAAAATTAAAAACATACCTATTTCCGTCCATTTCGGCGGATGTACAGGAGGATGTTGACAGAGAGGGCATGCGGAACATTTCCCATATCTCGCTGTTTACGCTGTTGTTTGAATCGCTCCTTTTCCTTCTGTATCTTGTCACGCGCAAAGAGTTTGACCAGAGAACCATGTACAGCGTCGTGAGCGTGGCCTTTGCCATTATCACCTGCACCATCGCGTATTTCGGATCCCGGGAAATGCTGTCAAAGCCGCAGATGTCGCATGGGAATGTACTTGCCTTCAAAATCAGCTTTTTTGTCGCGTTTACGACCTGGGCTGCGCTGGCAGATTACCGCCAGTACCTTGACGGCAATCAAATGCTGACGTTCTTCACGGTGGAAATGCTGATGGTCGGCTTTATGCTCTTCCGGCCGGTGGTCAACATGGTGCTGATGACAGCGGCCTTTCTGGGCTTCTATCTCATGCTTTATTCCTTTGACGGCGCGGCCCGGATCGTGACGCCGAATTACATCATGCTGTGGCTTGTCTCCATGTTCGGGATGATGGTCCGCTTCCATACGCAGCTGCACCTCTCGTCGAAAACAACCTCGCTGGCGTACAGCAACAAGGTGCTGGAAAATGTCGGGCGGCACGACGGTCTGACCGGTCTGCGCAACCGGAAGGCCCTGAATGAAGATCTGCCGGATCTGCTCGGGGCACATGTCTGCGTCTATATGGTTGACGTGAACTACTTTAAGAATATCAACGATACTTATGGCCATATGGTGGGCGACTCCGTGCTCCAGGCGGTGAGCAAAATTCTGCGGCAGCTCTATCCGGGCGGCCAGTGCTACCGCTTCGGCGGCGACGAATTTCTGGTTCTGAGCGAGATGCCGAAGGTGGAGCTTTACAATCAGGACACACACCGTTTCCGCTGGACATCGGAGAAAGCAAGCTTTGACGTGGGCCTCAGTATCGGCTTTGCCGAAGGCACGCCCAACACGCAGGAGGAACTGCTGGGGCTGATTTCCCAGGCGGACAACGCCCTGTATGAGGTAAAAAAGCGCACCCACTCCCCCGCGAACGGTGGTTACGAACGGCGCGGCCAGAAACGCGGCAGAACATACGCAGTATAAAAAGGCTGCGGCAAAACGACAGAGCAAGAAGCAAACTATCGTTTTGCCGCAGTCTCTTTTTATAGCCGCTCACGAAACCTTGACATTTGTCTAATCTCATTGGTATAATGGCAAAAACGATATGAAGAGGTAAGCAGCCATGTATTGCGGCAGCAACAAGACGGCGCTCCAGTCCCAGCGCCAAATCGCCCGGGCCATGATGGAGCTGATCCGGGAAAAGCCCTATACGCAAATCACCATCAGCGAGCTGTGCAAAACCGCGGGCATCTCGCGCCAGACCTTTTACAGTCTGTTCACCAGCCGGGAGAATGTGATCGTTTTCGGTCTCCAGGCCAATTCCTGCGACGGTCCGGAGTTCAGTCTGCCGGAGGATGCGCGCGATGACGGGAACGCCCTGCGGCGGCTCTGCCGGGCGTACAGCCGGTACATGGTACAAAACCGCGATGTCATCAAGCTCCTGGTGGACAACCGGATCGAGTATCTGCTTTATGACAGCTTCTTTGAGTCCATGGACCGCTGCGGCTGCTTTCTCCCCCGCGCCGATGCCTGCGTGCGCGGCTACGCCGCGAGCTTTTACGCGGGCGGGATCACCTATCTTGCCCGCAGATACGCCGGTGAGGGCTGCACCGGCACGGCGGAGGAGCTGGAAACGCTGTTGATGACACTCTTCACCGGGGCGCTGTTTTAGGGAAACGCTGAATGATTCGGCGCTTCCCTGATTTCTGTAACGCATTGTTCATTTTCAAATACTTGTTCTCTGCGCAAAAAGCTGATATAGTATTCAACAGTATTGAATTTTTGCTAAAAAAGCAAGGAGGATAGAGATGAAAAAACTGATCGGTATTCTGCTGGTGCTTGCCATGCTTCTCTCCCTCGGCGTGTCCGCGTTCGCGGCGGATGAGTCGGATGTGGTGGATATGCCTTTCTGCGGCTATCATTTTGTGATACCCGAAAGCTATAAGAATCTGAAGGGCATGCTCGACTGGTCCGGTGCCTCAATGGAGAGCTATGATCCCGGCATCCTCTTTCTGGATATGTACTATTATGCGTTGAGCGAGGATCAGATTCCCGCCTATAGCGCATTCTGGGAGGACTACGGGACTGCGTTTCTCGACGGCACCGAGCTTCCCGTTCCCGAAGACCCGCGCTGGGACAGCAACTATCTCGCCGGCGCTGTCTTTACGATCTACGGCATCGACGGCGGACGCGGCCAGGCAGAGCTGGAGACCGCGATCCGGGAGTATTTCGGCCCGGACGGTATCAGAAGCGGCTTTACGCTGGAGGACCTCGGCCAGCGGGGCGACACCCATTTTTATCTGGCACAGTATAATCTCTCCGAGCAGCACGAAGCCGCCTTTAAGGAAACCATGGGCGAGTTCTATCCGGAATTTGCTGCCCTGCGTGCCGACAAGGAAAGCTTCCTCAACACCATGACCCTGTCCGAGCCGCAGAAGCTGAAGGAGCTTCAGATCGGCGATCTCATCTCCTTTGAGACGGCGTATCTGGACGGCACTCCCGTCACCAGTGCGGAGCTTTTCGAGAATCACGATGTCACCATGATCAATCTCTGGGCCACCTGGTGCGGCCCCTGCAAGCGGGAGCTGCCTGAGCTTGCGAAGCTCGGCGAGGAGCTGGAGGGAAAGAACTGCCAGATCATCGGTGTCTGCCTTGACGCCGGAGAGGGCGGCAAGGCGCAGGAGGCTCAGGCCATTCTGGACGCGGCCGGTGCCCATTACGCCAACCTGATTGCCCCCGATAACTTTGACGATGTCTTCCCCGTTGACTCTATTCCGACCTCCTTCTTTGTGGACAGCGAGGGCCGCATTCTGGTTCCGTCCGTTGTCGGCGCTTTCGTGGAGCAGTACCCCGTGAGCATCGACGAAGCGCTCAAGCTTGTCGCCTCTCGTTCTGCCGCAGAACCTGCCTCTCAGGCCGCGGCGGAAAGTACCCCCGCCGCGGAAGCCGTTATCGAGCGCGCTTCCGCTCCCGAAGCTGCCGAGCCTGCCGTGGAAGCCGCGGCTGCGCCCGAAGATACGGCTGTCCCCGTGGAGGAAGCTGTCCCGGTTACCGAAGTCGTCGCGTCTGACACCGCAGCGGCACCCGCAGCCGAGGAACCCGCGCCTGTCGCGGAGGAACCGGCCCCCGCTGCAGTCGAACCCACAGAGAAGCCCGGCGATTGGATCGACTTTCCATTGGTCGGCGTATCCATGGCCCTGCCGGAGTCCTTTGCCGGTCTGAGCGGTACACTCTCCCTGTCGGCTGTTGATCTGAGCAGCGGCAGCCCCATCTATGAGATGCAGTTTGACTATAACGCCGTGCCGATGTCCCGCTACGAAGAGCTTTACAACGCGATCTTCGTTGCTCGGAAGGCGCTGCCCGAAGAGATCAGCGAATACCTCAACAACAACGCCCGTGTCTTCTCCGTCTTCTGTGTCGGCGACGGCGCAGGTTATGACGCGCTGGCTAAGGCCTACGAGAATTATTACGACATTGCCCTGAACGAAGCGCCTGTTGAGAAAATCGCGCTGGCTGACGGCTATACCTACTATCTCTGCCGCCACTATGTCAGAGACGGCAAGACCCTGCCCGCAGGTGTGTACAGCGACGAACTCAAGCTTGTGACCGACAATGTGGACAATATTGTCAGCAGCATGACCTTCCAGAAGCCCCTGGCCTGATTACAGCGTCTTTGTCGTATGCCGCAAAAATCGTGTTGTGAAACGAAGAACCTGCCATGGTTTTGGAAAGTCAATTTTGTTATTCGTGGGTTGCCGTGGTTTTTGCTTGGGTATTACCTGCATTCTCCCAAGGCAGAAGCAATCAAAAACATGCGTTCAGACAAGCTGTGGGCACTCGCAATCATTGGCTTTGTGATCGCTGTAATTCCGACAGCATTTGATTTACCAATAAAATTTACTGTAATAGGTTATATTCCATATGCGTTTGGATTGTTTGTCCTGACATTGAAAAATCCCGGTCAGAGCATTTGCAGGCCGATGGAATATATAGGTGACTGTCTATCGCTCTATATTTATATCCTTCACACGTTAATAGGCAAGACGTTAAATATCATTTTAGAAAAGCTGAAATTTGACACAAACAACATGATTTACCTGTGGTTCAAGCCGATCATTGCAGTTTTGTTGTCCATATTTGTTTCGTGGATAATCTATTCCTTCGTCAAGACCAGAAGCAAAAGCTCTTCTTAACAAAACAAGTCTGCATTGAATCCATATATAATATGCCAAGCGTAAAGCAGGGAGCGTTGTCGCCCCCTGCTTTACTTTTTCACATCACCAGTCAGTTTCCCCTCACAGTCCCCCAATGCACCACACGAACACGAGCGCGGCGGCGACGCCGAGCAGGAACCATGCAATGGGGTGCAGGTCGAGGCGCTCGCGCTCGGGAAGGGCCTGCTCCGTGTAACGCTCGGCGGCGCGGGTCGCCTGGAGCAGCAGCTCCTCCCGGTTGAGGCCGGGGCCGCGCAGGGCGTCATCGCGCAGGATGAAGACCGCCTCGGTGAAAAGCTCGTCCGGGGTGGGGACAACGATGGCGCGGCGCATCTTCCCGCGCAGGCGGGGCGGTGTGAGCCTGCGCGCGGGCCGCGCCCGCAGCAGCGTTCGGAGTCGTTCGCCAAAACCGGCAAGACTGCCGCGTGGGTGAAGACTCATGCCCGATCCTCCACACGCACGGTGACCACGGTCATGTCGTCAATGGCGCCGTAAAGCTCCTCCGCCTGCTTGAGTACCGCCCGCGCCAAGCTCTTCATGTCCTCAAAGCCCTGGAACAGCAGGTTTCGAAGCCACTCGTCCTCCGTGTCGGCCAGTACCCCGTCAGTGGCGATCACGGCGGTGCAGCCGGGCTTTAGGCGCATGCGCACCACGTCCGGGGCTGTCCCCTCTCCGGCGGAGAGTCCGGCGGCCAGGGTCTCGCCCTTGACACGGCGGATGTTCTTGCCGCTGAGCACGTAGGACGGCGCAGCCCCGTACTTATAAAAGCTCGTCTGCCCGGTGAAGAGATCAACGCACATGAGATCAACCGTGGCAAAGCCCCAGCTCTCCCCGTCCCGTAGGAGCAGTACAGAGTTTAACAGCTTCATCGCCACTGCAGGCTCCATCCCCGCCCGCAGGAACTTTTCCAGAATACCGATGACCTGTCGGCTGTCCTGGGCTGCCGCGTCCCCGCAGCCCATGCCGTCGGAGAGGATGACACACAGAACGCCCGCATCGGTTTTGAAGTAAGTGCCGCGGTCGCCGCTGACCCGCTCGCCCTGCTTTTTCATGGCGGCGATGCCCACGGAGACCGCAAGCGGCTCTGCCTCGAGAAGGTCGAGGCGGGAGACCTCCCCCTCCGGCGTGATCGGCTGGCACAGGCGCACCCCCGCGATTTCCGAGAGCTTTTCGAGATATCCGTCCTCCCGCAGAAGGGGCGTGAGCCTGCCGCTCTCAATGGTCACGCGAAGCCGCCCGCCCCCGTCCCGGTAGACTGCCGCGTCCGCGTCGATATCGAGACTGCGCAGATACCGCAGCAGCCGCCGCTCCACCAGGGGATCGGCCCCGCTGACGCTGCCAAGCTCGGCGGCGAAGCGCTCCAGAAGCTGGGACACGTCCGCATACTGCCCCCAGGCGACGCTGCGGTTCTCCGCAAGCCGCGCGCGAAGCTGCCGCCGGTAGGACATGCCCCTCAGCTCCCCGTTCACCGCCGCGACAAAAGCGGGCAGACCCACGCACTTTTCCCGGAAGTAGTCCGGCAGATCCTCCACCGCGAGACTGCCGTGGTCAATCATGGCGTGGGTGGCATCGTTCAGGGCGGAGAGCGTGTCCACATATTCCGCGTTCCAGCAGCGGTTTTTGAAGCGGCAGTTGACGCAGACCTCGTCCGCCGCCCGGTCAAAGATGCGGGCGATATTCTCGTCATTGACCGGCGCGGCAACGTTTTTGCGCACAGTCTCAAAGAGCTCACCATAGGCCTCGCTAAGCCTGCGAAGCCGCGCCGCCTCAAAGCGCCGCAGCCCCGATTCCCCGCAGCCCCGGTCCATACACTGTAAGGCCACGCCCGCACGGTGGAGCAGCGACGAGGGCAGGATCATAAAAATGACGGATGCGCAGAAGGTCTCAAACAGGGCGCTGACTGGCTGCACCTCCCCCCAGGCGCACACCACCGCGAGCGCCCCGGCAAGGATGAAGGACAGTACATACACCAGCCTTCCGTGCCGCCCGAAGACGCCGGAGAGCAGGCCCGAAAAGGCGTAGGCCATGGTGTAGAAAAGCGGCCCCTCCCCGGACATGTCCATGGCAAGGCCCAGCACCGTCCCCACCGCCGCGCCGGTGAGCATGCCGCCCTTCATGGCGGAGGTCATCACCAGCAGCAGCGCGCAGAAGCGCCCCAGGGACACCACGCCGAAGAGCACCACGCGCGACAGGGCCATCAGTGCACAGGCGGCCAGCACCATCAGAGAAACGCTGTGCTTGATCTCCGCCGTCTCCGAGCTGCGCAGCCCGCCGGAGAGCGCGTCCCGGAAGAAGTAGGTCCCGCCGAAGGCCAGCGTCAGCTCCAGAAAAAGCTCCGCCGCGACAGGCACGGCCCCATCCTCAAAGGCAAAGCTGCCGAGAAAGCCGGTCAGCCCCATGACCAGGGCCGCCACGGTAGGCATGAAGTATTCGTTTTTATAAGCGCCCACCTCATGGAACACGAAGGCAACGGTGTACACCAGCACAGAGGCCGCAATATAGCGGATGCCCCATTCCAGCCCGCCGCTGAAGAGATAGCCCAGCGACGCGCCCAGCAGCGCAAACACCCCGCCGAGCCCCGCGCCCGAGCAGGCCACCAGCGCCATGCCGAAGGGCGCGCCGTTTCGCAGCACCCGCGCGCAGGCCATCACCGCCCCCATCGCAAGATACAGCCCACAGCGCGCGGCGATGAAGAAGCGCCGGTCCAGCCCGTCGCCGTCCGCTTGCAGCCGGGCCGCTCTCCCCTGTCCCCCAAAGTCCATGTTTATCCCCCTCCTGAGTTTACATAAGATATGATCATTATAGTTATGTAACGTGGCGAAGGGACGCATAACGCGCTGTTGATTCCTTGAACTTTGACAGGAAAAATACCGGGGAAGGTCTTCTTTCTTGGCTCCCCCTCCGGGGGAGCTGGCATGGCCGATCCCACGCGAGGCCATGACTGAGAGGGCAATAAGCACTGCACCAAACTATAAAATATGCCGATGATTTTTCTTGTAATCAGTCTGAAACCATGGTAAAATATTTTCTCTGAAACAAGGCAGCACAACAATACAACACCGGAGGACTTCTATGAGCCTGATTAAAGATATCTCCCTCGCCCCGTCCGGCGAGATGAAAATTGACTGGGTCATGCGCAACATGCCCGCGCTGCGCAATATTGAGGAGCTATTTATAAAGGAAAAGCCTTTCACCGGGCTCAAGATCGCCCTCGCGGTACACATGGAGGCCAAGACCGCCTATCTCTGCCGCGTGCTGGAAAAGGGCGGGGCGGAGATGTACGTCACGGGCTGCAATCCTCTGTCCACTCAGGACGACGTGGCCGCCGCCGTGGCCGCGGGCGGGATCGAGGTCTACGCCCATCACGGCTGCACCATGGAGGAATACGAGGACTGCCTCTGCCGCGTGCTGGAGCACGGCCCCAACATCATCATCGACGACGGCGGTGACCTCATCCACCTCATGCACACCAAGTTCCGGGACCTGATCCCCGGCGTGATCGGCGGCTGTGAGGAGACCACCACCGGCATCCATCGCCTTCGGGCAATGGACAAGGCCGGGGAGCTGTGCTTCCCGATGGTGATGGTCAATGAGGCCGACTGCAAGCACATGTTCGACAACCGCTACGGCACGGGCCAGTCCGTGTGGGACGGCCTCATGCGCACGACGAACCTGATCGTCGCGGGCAAGCACGTGGTCATCTCCGGCTACGGCTGGTGCGGCAAGGGCGTGAGCATGCGCGCCAAGGGCATGGGCGCCAAGGTCATCGTGACCGAGACTGACCCCATCCGCGCGCTCGAGGCCGTGATGGACGGCTATGAGGTCATGCCCATGCGCGAGGCGGCGAAGATCGGCGACATGTTCATCACCGTCACCGGCTGCAGCGGCATCATCACCCCGGAGCACTTTGAGACCATGAAGGACGGGGCCATCCTCTCCAACGCCGGCCATTTCGACGTGGAGGTGGACATCGCGGCACTTGAAAAGCTGGCCGTGAAGAAATACGACGCGCGCCACAATATTCAGGGTTACGTGCTGCCGAACGGCAAAACCCTCTTCGTCATTGCGGAGGGGCGGCTTGTGAACCTCGCGGCGGCAGACGGGCACCCGGCGGAGATCATGGACATGAGCTTCGCGGTGCAGGCGCTCTCCTGTCGCTGGCTTGCACAGCACCGCGACGAAGTCAAACCCGGCCTGTACCCCGTGCCGCGGGAGATCGACCGCGCGGTGGCGGAAATCAAGCTCAAGGGCATGGGTGTTGAGATCGACCGCCTCAGCGACGATCAAGTTCGGTATCTGGGGATTTAAGTTGAAAAGACTTGGCTCCCCCAGTGGGGGAGCTGTCAGCGCCGCTTGCGGCGATGACTGAGAGGGTCCTCTCCGCATCAGTGTGAACACTGGGACATGCCCCCGAAGCGGGAGGCAGGAAAACGGCGAACCAAGTAATCGGAGGTGACGGATTTGGATGAGCAGGAAAAGCAGGAGGTACAGCAGCAGGACGAGGGGCTGAACTATGACACCATCGTCGAAAAGCAGACTGACCAGCTGGAGGAGCTGCTGAATCGCCATGACATGAAAGAGCTTCAGCGCCGCATGGAGGAGCTGAACGAATTCGACGTGGCGGAATTCCTTTCCAAAATCGACGACAATCGCATGCCCATGGTCTTCCGTCTTCTCAGCAAGGAGACCGCGGCAGACGTTTTTGCAAACTTTGAAGCGCCCCAGCAGGAGCGCATCATCAACTCCATCACAGACTCGGAGCTGGCCGGGATCATTGAAGAGCTCTATGTGGACGACGCGGTTGATGTCGTGGAGGAGCTGCCCGCTAACGTCGTGCGCCGCGTTATGCGGGCCGCCACGCCCCAGACCCGAAACCTGATCAACCAATACCTGCGCTACCCCGAGAACTCCGCCGGCAGCATCATGACGGCCGAGTTCGTGGATCTCAAAAAATACATGAACGTCAAGGAGTCCATCGCCCGCATCCGCCGGATCGGAGAGGACAAGGAGACCATTTATGTCTGCTTCGTCATCGCCGCCGACCGGCGGCTGGAGGGCATCGTGACGGTGAAGGATCTGCTGCTGTCGGATGACGACACCATCATCGAGGATCTGATGGACACCAACGTGATCTTTGCCTCCACCACGGAGGACCAGGAGAGCGTGTCGGAAAAGTTCTCCGACTACGACCTGATGGCCATGCCCGTCGTGGACAACGAGGGGCGGCTTGTCGGCATCGTCACCGTTGACGACGTAATGGACGTTATGGAGCAGGAGGCCACGGAGGACATCGAAAAGCTGGCCGGTATGCTCCCCTCGGACAAGCCCTATTCCCGCACGGGCATTGTGGAGATCTGGAAAAACCGCATCCCGTGGCTCATGTTTCTGATGCTCTCGGCCACCTTTACCAGCATGATCCTGACCTCCTTTGAGGATATGCTGGCGGTGCAGGCGGGGCTTGTGGCCTTCATCCCCATGCTCATGGGCACCGGCGGCAACTCTGGCGCGCAGGCCTCCACCGCCGTCATCCGCGCGCTCTCCCTGGGCGATATCGAGCCGCGCGACGCGCTGAGCGTCATGTGGCGGGAGCTTCGCGTCGCCTTTCTCTGCGGCGTGTGTCTCGCGGGAGTGAACTTTGTGAAGATGCTGCTGCTCGACGGAATGCTGCTGCACAACGACGCGGTCACCGTACCCGTGGCGGCGACGGTCAGCATGTCCATCGTGTTCATCGTCCTCTTTGCCAAGAGCGTCGGCTCCATGCTGCCGATCCTGGCAGAGAAGATCGGCGTGGACCCCGCGGTCATGGCAAACCCGCTCATCTCCACGGTGACGGATGCCGTGTCCCTGCTCATCTATATCTACGTGGCAAAGCTCATTTTGCACATTTGATCCGGTCGGGAAAGGAGAAACCATGCACATTCCAAGCGGCGCGAGCCAGACCGTGGACATTCTCGACTTTGAAACCGCCCTTGCCCTCTCCGGGCAGGGGGATTCCTATGACCGAAGCCGCTGGCTCTATGTGCCGGATTTCTATACCGAATACCGTTACATACTGGGTACGCGGGGCGAAAACCCGTTGATCTGCATCGGCATCAACCCCTCCACCGCGGAGCCGGACGGTCTGGACAACACCCTCAAATCCGTGCAGCGCATCGCGGAAGGCAACGGCTTTGACAGCTTCATCATGTTCAACGTCTACGCCCAGCGGGCCACGCGGCCCGACGACATGGACCGCACGCTGAACGAAGAGCTCCACCAGGCCAATATGGCGGCGTTTCGCTATGTGCTCGGGCACGTCGGCGCGGGGCACCGCCCCGCCGTATGGGCCGCCTGGGGCACCATCATCGAAAAGCGCCCCTACCTGCCGGACTGCGTGCGGGACATGGCGGCAATCGGGGCGGAGTACGGCGCGCGCTGGCTCTGCGCGGGCAAATGCTCCAACAAGGGGCACCCCCATCACCCCCTCTATCTCCGAAAAGACGAACAGGTGCGGGACTTTGATCTGCCCGCCTATCTCGACACACTCAGCAAGGGAGCGCATGTATAATGGATATCCGCCAGGCCATCGAACAGTATCAGCCCTTCAACGAGCAGGAGGCTGCCGACAAGGCGTTGATCCTGGACTTCATGAAGAAAAACCCCGATGCCTTTTACCGCACGAATCTCATCGCACACATGACGGCCTCAGCCTGGGTGGTGAACCCGGCAAGGGACCGGGTGCTGATGGTGTACCATAAAATCTATGACTCCTGGTCATGGACCGGCGGACACGCCGACGGGGAAGAAAACCTCGCCGCTGTCGCCCTGCGGGAGGTTCGGGAGGAAACCGGGGTACGCTCGGCGCGGCTTCTGTCAGAGGATATTTTCTCCCTCGAATCGCTCACCGTTGACGGGCACGAGAAGCGCGGGGCCTATGTGCCGAGCCATCTGCACCTGAATGTCACCTATCTGCTGGAGGCGGACGACAAGGATCCCCTCACCGTCTGTGAGGAGGAGAACAGCGGCGTGCGCTGGTTCACACTCGACGGAGCGCTGAAAGCCTCCACGGAGCCGTGGTTTGTGCAGCGCATTTATGGCAAGCTCAACAAAAAGCTGCGTGCGAAGCATATCGTATAATCCGCTTTCCCATCTGCTGGAGGTCGCGCATTGGATTTACTCAAGAATTGGCTCTGCAAAATTGTTTCCGACATCGCCTATATTCATGACAGCATCTGGCGCTTCGCGCGCACCCTTCCGGTGCGTTTCACGGACAAGGATCTGCATTTCATTGTGTTCGGGTTCTTTGGCCTGGCGTTGCTCCTGCTGGTGCTCCCGCTGTTCCGCCTGCTCACCCGCCTGGGCAAATCCGGGCTCATGGCCTGGCTGTTCACGCTTGCCACGGTGCTCATGATTTCCTTTGCCATTGAGATCGGCCAGCATATGACCCAGACCGGCAAGATGGATCTGGGCGATATTGTCTATGGGGCTCTCGGCTTTCTTGCTGTCTCCGCCATTGTGGGGCTTCTGTATGTTCTGGTCAGCGTGATCTGTTCGATTTTCAAATAAACTGTCTCTGATCCCCGGTGAATACGCCGTTTATGTGTGCGTGTTCACCGGGGTTTATTGATATGATCCCCAAATCGTATTCCATCTCCGAATCCGTATGATCTTTGTGAGAACAGGCAATCTTTGGTCATAGCTAACAAGAATACAGTGGGGCTGTGAGAAACTTGTCATGAAAAAAATACAAAAAATCCAGTGAAAAAAGTAGACACGCTTCGTGTCCTTATGATATTATAAAGGGGTAAACTCCGTACCACGTAAAATGTAACGAGGTGAAGCGTATGGCATTTAAGTTCAAGGGCGGTGTCCATCCCGATTACCGGAAGCATCCCGAGGTTCCCGTGACCGTGATCACACCGCCGCCGCAGGTCGTTATCCCTATGGCGCAGCACATTGGCGCACCCTGCACCCCGCTGGTGAAAAAGGGCGACCATGTGAACATGTACCAGAAGATCGGCGATAATCCCGCCCCCGTCTCCGCGCCTGTCCACGCCTCCGTCTCCGGAACGGTCGTGGCTGTTGAGCCAAGGCCCCATCCTCTCGGCGATCTGATCATGTCCGTCGTGATCGAAAACGACTTTCAGGATACGCCCGAGCTGATGGAGCCGCTGACCGAGGATCAGCTCAAGGACCCGCTGTCCATTCTCCAGCGCATCCGCGATGCCGGCGTTGTCGGCATGGGCGGCGCCATGTTCCCCACAGCCTTCAAGATCTCCAGCGGTCTCGGTAAGGTCGACACACTCATCATCAACGGCGCCGAGTGTGAGCCGTACATCAACGGCGACCACCTGACCATGCTCAACCATCCGGACGAGCTTCTCAAGGGCATCGAGCTTGCCCGCATCGCTCAGGGTGTGCAGAAGGTCTACTACGGCATTGAAAAGAACAAGCAGGACGCCATTGACCTGCTCAATGCCCACGGCGCCGAAAAGTACGGCATCACGATCGTACCGGAGAGCGCCACCTACCCCCAGGGCGGCGAGAAAATGCAGATCAAGACCATCACCAACCGCGAGGTCAAGCCCGGCGGGCTGCCCTCCGGCGTGGGCTGCTGCGTGATCTCCACCCGCACCGCCTATGCCATTTACCAGGCATGTTATGAGGGCAAGAGTGTTGTCGAGCGTATCGTCACCATCGACGGCAGCGCCGTTGCCGCCCCGGTCAACGCCCTCACCCGCGTCGGCACCAGCTTTGAGTATCTTGCCGAGCAGGCCGGCGGCTTCATCCGCACCCCGCGCAAGGTCGTGCTGGGCGGCCCGATGATGGGCATCTGCGCCACCACGCTTGAGGCGGTCACCGTCAAAGGCACCGCAGGCGTCCTCTTCTTTACCGAGGATGAGGACCGTACCGTGGAGGAGCCCGTCTGCATCCGCTGCGGCAAGTGCATCAACGTCTGTCCCATGCGGCTTGAGCCGACCTACATGTACCAGTATTATAAGAAGCGCAACTTTGAAATGCTGGAGAAATACCATGTGACCGACTGCATCGAATGCGGAAGCTGCACCTTCCGCTGCCCGGCGAGAATGCCGCTGACCCACGCCTTCAAGACCGCCAAGCTCATGCTCCAGGCCCGGGCGGCCAAGGAGAAGGCCAAGGCGGAAGCTGCTGCAAAGGAGGCCAAGAAATGAACGAGAAGAAAGAACGCATGATTTTTGACGTAACCTACCAGCCCCAGGTTCGCACCGTGCGCGATACCCAGCGCATCATGCTGGACGTGATCATCGCCACGCTCCCCATTGTGGGCTTCGGGGTATATCGCTTCGGCTGGCATGCGTTGCTGCTGATCGTGTCGAGCATGGCGGCCTGCGTGTTCTTTGAATGGGCCTATCGCCGTCTTCTGAAAAAATCCACCACCATTGACGATCTCTCGGCCGCCGTCACCGGTCTTCTGATCGTGATGGTCCTGCCCCCGCAGACGCCAGTCTGGATGGTCGTGATCGGTGACTTCTTTGCCATCGTGATCGTCAAGCAGCTCTACGGCGGCATCGGCAAGAATTTCCTGAACCCCGCCCTTGCGGGCCGTGCCTTTCTGACTGCATCCTATTCCGGCGTGCTGACCGTCGTCACGATCGACGGCGTCACCGCCGCCACCCCGCTCGGTTATCTCTATGGCGGGACGCCGATGCCCTTCACCCTGGCACAGAGCTTCTTTGGCGCCATCCCCGGCAGCATCGGTGAGATCAGCTCCTTCGCCATTCTCGCGGGCGCGGGCTACCTCATCGCCCGCAAGGTCATCCGCTGGCGTATTCCCCTGTCCGTCATCGGCACCGTCTTCGTGGTGAGCTATCTCGGCGGACATGCCGGTTACAGCCGCTTTGAGTGGGCGCTGCAGAACGTGTGCGCCGGCGGCGTGATGTTCACCGGCATCTTCATGGCCACCGACTACGCCACCAGCCCCGTCACCATCAACGGCCAGATCATCTACGGCATCTGCATCGGCCTTCTGACCATGCTGATCCGCTATTTCGGCGGTTACGCGGAGGGCTGCTCCTACGCGATCCTGATCATGAACCTGTGCACCTGGGCGCTTGACAAGGCCTGCCACCGCCGCCAGTTCGGTGTCTCCCGCGCTGACTTTCTTGCGCAGAAGGCCAGCAAAAAGAAAGCGAAGAAGGAGGCCGTGTCATGAATAAAATTCTGAAGCTTGCCCTCGTTCTTTTCGCCGTCAGCGCCATCGTCGCGGGTGTCCTCGGCGTGGTGAACGAGCTGACCTCTCCGGTCATCGAGGCCCAGAAGCAGGCCAAGACCGCCGCGGCCTTTGCCAGCGTCATGCAGGCCGACCGCTTTGAGGAAATCGACTTCTCCAACCCTGACTTCCCGACCGTCCAGACCATACATAAGGCGGAGGGTGTCGGCTATGTCGTGACCTCCACCTTCTCCGGCGCACAGGGCAACATCACCCTCGCCGTCGGCGTGGATAATGACTACAAGTGCACCGGCATCTCCGTTATTGAGCATTCCGAGACCTCCGGCCTCGGCGCCAACGCCGCCAGCACCGGCGAAGTCGGCGTGAACTTCCGGCAACAGTTTGTCGGCCAGGATGAGAGCATCGCCCTCTCCAACGCCGGCGGCAGCATCGACGCCCTGACCGGCGCGACGATCACCTCCCGTGCCATCACGGAGGCAGTCGCCACGTCCATCCAGGCTGTCAAATCTCTGGGTTAAGGAGGGCTGTCTGAATGAACCGTAAAAAACAGTTTACCGAAGGCCTGATCACCAATAACCCCGTGCTTGTCCAGCAGATCGGCATGTGCGCCACCATGGCCATCACGACGACGCTCTTCAACGGCGTCGGCATGGGCCTATCCGTGCTGATCATCCTGACCTGCTGCAACGTGGTTATCTCGGCCATCCGCAAAATCATCCCCGGCGAAATTCGTCTTGCGATCTTCGTCGTCGTCATCGCGGGCTTTGTCACCATCGTGGACATGCTGCTCAAGGCCTTTGTCCCCGCGCTGAGTGAGGCGCTCGGTGTCTTTATCCCGCTGATCGTCGTCAACTGCATCATCATCGGCCGCGCGGAGGCCTTCTGCCAGAAGATGCCCGTCAAGGACTCCTTCTTCGACGGTATCTTCCAGGGCCTGGGCTACACGCTCGTGCTGATCGCCATGTGCGTCGTGCGTGAATTTCTCGGCTCCGGCCGCTTCGGCGGCGGCCTCATCGACGTGGCCAACGGCTTCCGCTTCACTCTCGACGGCACCGGCGCCGGCATCCAGATCTTCCCTGAGAGCTACGGCGCATCCATCATGTCCCTGCCCTTCGGCGGCTTTTTGACCCTGGGCTTCCTCATCGCCGCGATGCAGTATGCCCTCAAGAAGTCCGAGGAGAAGAAGGCAAAGAAAGCGGAAGAGAAGAAGGAGGTTGAGAAATAATGCTTAGCAGTATCATTCAGATCTCGCTGGGAGCGATTTTGATCAACAACTTCATCTTCTCCCAGTTCCTCGGCTGCTGCCCCTTCCTGGGCTGCTCCAACAAGGTGGACACGGCGGTCGGCATGGGCCTTGCGGTCGTGTTCGTTATGGGCCTGGCCTCCGCGATCTGCTGGGTCATCAACGAGTATATTCTGGTCGCCCTGCATCTGGAATTCCTGCAGACCCTGGCCTTCATCCTGGTCATTGCCGCGCTGGTGCAGTTTGTGGAGATGTTCCTGAAAAAGATGGTTCCCTCGCTCTACTCCGCGCTCGGCATTTTCCTGCCCCTGATCACCACCAACTGCGCGGTGCTCGGCGTGGTTCTGCTCAACGTCCAGAACAACTACAACTTCATCGAGTCCCTGGTCTACGGCATCACCGGCGGTATCGGCTTCCTGCTCGCCATTGTGCTTTTCGCCAGCGTGCGTGAGCGCGTTGAGTTCGCCGACTATCCCGAGTGCTTCCGCGGCTTCTCCATCTGCCTTGTCTCCGCCGCTCTGGTGGCCCTGGCCTTCATGGGCTTCAGCGGCATGGCCATCCCGGTATGAGGAGGTAAAAGAGTATGAAGATTTTACTTGCTATGCTGGTGCTCGGCGTGCTGGGCGGCATCTTTGGCGGGCTGCTGGCCTTCGCCTCCAAGATTTTCTATGTGAAGGTCGATCCCAAGCAGGCTGCGGTGCGTGAAGCCCTTGCCGGCGCCAACTGCGGCGGCTGCGGCTATCCCGGCTGTGACGGCTACGCCGCCGCTGTCGCCAAGGGCGAAGCGCCCTGCAACCGCTGCGTTGCGGGCGGCGCCGAGACGGCGGCCAAGGTAGCCGAGATCATGGGCGCGGCGAACGACGAGAGCGAAAAGATGGTCGCCTTTGTCCCCTGCTCCGGTTGTGAGGGCGTGGCCGAAAAGCGCTTCAACTACACCGGGCCCGAGGATTGTCAGGCCGCCATGCTCTTCGGCGGCAAGAGCAACAAGCTCTGCACCTTCGCATGCATCGGTCTGGGCAACTGCGTGCGCGCCTGCCAGTTTGACGCCATGCACATCGTAAACGGCATCGCCAATGTTGACCGCTCCAAGTGCGTCGGCTGCGGCGCATGTGTGGACACCTGCCCCAAGAGCATCGTCAGACTCATTCCCGAGAGCCTACGCATCCATCCCGGCTGCTCCAGCCATGACAAGGGCGGCGTCGTGATGAAAGTCTGCAAGGTCGGCTGCATCGGCTGCATGAAGTGTCAGCGCGAGTGCCCGGCGGGTGCCATCGTCGTCAAGGACGCCCTGGCTGAGGTCGATCCTGAGAAGTGCATCGGCTGCGGTAAATGCGCCGAGGTCTGCCCGAGACACATCATCGTCGATTTCCAGGCGTAACCCCCATATAGCACAACAGCCCCCACGCTTTCGCGTGGGGGCTTTGCCATGCCTGAATCAATTGTACTCCGGGAAGCGCTCGGCATAGTCGATCAGCTCCGTGACCGGCCATAGGCATTGCTGGGACGCGGTATAGACCACATAGGGGCTGTACTGTCCCTGCAGGCGCATCTCCGCGCCGTTTGCCTCAGCCTCCGCGACCAGCGCGGGGGCCTCCGTCTCCTGAAAGACGAAGATCGCGCGGGCATAGTCTTCAATGTGATAGACATCGCGGATATTGATATGCTGGGAGACCTTGAAAGGGAAATCGTCCCGCCAGCACCCGGCGGTCAGCGCACCGTCAGAGCAGACGGCGACATAGGGCGCGCAGGTGGACTGGTTGCCATAGACCAGCTCATACCCGTTTTCCACCGCCCAGTCGGAAATCCGCTGCGCGGGAGAGGGTTCCTTCGCCAGGGCGATGCGCAGATCATCGTGGTAGCTGAAATAGAGGTTCGCGGCAGAGAGAACGCATAAAACCGCCACCAGTGCCGCGCGCAGCCGGGGCTTGAGCCGCTCCCCGACCAGTACGAGAGACAGGGCCGGGAGCGTATAATAAAGGAACAGATAGATGGGCCGCAGCTGCACGGAGGTGACGAAGGATGCCGCGATCACGGCCAGGCACCCGAGCAGCGCCGCGAGCCAGAAGCAGGCCGCCGTGCCGGAAAGCGGCTCCCGGCGCCGCAGCAGCAGCGCTGCCGCCGCCAGTACCAGAAGCGTCAGCGCGAGAAAGAGCAGGATGAAGAAGAGCCGGTGCTCGGCCTGCTTTGTCACCTCATACCCAGTCACGGTGACAAGCGCGGTGTGCACATCCCGGAGCTTGTCGCTGACGGACGCGCCGGAAAAGATGGACGCGCCCTCAAAAATCTCATGCCGCCGGACCGGAATCAGCCGGGCGGTGATAAGCCCAAGCACGTTTGCCGCCGTATAGATCAGCACGCGCCAGAGGCGCTTGCGGTCCCCGGCAGAATAGAGCGGCTGCTTTTTCAAAAGCCGCAGCAGCGCGCCCAATGCCTCAAAAGCCAGCAGCGGCAGGATCAGCACACAGGTCTGCCGCAGGCTCTGCACGCCCATCGCAAAACACAGCAGCGCCGCGAGAATCAGTGCGCCCGACCGCCTGGTCTGTGACTGCCGTGCCCGGGCATAGTCGCCCAGCACGACGAAAAAGCAGATCAGGTAGCAGGCGTAGAAGCTGCACATAGCGAAGAAAAGCTGCTGCCCCTCTTCCCGGAAAACGGAGAAGGGGCCGAAGATTGAGGCCAGGAACACCAGCACTGCCGCCGCCCGCAGGCTCGGGCGCTTCACGCAGGCACGCAGCATCCACACCATGGAGGCCAGCAGGAAACCCGACATACACAGTGTCGCCCACGCCATGCCGCGGTTCATGCTGCCGGTGAGACCGTAAAACAGCGCCGCCAGCACCGGCGTCGCCGCCACATAGAGCTGATTGCCGAAGAGATAGTTCTTCGGGAAGAGGGTCTTCTGTTCCCACATGAGGCGGGCAACCAGCGTATCCTCATACATATCCGAGGTGGCAAGGCGGGCAAAGCCCCGGAAGTCAATGAGCGTGTACACGGCGAGATACGCGAGGATCACCAACG
>Ga0310697_10002385_pt1 | contig 20086 bp, 13 predicted proteins | sample 172DNAGHGlowgp2_FD_203883 | JGI IMG/M metagenome (GOLD analysis project Ga0310697, IMG submission 203883) | Sheep rumen microbial communities from Palmerston North, Manawatu-Wanganui, New Zealand - 1728 DNA GHGlow gp2 (v2) (version 2) | ecosystem: Host-associated > Mammals > Digestive system >... | reverse complement strand
GTAGAAGGTGTCGTAGTGAGCACCGAGGGCGGTGTCGAACCACACGCCCTTGCGGGGGATGGAGACGCCGTTCTGCACGGAACGCGGCATCACAGCCACGAAATTGAACTTCTGTATCTGCGAGCGATAAGGCTCGTGGCTCATCAGCGCCAGCATCGTGGTATCGCACATCGCCAGGAAATCGGGCATCTGCTCCTCGTTGAAGCCTTCGGCTACGATGGCGATGTCAATGCACTCGCGCGAGTCGCCGCCCTTCCAGATATAACGCCACGGCGTCTGCAAATCCATCGAGCGGTCACGGATGAGGATGTCCTTCGGATCCACGACGTGCCGCAGCTCCGAGGTGACGCGGTTGTGGGTGTCCGTGAGCGTGCAGACAACTTCTACAGGGCGCTGGGGGTGCGGAATGAGGAAGCTATTGTCGAAGCTGCGCTCCAGGCGCGTAGCCTCCTCGGTGTTCTGCCATTCCTGAAAGAGCGAGGAGAAGGAGTGCTGATAGACGGTGTCCTTCGTGGCAGCATCAAGCACCACCAGTTGGCCGTTGCCGCGCAGGAGCTGCTCGCCGAGATGATGGCGACGCCCATACCAGCCGTTGGTTTTCGACAATGCCTTCAAGGCGATATGCAGTGTCTGCTTGGTTCCAGAGAACATGTAGTCGATGCGCAGCGTGGAATCGGTGAAGACCTCATTGAAATACACCTTCCGCGCCGCAGCAGGTGACGACCAGAAGCCGCAGAACAGGGAGAGAAGAGCGAGACAATACTTTTTCATGGTCTATTTATTTTATTCTCATTCGGCCGTGCGCATTCGTCTTGTCAAAAAGGACAGGGGCGATATAGCAACTGAAATCAGCATCCATATCTACTGTATAAGTACCACTGGTGCAGTTCTCAGGCACTTTGAACGTGACTGTCGGAGCCTGCTTGTCGTAGCCGTCGTAGTTCGTGTGGATCTCAATCACCTTATCAATCCTATCGCCCGTCTCTTCATCGGTGTCCAAACCGCGGATTTTCCAAGTGTAAGTGGTGCCTGCAATACCGTTCCCTTTCCGGGTTTGGGTGAAAGTGAGTGTCACTTCCTCACCGGCCTTCGCAGGGTTCGGCTCTTGCTCGAGTTCACCGAACACGGGACACACATATTCATCTTTCTCCTCAGCGCAAGAGAAGAGCACCACGGCAGCAAACGCCAATGGCAGTGCCAATAAAATCAGAAGTTTATTCTTCATATCTTAAATATTTTATTTAACTTATTCGCTTATAAATGTCCAATTGTAAATTGTCCAATTGTCCAATGATCAAAATGTTTTGAGCGCTTGATAGAGTCGTTGCACGGGCAGGCCCACGACATTGAAGAAGGAGCCTTCGATGCGCTCCACGCCCACATAACCTATCCACTCCTGCACGCCGTAGGCACCGGCTTTGTCCAGCGGACGGTAGTGCTCTACGTAGTAGTTGATCTCGTCGTCGGTAAGCTGGCAGAAGGTGACGTCCGACTGACACGAGAACGCCACCTGCTTCTCGGTGGTCGTCAGGGCGACGCCCGTGAACACTTGATGTGTCTTGCCCGACAGCGCGCGCAACATACGGCGTGCGTCGGCCTCGTCCTTGGGTTTCTCCAGCACCTGCCCGTCGAGCCACACGATGGTGTCGGCCGTGATGAGCAGTTCGTCGGCCTGCAAGCTTGCGCGATAGGCCTCCGCCTTCTTCCGACATATATATAGCGGTATGTCGCCGCCCTGCAGCTCCTGCGGATGGCTCTCGTCGATGCCCTGTAGCACGCGCACCTCGAAGTCGAGCCCCAACCCGCCCAGCAGCTCCTTTCGCCGCGGCGAATTACTGGCAAGTATCAGTTTATATTTAGAAAATCCTTTCATCCTTAATCCCTAATCCATAATCCTTAATCGATAAACGATAAACGATAACCGTTAAACGAAAAAAGAACCATAATCCATAAACCCTCAACCATAAACCATCTACCAGCCGAAGGCTTTTCTGTCCGCCATCCACTTCCCCTGTGCCTTCATCACCTGCTCCACCACATCGCGTGCACAGCCGTAGCCGCCTTTCTGATGGCTGACATACACGGAGATGGCCTTGATTTCGGGGCAGGCATCGGCAGGGCATACGGGGCAGCCCACGCGCGTCATGATCTCGTAGTCGGGGATATCGTCGCCCATATAGAGCACCTCCTCATCCTTCAGGTCGTACTTGACCTTCAGCAGCTCGTAGGTCTCCATCTTCACGGAACAGGAGAGGAAGATGTCCTCTATGCCTAAGAGCTCGTAGCGCCGACGGATGGCCTCGGGGCGGGCACCCGTAATGATAGCGATATGCAGGCCGCTCATCTGCGCCAGGCGCAGGGCGTAGCCGTCCTTGATATTCACCGTGCGCACAGGTTCGCCGTCGGGTCCCTGTGAGATCGTCTCAGCACTCAGCACACCATCAATATCGAACAGCAGCGCACGTATTTTCTTTAAGTCGTAGTTGATCATATATTCCGAGTATTTCCGTTCATTTCCGTGTATTTCCGTGATTAGCGATCCCTTCCGACATCAACGTATAAATCCGTTGCAGGTCGGGCTGGTTGGCCAGCATCGCGCGCTGGAGTCCCATGACATTTTCGTCGCGCCGCACGGCAGGTCCCGTCTGCGCCTCGCGCGGCGAAAGGTCGTGCAGCTTGGCCACGGTCTCCTCCACGAGCGGCAGCATCACGGAGAAGTCGAGGTCGGCATCGTGAAGCAGTTCATCAGAAATCGCGAAGCAATGGTTGGCGAAGTTACAGGCAAAGACAGCCGCCAGATGCAGCTTGCGCCGCAGCGCCGACGTGGAGCGATGCACGCGCTCGCCATTACCCGTGAGCGCCGTCGCCAGGGCCGTCAGGCATTGTGCGTCAGCCTCCTGTGCCGCCTCGATGAAGAAATGCACAGTGCTGAAATCCACGGCGCGCTCCTTGGAGAACGTCTGCATCGGATAGAACACCCCTCCGCGCTCATGCCCGGCATCCGCGAACAGCGACAGCGGCAGCGAACCGGCGGTGTGCGCCATCAGCGCCTGTTCGCGCCCTTGATGCAGAGCAGCCACCGCATCGGGCAGCGCCGCATCCGTGAGCGCCAGCAGATAGAGGTCGGCCTCGCGCGTGACAGCGTCGTAGCTGCCCCACACGGCCTTGCAGCCCATGCGCGCAGCCAACGCCTCGGCAGCGGTGCGGCTCTTGCTCCACACCTCCACCACGTCCTCTCCGCACGCCTTCAACGCAGGTGCCACATTCGTGGCCACCCTCCCCGCTCCTATGATCGCAATCTTCATGATTGATGATTGATGATTGATGATTGATGAATGATGATTGATGATTACCTTTAAACCATAAACCATAAACCCTCAACCCTCAACCTTAAACCGATCCACATGCACCTTCTCCCACAGCAGCCGCTCCTCGTTGAAGGGCTTGCGCTCCATGCCTTTATGGCCTACGGCCACCATCGCCAGCACCTGCAGCGGCTCAGGGATGTTCAGCAACTCGCGCACGAGCGTGTCCGAGGGCGTGCCGTCGGGCGCGTAGCGTTCGCGGACCTGTACCCAGCAGGCGCCGAGGCCCAGGTCTTCAGCCTGATACAGCAGTATCGTGGTGGCCACGCTGGCATCCTCTATCCACACATCGCTCTCGGCAGGGTCTCCAACCACGACAATGGCCAGCGGAGCCCCTTCGAGCCAGTCTGACCCTACGGTCTTCACCTGCGACAGCGCCTTCAGCATCGCCTTGTCATCGATAACGACGAAATGCCAGGCGTGCTTGCCCTTGCTCGACGGCGCCATCAGCGCGCTCTTCAGCAGCGTCTCCACCTCAGCGGCCGTCAGCGCCTCGTCCGTGAACTTACGCATCGAACGACGCTGTTTCACCAGTTCAGAGAACTTTTCCATAATCTATAGATTTGATAAATGCTACATTTCGAGCGCAAAGGTACAGATAAAAATGATAAATGAAAAATGAATGAGTGAAAATGAACGAGTGAAAAAAGAAAAATGAACTATTTCAAGCAAAAACTTTCCACTTTCAACCATCAACTTTAAACTTTTCCTTACCTTTGCACACATGGAAACCAAGAACCCCGAGTTAGAGCTGGCGCGTAACTACGCCCTCTACACCCATCGCAATATCTTCCTCACGGGTAAGGCCGGCACCGGCAAGACCACCTTCCTGCGGCGCTTGCAGCAGGAGCAGGGCAAGCGCACGATTGTCGTTGCCCCCACAGGCGTGGCAGCCATCAATGCCGGCGGCGTCACCATCCACTCGTTCTTCCAGCTGGCCCCCGGCCTCTTCCTGCCTGGGAAGATGGTGGCGGGGCGCGACCAGAAGAGCCGCTTCTTGTTCTCCAAGCAGAAAATCAATATCCTGCGCTCGCTGGACCTGCTCATCATCGATGAGATCTCGATGGTGCGCGCCGACTTGCTCGACGCCATCGACGATGTCCTGCGGCGCTACCAGCGGCGCGACAAGCCCTTCGGCGGTGTGCAGCTCCTGCTCATCGGCGACCTGCAGCAACTGGCACCCGTGGCCACCGAGAGCGAATGGCCGCTGCTGCAGGAGTTCTATCAGACACCTTATTTCTTCTCCTCGCAGGCCCTGCAGCAGACCGACTTCGTGTATATCGAGCTGCGGCAGGTCTATCGCCAGCAGGACGCCAGCTTCGTCAGCATCCTCAATGCCGTGCGCGACAACCGCCTCACCACCAGCGTGATGCAAGCACTCAACGCACGCTACCAGCCCCACTTCCGCCCTGCCGATGGCGAGGACTGGATCACCCTCACGACCCACAACCACCAGGCCGCCTTCATCAACAACCAGCGTATAGCCGAGCTGACCAGCGCCCCCGTGACCTTCACGGCCAAGGTCACCGGCGAGTTCCCCGAGAGCTCCTACCCCACCGACGCCGAGCTCACGCTGAAAGTGGGCGCACAGGTGATGTTCTGCAAGAACGACCCCAGCAGCGCCAAGGCCTTCTACAACGGCCGCATCGGTCGCGTCACCGCCATCGACGGCGAACAGGTCAGCGTCCTTTGCGGCAAACAGCTCATCCATGTGGGCCCGCTGGCGTGGACCAACACGAAATACGTCACCGACTCCGCCACCGGCACCATCAGCGAGGAGAACGTAGGCACCTTCACGCAGATACCCCTGCGCACAGCCTGGGCCATCACCATCCACAAGAGCCAGGGCCTCACCTTCGACCACGCCATCATCAACGCCGGGCGCGCCTTCTCCCACGGGCAGGTCTATGTCGCCCTCTCCCGCTGCCGCACCCTCGAAGGGCTCGTCCTCGCCACCCCCATCACCGCCGACCTCATCACCACCGACCCCGATGTGGTGGAGTTCAACAGCTACGCCACCGAGCGCACGCCCTCCGCAGAGACCTTCCTGCGCGACCGCCGCAGCTTCATCGAGGACATCCTCTGCGACATCTTCGACTTCAGCGCCCTCTCCATGCGCCTGCGCTACTTCGCGCGCCTCGCCTCGGAGCACCTGTCAAACCTCTATCCTCAATACGCCAGCCTCGCCGCCGAGACCGCCACGCAGGTCGATGTCCAGCTGACCGCCGTGGGCGTCAAGTTCCAGCAGCAGATACGCCAGCTCATCCCCCTCGCCACCAGCTACGACGACAACCCTGCCCTGCAGACGCGCGTCCAGAAAGCCATGAGCTACTACGCTGCCGCCACCGCCCGCACCCTCGGCGAGCTCCTCGATAAGGAACTGCCCGAAATCGACAACGCGCGCGTGCGTGACATGATAAATAATGAGTACCAGCTCCTGCGCACAGACTTCGATGAGAAGATGGCCATCTACATTGCCTGCATGAACACCTTCTCCCTCAACGCCTACTGGGATGCCAAGGCGCGCGCCGCCATGACCGAGGACACGACCAAGAAAACCCGCAAACGCACCAAGAAGGCCATCGCCGACGCCCTTGCCGATAAGCTCGCTTCCGGCAAATCCCCCTCAGCTGGCAAGGCTTCCTCCTCCGGCAGCTCCGCCTCTGACGATGTGTCCAGCTCCCCCCTCTATCGCAGTCTGATCGACTGGCGCCGCCAGCAAGCCCGCGAGCGTCACCTCCCACCCCATTACATCCTGACGCTCAAAGCCCTCCTCGCCATCGCCGAGTACCGCCCCACGGACATCGACGCCCTCCTCACCCTCCCCGGCATCGGCCCCAAGACCGCCTCCGAGTACGGCGCTGACCTCCTCGCCCTCGTACGCCAACACACATGACATATGGTGTTATCCCTTCGCCTTTCCATCCAAGTGGGAAGGCTTTTACGTGTTTTTCTACGCTTTCATAAATCCATAAATTCTTAGTTCAGCACATTTTTTGTACTTTTTTTGTGCGTGTAAGAAAATAATGTGTATATTTGTCGCGTCATTACATGAAGAAAGCCCTTTTAGAGAGCTGAGATGGGCTTTTCACACAACATATTGAAATAAAACAGACGTTTCGACATATATTCACTAATAACCTATGAGAAATCGAATTTTCACTGGGATACAGCATGCCGTGCGGTTTCATGGCATGCGAACCATGCTTCTTGCTATTCTTTGCTTCCTGACGGGTAGTGCCTACGCACAGAGCGACTCCGATAGTTGGGTTACTGTCCATTGCGATGAGCCGGGCCAGTTAGGCGAACGCTTCATCCAAGCCACTGGCAGTGCCGAAGCATGCCTGCAAGTGACCCACCTGAAGGTGACGGGCCGTCTTGGCGGCGCTGACCGCAATGTCTTCGAATACATGATGAACAACATCATGTACCTCGATATGGGTGAAGTGGAATCTGAGGACAACAGCGACCGCTTCTACGTCAGCTATAATAAGCGGCGCCTGCGCTCTATCATCATGCCGCCCGGACTGACCACCTATCTCAGCTTAGAGGGCTGCGACAGCATAGAGAGCTTCGTAGGCCCCACAGCACCCTTTGAGGTGGGCTACCGCTCGTTCTGTGGCTGCAAGTGGCTGACGAGCATCGACTTGCCCGAATCGGTCAGGATTATCAGTAACCAGGCTTTCTGTGGATGCGAGAACCTTTCGCGCGTCACCATGAGCCCCAAGGTGAAGCTCTTCGACAGCGATTGTTTCAACGGTTGCAAGAGCCTTACGGACCTCACCATACCTGATAGTTTGGAAGAGATTAGTTTCGCCGCCTTGTACGCAACCGCACTGAATCACATCACTCTGCCCGAGGGCTGCAAAGTAATCAAGAGCAGCGCTTTTGCCAATAATACCACCCTCACCACTGTGGTGATGCCTCGTGAGATAGAGATATGGACGAATAACTACTACAACAGCTGGTTCAAGGGCTGCACCAGCCTCATCAATGTCACCCTGCCGCAGAACCTCACCATCCTGTATGACGGGATGTTCCAAGACTGCGCATCGCTCCAGCATGTTGATATCCCAGCCTCGGTGACGGCATTTTACGATAACGTGTTCAGTGGCTGTTCGCAGCTGTCGGACCTCAACATCCCCGAAAATGTCACGTCCATAGGCGGAGGCTGTTTCCGGGGCACTGCTATCACCGAGATCACCACCGCCAAATGGCCATCCCGGCTTACCGAGATTACCAGCAATAGCTTTCAGAACTGTCAGAAGCTGAAAAGCGTGGACTTGCGCGGCAGCAATGTGAAGAAGATTGGCAGTTCTGCTTTCGCCGACTGCAAACAGCTGCAGAGCATCGCCCTACCCGAGGACTTGAAGGTAATTAATCAGTACCTTTGTAGCGGCTGCGAGGACCTCTCGTCCGTTGTCATGCCTACGGCACCCGTCAAGATACTAAATGACGCCTTCCACAGCTGCCAACAACTGAAAAACATAGACCTGCCCGTCTCGCTCACCGAGATAGGGGCGTGGGCTTTCTACGAATGTCCCATGGAAGAGGTGACGCTGCCACCGTTAGTCACCCGCTATGAGCCCTCCACCTTCCGATTTACAAAACTGCGCCACGTCGTGGTACCCGAGGGTGTTACCTACTTAGGCGACCGCTGCTTTGAAACCGACAGCCTGCGCTCGGTCGATATTCCCAGCACCATTAAATACTTCGTCGGCTTTCCCTTGGGCGATCGCATCCCGTACTTGGAGCGTGTCACCTTCCGCATGCTGCTGCCACCAGAGGGAGCCTTTGAAAGAATAGGCCCTTTGGGGAAAACCACCATCTTAGTGCCGCAGGCCTCGCTCACTGTCTGGATGGATCGCTTCCAAGATATGTACCTTTCAGAGAAGATACTGCCCATTGAAGGAGGCTACGATCCGGGGCTTGTCGTCGTGCCTAAGGAGCAAGTCTTCGATGCCAACCAGTCGTTCGGCGACCGTGAACGCAACGTGCTGGTGACATGGAACAATGGTGCCAACTGGTACTGCAGCGGCAAACTCCTCGTGGAGCCGGGCGGCGCCCTCAAGGCCGACACCTACACCCACCAGTATTACATAGGCCCGTGGTACGAGGACATTATGCCCACGATGATCAACCATGGCGGCGACATCAGCGCCCGCCGTGTCACCCTGCAGATGCAGCCCTACAGCGCCGTTAGCACCTGGTGGCTGATGACGCCGGCCGCCGACATGAAGATGAGCGACATCGAGACCTTGTATCCCAACACACCCTTCGTCATCAAACGCTATGACAGTCAGGCGCGTGCCACCGGTGATTTTGCCCACACATGGCGCACCGTAGGGCCTGATGAGACGCTACGCGCCGGCGAGGGCTTCTTCTTCCGCCACGACTACGCCGTTGCCCGCGATGAATATGGAGAGTGGACGCGTCAGGAGCGGTGCGACCTGTTCTTCCGCTCGGAAGAGGGTGCCAACACCTACGTGTTCCGCTCCGACGACGTTACGCTGCCCCTCACCGACAGCCGCGGTGAATTCGAGCATAATCGCGGATGGAACCTTGTGGGCAATCCCTGGCTCAGCTACTTCGACATTCGCCATCTGCAGACCGAGCAGCCCATCTTCATCTATCGGGGCAATAACGGCTTCGATGTTCTCAGCCCGCTCGATGATGACTTTGTGCTCCGTCCCCTGCAAGGCTTCTTCATTCAGTACACCGAGGCGCAACCCACCCTCAGCTTCGGACAGATCGGGCGTCAGGTGAACGCCACCATCAACCACCAGTCCGCTGCCGCCCGCCAACGGCTCCGTGCGCAGATGCACCGCCAGCGCACGGTGTATGACGCTACGCTACAGCATCACACAGAGCGCGGTCGCGACACGCTTGTTGCCCGCACCCGTGTGGTCGTGAACCCACAGGCCACCTTGGCCTACGACAGTGGAAAGGATGCTCCACTGATGCTCTCCGGGACGCCCGACGCGTCTCTTATCGACGAGCGTGCCGCCTCCTCAGCCACGCTCTTCACCCTTGCCGGCGGTGTGCAATATGCCATCAACGAGCGTCCGCTCGACAACGGCCTTGTCACCCTAGGCTACACCGTTCCTGAGGCCGGCACCTATTCCATCTCCCTGCGCGTCCGTGGCGAGGCTTCTCAGTCTGCACAGCTCATAGATCATGAGGAAGGCATCACTGTCAGCCTTGACGATGCGCCCTATAGCTTCACCACCGATGCCGGCACTCATCTCACCCGCTTCGAACTGTGCCTCGGCAGCGATGCTGTATTTGTTGCTCTGCCCAGCGCCCAGTCCTCAACGTGCTCAACCCTCTACGACCTGCAAGGGCGTCCCGTCGCGAACGCCAAGCGTGGTATCTATATCCGTGACGGTCGCAAGCTCATCATTAAGTAATCACTACACACCTTAGTATATAATATAAAGAGAATCGCCATGAACCGACGTCTCATCACCTTTTTACTTCTGACAGCCAGTCTGCTGTTCACCTTCACCGCTACAGCCCAAGAGCCGCGCTACACGTTGACGCTTACTACCATGCCCGAGGGCCTGTGCAATGAATTTAGCGTATTGAACGGCGAAACCAATAGCTATTTCAACCTCGACGGTCAGACCCTCTACTCCGTGCCCGGCTCTATCAGCCTGCCGGCAGGCACCAAGGTGCGTTTGCGCCCGCAGAACAACTCCTTTGTTGTCTGGGGTGCAGGCGGTTACTACCGCTTCCGGGGCGACATCACCCAAGTTGGCGGCAGTGATGTGGAGATACTCATCACCAACGACCGCAACGGCAACTTCGACCGTGCCGACTTCGTCATGCCGGCTCATGACGTGACACTGGCCGAGCACTTCGATTACGACCCCGATGGCATACCGTACCCCAACCCGCAGCCCAATGCCTGGGATGCAGCCACCGGCACGCTTATCGTAGATAATATTGAGCGCGGCGCCAGTGACGCCTTCCGCGGTACCGTGCCCGAGGCGGAGCGCGACCTGCTGGTGAAGGTCATCGTCAGCGGCACCTTCATGACAGCTACGACGATGGAGTGCTTAGACGTCTATCCCAATTTGCAGGTCCTTGACCTCAGCCGTACCACGCTTGCTGACATCGGCTACTGGCGCTATCGCGAGTGGTTTGACCCGGTTCTCAATTCCCTCACGGACGTGCTGCTGCCCAGCACACTGACGACCATCAATGGCTTCGGTTTCAACAACAAACCGTTGCAGAACCTGACGTGCTTTGCCGTGACGCCGCCCGTCATCAGCACCAACGGCGACAGCCCCTGCTTCACCAATCCCGACATGACCGTTTTTGTCCCCGCTGAGGCTTTGCCTCTCTATCAGAAGGCCCCGGTGTGGCAGGACTTCACCATCCTGCCCATCGACCAGAATGCCGCACCCCTGAGCGTCACCCTCGCCATCAGCAATGAGGAGCTGCCCCTGCTGCGCAATATGACCATCGAGCTGGAGAACACCAAGACGCATCAGGTGCGCCGCATGGTCGTAGGCAGCCGCAAGGACTACATCTTCCGCTCGCTGCCCGTGAGCACCGTCTATGACGTCCGCCTCGTGAACGGTCGCGGCATGGTGCTGGCCCAGCAGCAGAATGTCTTTGTCGCTGAGGGCGGCCACACCGTCACCTTCGCCTCCACGGACATACACTGGCCCCACGACCTGCGACTGATTACGAGTCGTGGGTTCTACTACGACTATCAGGATCCCAGCATCCATATCACATGGAACGACGAGAAAGGCAATCTCATCGAGCATGGCGCCACCGTTCACAGCGTCGTCAGCGGCCAGCAGTTGCAGGCCGTCGTCCGCCTCGACAACACCGAACAGTGGCTATACTACAAGATGGAGGACACGCTGAGCATCACCGTCACCGATGATATGCTCACCTATGTCTATCAATTCATTGAGGTGCCGCGCTGCCGCTATCAGGTCAACGTACATCCTCTCCTAAAAGGTTCTGCCTACACCATCAGCTTCACACAGCCCCTCTCCAGCGGACAGCGCCACCTCTACAGCGGTGTCGTCCCGGACGCCAGCATCAACGACCCCGATCCCAGAAATTGGTTTAACTACATTGAGATCGGCGAGCTGGAAGGCCTTCCGCAGGGCCTCTACGACATCACAGTCAGCGATCGCAGTGGCCAGTATACTACCCAGACACGTCGTGTTGAAGTGCGTCCCAACGGTATCCTGAACATCAACATGCTACCTAATCAGGGACAATGGTGCAGCGTGGACTATACGTTCACCGAGGTAGCCTTCGACGACGAGGCCCCTGCCACCACACCCGGACTGCCCGATGGCACCTCCCTGCGCATGAGCCTGCGCAATGCCACCACCGGAGAGGACATCACCGACGTGGCGCGCCTCAGCGACACCAGCCTGCGTCTCGGTAAACCCGTCCCTGTCGGCACACGTCTCGAACTGACCGTTTCCGATGTCAGCGAAGAGATGTCGCCCGCTACCGCCACAGCAACCGTCGAACATCCCGACAGCCTGCTTCGCTTTACCCTTCCCTTGAACGAACGCGGCTGCATACAGGTGAGCACACCCACGCGTGGCACCTACGTCCTGCTATTCGGCCCGGACGGCCACCTCGTCAACCGCTACCGCTGCGGCGTGGAGCAGGACGACCGCTTCATAGCCCTCACCGAACCACTCTCGACAGGCAGCTACACCGTCGTGGGACTCACCGAGGGCGACGGCAACCTCAGCACACTCCTTGGCGCACTCCTCACCATGGCCGACGTGCAACGGCTGCTCACCGAGGGCACCGACTACGTCAGCAACACCCTCAGCGTCAGCGACACACGTGGCAGCCACGTTTCATGGGACGCTGTACCCGCCGTGCGCTCCACCATAAAACGCTTCATCGACAACAGCCGTACGTATCTCAATCTCAGCAAGACCGAACTCGTCGTAGGCAGCTACCAGACCTTGCGCCTCCAGGTTGCTTTCCGCGAGGAATATGCAGCCGAGGTGAGCGATGTCGTCATCAATACCCGCAGCGTGGCATCCAACACCGCACACTCGGCCTACGTCAACGGCTCAACAATGCTGGGAGGCAGCGTCTACACCTTCGGTCAGCACGGCACCGGCGTAGGCCTCGGTCGCGACTATGCCCGCCAGATCCGTGAGTGCTGGATGGCACGCGAGGCCACCGATGACGCCACCCTTACCGTGCAGGTCACCTTCAAGTATCGCGGCCAGACATACACCGAGTACCTCTGCACCGATGCCTATTACATCGACGATGCCACGCTCCTCGCTCCCCTCGAGGTTTCCACCCCCGAGCTCGTCGTCAGCGGACAGGCACCTGCCGGCTCTACCGTCGAGGTCTTCGACAACCTCAGCCACCTCATCGCCACCACCATCGCAAGCCCCAACGGCGACTGGGCTGTCACATGCAACCTCTGGGGCAACCCGCTGATCAGCAACTCTACACACCTCATCAACGCCAACATCACCATTCCCGAGAACGGACAGACCATCACCACAGCCGAGGCAATGGTGGTGTACAACCCGCAGCACATAACACCCAAGACCGTCGAGATGACGTTCTTCAACTATCACCCCGTACACATGTACACCGAACGCTTCGTCTGGGACTACCAGACCATGCAGCCGCAGGCCAAGTCATACAACTTCTCCAACCTACAGGGCGTACCCACAGACATCACATTCACCATTGACCTCACCAACAATGACACAACAGCCGTCAGCCAAGTCATGCTCTGGGTGTTCACCACAGGGGCCGACCGCTACCGCAAGCTGCAGTGCGTCTATGATAAGACCCTTAACCGCTGGGTGGCCAAGGACTACTTCACTACGGCCTCACTGCCCAACAACATACACGTCGAGGTCACGTGCCGGCAGCCTGCCCTCACCGACGGACGCGTGATGGGCAGTCTCGTCAGCGACCTTAACGGATGGAAGGCCGCCGCCGCGCGCATAGATGCTGAAATAAAGGCACTCACGGATAAGATGCAGGCATTGCTCGATCAGGACCGGCACGGCGAGGAGGCCTCAGCCCAGATGCGCACCCTTCTCATGCAGATGTGCCAACTCACCGGCGACGACTTCAGCCGCATCGAGGAACTCATGCAGGACTTCACATTCGACGACGAACAGCTCAAGCAGCTCATTGCCGATGCCGAGGCCTTCGTCAGCCAGAACACCCCCATCGCCGACAAGTTCTTCACCGTCGACCTCTTCGACCCCGCCAACAAGGAGCTGATTCCAGGACTCACCGTCACCACTGCCGCCGGACTCACACGCGCCAGCCTCCTCGCCGATGGCTACGACGAGATGCAGACCACCGGACAGCCACTCTATATCAAGCAGACCGCAGAGACCATGAGCCTCGTCAGCCTCACCGAGGACATACGCATCACAGTTGACTTCGCTGCCATCAACACCACCAGGGCACGCCACTTCGATCCCCTCCACGTACAGCAGCGTTCCGTCAAGGACTGGTTCACCACCACCGTCACCCGCATCTACGACCTCCTCGACGACAACTTCAACGAGCTCAACCTCGTCATGGGAGGCCTCGACCAGTGCATCGCCAAGTTGGAAATGCTACTGCATAACGCCGACGACAAGTATTCACTCATCAATGCAGCCTACTGGGCATACATCAACAGCCCACTCGGAATCATACACTCCAAATACATAGGACCCGGTTTCCAGGCACTCAAGGGAGTTTACAAGCTACGCTATAGCCTCAGATGGGCCATCGACAAACTCAAGCTCCTCAAGGCCGGCGACTGGGGCAGCGGAGCACTCTCCATCATGAGCATGTGGCGCAACGCCAGGGACATGGTCAAGGAATTCAAGGACCTCGAGAACATCTACAAGAGCGTGCCAGACCCCTGTCCACGCGAACAGGACCTCGCCGACCAGCTCCTTGACGACATCTACCAGAACGCCCGCGCAACAAGCGTATTCTATATCAACGCACTCACAGCCGACGTAGCCAGCCTCACCGTAGCCGTAGCCAGCCTGGTAGGCATACCGCTCACCGGAGGTGTCTCAGCAGCCGGACTCGCCATCAGCTGCGCACTCGTCGCAGCCAACTATCTCACACTACAGTATCGGGGCGACAAGGTCGAGGCATTCATGGAAGGAGCACGCTACAAGCGCGACCAGCTCGAGTGCAAGAAGCGCGACCTCAAGCCCGGCGACGAAGTCGATGGATGCTGGCGCGACGATGGCGACAACTACAACATCGACAGCGGAAAAGCCGGGGCTAACCTCTTCAAGCGCAACACCAAGGCCGGACGACGACTCCTCAACTTCCTCAGCTGGCTCACAGGCGACGACGGAGGCGACGGCGCCAATTGCGGACCCAAGCCCGGAGGTGGCGACGACGGCGGCGACAGCGGCAATGGCAGCGGACGCCGTGGCGGCAACCGCGGCGGCAACCGTGGCGGACGCAACGGAGGCGACTTCCCCGGAGGCTCAACGCCCATCCTCGACCCCTCCGGCTACGTCTATGAGGCCGTGGCGGACAATCGCGTACAGGGCGCTACAGCTACAATCTATTACAAGGAAGAGTATGAGGACATGTACGGCGACAAGCGCGAGCGCACCGTCGTGTGGAACGCCGAGGACTACGCTCAGCAGAATCCGCTCTTCACCGACGAGAACGGCGAGTATGCCTGGGATGTGCCGCAAGGCCTGTGGCAGGTACGCTTCGAGAAGCAGGGCTACCAGACAACCACTACCGAGTGGCTGCCCGTGCCTCCGCCGCAGCTGGACATCAATGTGCCGATGAGTCAGTTCACGCAACCCGTGGTGCAGCGCGCTAGAGCTACGGAGCAGGGTATCAACATGAGCTTCGACAAATGGATGCGCCCACAGACGCTGACCACCGAAGCCATCACCATCACAAGTGGTGAGCAGGTGCTGGAGGGCACACTTCAGATGCTCGACCAGACATGGAGCCCAGACTCCGTTGCCTATGTCCGCACATTGCGCTTTGTGCCTACCGAGCCGCTCGCGCTTGGCCAGCAGCTGACCCTGACCGTGGCTGCTGCTGTTGAGAGCTATGCCGGCATCTCCATGGCCGAGGCTTACACACAGTCCTTCGACGTAGAACAGGTCGTGGACACCATTGCTGCCGACTCGCTCGTGACCATGCTCTACGGACAAAAGCAGACAATCACCGTACAGGCACTGCCCGCAGCGGCAGCCAGCGGGAAAGTGCTCACCATCACTTCGATGGCCGAAGAGATCGCTAAAACCGACGTGCAGCGCGTGACGCTCGGTGCCGACGGTAAGGCCACCATCACCATCACCGGAAGCCTCTTAGGCACCACGGGCCTGCGCCTCGCCATAGAGCAGGACGATGTGGAGAACCTTGTCATGGTGGGCGTGAAGGAGAAAAACGACTTCATCTGTGCCGAGCCGAAGGCTTCCATCCTCTCTGACTCGGAGGTGGATTATGGTACACGCCTCTACCTGAGCACCACCACCCCCGGCGCCTCCATCATCTACACCCTCGATGGCAGCTGCCTGTGCAGCGACAGCGGCACACTCCGCGTCTATGACCCCGCCAAGGGCATCATCCTTGATCAGGACACCTACGATGTCACGCTGCGCTGCATGGCAGTGGCTGAAGGATTGGAGGACAGCGATGAGGCCATCTTCTTCTTCCGCATACGCCAGAACAAGCCCGAGGAGACCGTCACCATCACCATCCGTACGGCGGATGCCGGCTACTGCACATTCTACGATTCACAGCATGCCTACACCCTACCCGAAGGCCTTACAGCGAGCGTAGTGAGCGGACTCAGCGGCGGTCACCTGACCTATCAGCCCTTGACCGACAACATCATTCCACGCGCCACGGCTGTACTGATAGAGGCCACCCCGAAGCAGGCTGCCACCTATACGCTCACCAGCACTGCCGACGACAATGCTACGCCCGTCATCACCAACTTCCTCCACGGTAGCGATGACAACGGATGGACAACAGTAGAGGGCTCCAACCTCTACTATAAGCTCAGCTATGGTCCCACCGGCACAGCGCTGGCACAGCGCTTCGGATGGTTCTGGGGTGACCCCAATGGCGGTCCCTTCATCATCGGAGGAAAGCACAAAGGATGGCTCGTTTTGCCAAAGGCAGCAAATGCACGCGCCTTCCTGATTACCGGTGAAACTACGGACATAGACTCACCCTCTATCATCAACCATCAACCCACAACCATCTACGACCTGCAGGGACGTAGCCTGGATGGCGTACGACAGCCGGGAATATATATTCGCGACGACAGGAAGATTCTCGTCAAGTGAGAACGATAGATAGATACAAGATAACTTGGAAACAAATACCTCAATGATGGATAGACATATGAAACTGATAAAATATCCTTTCATGATCATGGTTGTAGCAGCAACCATCTTAGCCTGTGGAAAAGACGACTCTCCCAGTCCTACCCCACCGACACCGCCCGCCCCTACTCCCGCATCGCCAGTGGGTAAGCACCTGACGCAGAATTGCAATATGCCCGCCGACGCCTCTGAGCAGACCGTCACACTCACCGGCCTCACTGCAGAGGTGACCCGCATCGACGGTAGTGCAGCATGGCTGACAACCACAAAGATACCCTACGCCGGCGGCACGCCACAGGTGCAGGTAGTCTGCCAGCAGAATCTCTCCACGGAGTCAAGAACCCAGGCAGTCACCTTCATGGCCCGCAGCGATGCCTCAACCAGCGAGTACTACGTTCTTGACACGTTGGTGCTCACCATCACGCAAACCATCTATCAGGGCGGAACAGACACCGATGACCCCAATGACATCTACACCGACCAACCGTCATATACCAAGCAACACCAATAACTAAGAAGGCCCCCTCTCGGTGGCCTTCTTAGTTATTGAGCAGGTTATTGGAAGATGAGTGTGGGGCTGAAGGTCAGCTGGCCATCGTTGATGTACAGATTGTCAACCTCCATTTTCTTGGAGTGGTATTTCAAGGTGTAGGTGCCATCCTCGTTTTTCTCCCAATAGGTATCGCTGCCGGAGACATAGGATACACCTGTAAAGTTAAAGCTGCCTATTCCATCGAGGTGGATGGCATAGCTCTTCATCAATTCGGAATAGCAGATTTCGAGCGTACCTTCGACAGAGAAGTTGGCATCGAAATCCTTTAGCGATTCTGCTGTCATCGTAGGCGCGTTGCCGTGTTGTCCAGCCTGGTACCATAGATTGAATGCATACCAGTCATCGAAGGCTTCGGACTCATTTGCTATATCACGGCCCTGCGAACTGACATTCAGCGAGAATTAGCCGGTGCCGATTCCTGTACGTGAGTTGAAATGCCCGCTCATGGTGAGTCCGTTGTTTTTGATGGAGAAGTTACCCTCTGCATCCACGTTCAGTGTGCGATCCGCAAAGGCATCCACAATGCCACTGTATATGCCCCAATGGTCGCCAGGAACTACACTCCTGTCATCTTTGTAGGCCTCAGAGAAGACCAGAGGTCCGAAATGATAGATATTCCCGCTGACATCGGTGGTCTCATAGGCCGCACGGTTAGGATCTATCGTGATGTTCCATTGGTCCTTCAGTGCCATGACCTCGCCGTTGGATAGGTCGAAACTTGCCTCATAGAAGCGGCCGGTGTTCTGAATGCCCTCGATGTCGATGTTACCTACTCTGCCTCCCTAAGAGCAAAGAGTTATAAATATATCACTCGATGATTTCAATGCCCTGTCTGCGGAGCGCAGCGACAGGGAAGTGAGGATTGCACAGCTGAAAATGGAGCTGCCACAGAACGTGGCGCTCTGGAAACAGTACGTCAATACGGCCGACCAGTATTCTCTCAAGCAAATCCAGGTGGCGGTGAAGCTCATGGAGAAGTTCAACGACGAGGCCCGTGCCTCCCGCGGCGCCATCTGGCTCCACTTCGCAGTCCGCCCAACCCGCGACCGCCGGAAGCTACATTTCATCAGCTGAATACGCATACGAAGGAAGGCCACCTTGTGGGGTGGCCTTCTGCTATGTAAAGGGTTAACGAAGATTTATTTAATCTTCTTGTAACGTTTTGTCTTGCCGGAGTCCTTCGTGATTTCCAGGATGTCTCCATTAATCACATAGGCACCTTCATCTTTCCATTCATTGCGATAGCCATCGCTCTTCAACTTGTCGGTCTTCAGATGACCGTTTTCAGTCTTGTACTTGAAGGTTTCTGTTTTACCTTCGATGATATTCCCATCATCATCAATGTCATGCTCGTACATGGTTCCGTTGGCCAGGAACTCCCACAGCACATGACCCAGTTGATCGGTGACATTGCCCTGCGAATCAGTGCTATATTTTCTCCATGTGCCTACGAGGCTGCTGGTTGCACCACCGCCTGTTCCGGAGCTGCTGCCGCCGCCATTGCTGCTTTCATCATCCTTGCTGCAAGAGATAAAACTAATGGTAAACACCGCCATCGCGAGAATGGCCATCAATGAAAATAAATGCTTCTTGAACATAGTTGTAATTGGATTTTGTTGTAGAACTGGGCGCAAAGGTACACATTATTTTAAAACACGCGCAGGGACAGCGCGAAAAATCGCAGAAAGCACGAAAAAAATTGCAATAAGACCCTGTCTTTGTTACGACGCGTCGCATCGGCCTTCACGACGCGTCGTAACTCGCTTTGCGACGCGTCGTATTTTTTGGAGCGTGAAAGGCAGGTGCCCTTAGGGGTTGCGGGTGGAGGAGCGATAGAGGGTGAGATTGCGGTAGAAGGAGGACATGCTGTTGTAGCCGGAGCGGGTGGCAATCTCGTTCTTTGGGGTGGACGGGTCCTGCGCCATCAGCTGCTCGGCGTAGGCGATGCGCTTGCGGTTGATGTATTCCTTGAAGGTCATGTGCGCACAGCTGCTCAGTGCCTGAAGCAGGTAGGTTCGGTTGGTGGCTAACAGCTGGGCAACGTCATTGAGGAGCAGGTCGTTTTGAAGGAAGATATACTGCTCGCCCATCAAGGTCTCCAGACGCTCATAGATGAGGATGCTGGCGCTGCTGGGGATGTCCGTTATCTTTTCGTTGTCGTCGGTCTCCTTCACATGTTCTTCAGGGATATCGCGCATAGAGAAGTTCTGCTGCATGCCTACCCACGACAGGGCGAAGATGAGTGCAGAGAAAGCCACTGAAGGGAGCGCTAAGATGATGTTATCGACAAACATCTGCTTGCCGATTAGGTTAACAATGGTGGAAAGCAGCGAAGTGACGATGAACAGGGTGAGAATGGTGGGAATGGCCTTGATCTCACGGCTTTCCGTGTCGGCATACAGCTGTTGCACGGTCTTGTTGAATCGTCGGATGCGGCGGAATCCCAGAACGATGACGAAGACGACTTGTATGGCAAAGATGATATGGCAGACGATGTGTACCCACACCTGTACGAGTGACAGCCCGCTGAGGGATGAGTCGTAACCGTGATAGAGGTTGTTGGTGATGAAAGACCTTGTTTCTTCCGCATCCATCGCACCAAATAGGCAACCTACAACAATCCCAATGATAAACGGTAAAAGGAACACGAACCAGAGGAACGGTTTCTGCTGCGACAGCGGCGTGCGGTCGGTAATCTCACTGATGTATAACAGGAATAAGGGATATACCATCAGGTTCAGCGTCACATAGAGGGTGTCACTGAAGGGCAGCAGGTCGTTGAAATGGTTGAAATAGATGAAGTG
>Ga0310697_10002383_pt1 | contig 20093 bp, 18 predicted proteins | sample 172DNAGHGlowgp2_FD_203883 | JGI IMG/M metagenome (GOLD analysis project Ga0310697, IMG submission 203883) | Sheep rumen microbial communities from Palmerston North, Manawatu-Wanganui, New Zealand - 1728 DNA GHGlow gp2 (v2) (version 2) | ecosystem: Host-associated > Mammals > Digestive system >... | reverse complement strand
GCTCTCATAGCCCGGCTTGCCGAGCAGTGCGAACATGTTCTTCTTGTAGCTTTCAACGCCGGGCTGATCGAACGGGTTTACACCGAGGATATAGCCGGAGATGGCGCAGGCTTTTTCGAAGAAGTAGATCATATAGCCGAGTTCATACTCGTCCATTGTTTCAGCCTCAAGCACGATGTTGGGAACACCACCGTCGTTGTGGGCCAAAACGGTGCCTTCAAAGGCCTTGCGGTTTACGAAGGAGACACCCTTGCCTGCGAGGAAGTTGAGTCCGTCGACATTTGCGAGGTCTTCCTTTATGATGTACTCGCGATTCGGCTTTTTAAAGGTGACGACTGTCTCAAAGAGGAGACGCTGGCCGTCCTGAATGTACTGACCGAGTGAATGGAGGTCAGTGGAGAAGATGGCTGATGCCGGGAAAAGTCCCTTACCGTTCTTGCCTTCGGACTCACCGTAGAGCTGCTTGAACCACTCGTTCATCATGGTGTATGAGGGCTCATATGAGACCATCATCTCAACCGTCTTACCCTTGCGGGCGAGTACGTTGCGGATGGCGGCATACTTGTAGCAGTCATTCTCGTCAACAGACGGATTCATAAAGGCGGCGCGGGCATCCTGAGCGCCCTTCATAAGGGCGTCAATGTCTATGCCCGCGACTGCTATCGGAAGAAGGCCGACAGCCGTGAGTACCGAGTAGCGGCCGCCTACGTCGTCGGGTACGACAAAGGTCTCGTAGCCGACCTCATCAGCGAGAGCCTTGAGAGTTCCGCGGGCCTTGTCAGTCGTGACAAAGATATGGTCCTTCGCACCCTCTTCACCGTACTTCTCGACAACGAGTTCACGGAATACCCTGAAGGCTATTGCCGGCTCAGTTGTCGTGCCGGATTTCGAGATGACGTTTACGGAGAAATCCCTGTCCTTTACCAGGTCCATGACCTCATTGAGGGTCGTGGAACTGATGGTATTGCCGGCAAAGAAAATCTGCGGCGTGTCCTTGCAGAGTAGATTGTAGTTCTGGGACTTGCAGAACTCAATTGCCGCGCGGGCACCGAGGTAGGAACCTCCGATACCGATGACTACAAGAACTTCGGAATTCTTCTTTATCTTGTCCGCGGCAACCTTTATGCGGGCGAACTCCTCCTTGTTATAGTTCTCGGGGAGATCAACCCAGCCTATAAAATCATTTCCGGGGCCCTTGCCTGAATGCAAGAGTTCATGCGCAGCCGTAACCTCGGCCTGCATACCCCGGATTTCTTCGTCAGATATAAAACTTTTAAGGTAGTTGTCATAAAGTGTAAGAGGCAATTTAAAGACTCCTTTTCTCTTATTGCTTACTTACATTTTAACTTAATAAAGCGCTCTTTTCAAGGACAGTCCCGTCCGTCGGGTGTAGAATTTAGGAGCCGAATTTCTACGTTTTTTCCAAAAGGTCTATACGGAGCTGATGCTGACGCTCCCCTATCACCGTCTTTATGTCATTCAGCAGGAAGCCCATACGGTAAAGGGATGTTATGACTTTGTCGCACTCCTTCTCGTTTAAGAGATCGGCACTGCGAAACTTCGTGTCAAGCAGACTGCCGATTGACTCGACCGGGTCTATTTCCGCCTCCTCGACGACGATGTCGATTATCTTCCTGTCTACGCCCTTCGCAGACAAAGCAGCACGCAGGCCCGCCGGGCTTACGTGCTTCTTTCTTTTGAGTTCATCGGCGTAGACACGGGCAAAATGCTCGTCGTCGAGCAGGCCGTTTTCAGCCAGCTTTTCCGAGACGAGCCTTGCCTGTTCCTTCTTGTCCAGGCCGAATTTATTTACAAGTTTGTTCAGTATTTCACGCTGCGAGTGATCGCGGAGTTCAAGCAGGTCAAGTGCGCGCTCGTACATCTTTTCAAAATTGATGGTGTCGCACAGTTCTTCCCACTCCTCCTCCGTTATCTCGGAGCCGTCGGAAAACCCCGACTCATACCACACGCGTTCGGTTGTAGTAATGGCATATTCACCGTCTATGTGGAGGTGAATTTTATTGCCTTTGCCGTGGGAGCTCGTAAGAAGCATTTTAATCGTCCACCGTAATGTCGAGTTTAGCCTTCGCGGAAGCGGCAGTTGTGGCGACAGCCGGAGCCTCGGTCTCAGCGGGAGCCGCAGCTACGGGAGTTTCATGCATCTGGCCGCCCTTGTAAGAGGCCTTCATCTGGTTGGAGAGCTCGGAGATATGCTCCTTGACTTTCTGCTCAACCTCAGCCATGAAGTCGGGATTTGCGAGCATATATTCCTTGACGTTCTCACGGCCCTGGCCGAGACGCTGGTCACCGTAAGAGAACCATGCTCCGGACTTGTGGATGATATCGAGTGAGACTGCGGCGTCGAGGAGTTCGCCCTCCTTCGAAATGCCGCGGCCGTAGATGATGTCAAACTCAGCCTCTTTAAACGGAGGAGCAACCTTGTTCTTGACTATCTTGGCACGGGTTCTTGTGCCTATAATCTCGCTGCCGGAAGCCTTTATCTGCTCGATTTTTCTTACATCAATACGCATTGAGGCGTAGAACTTGAGAGCGCGGCCGCCGGTCGTAACCTCAGGGTTGCCGTACATGACTCCGACCTTTTCACGGAGCTGATTTATAAAGATAATGATACAATTTGACTTTGAGACGGCGCCCGCGAGTTTTCTCAGTGCCTGGGACATAAGACGGGCGTGGAGACCTACGTGTGAGTCACCCATGTCGCCTTCGATTTCAGCGCGGGGAACAAGGGCTGCGACGGAGTCGACAACAAGGATGTCGATGGCGCCGGAGCGGACAAGTGACTCCGCTATTTCAAGCGCCTGCTCTCCGTTGTCCGGCTGGGCAACCAGAAGCGAGTCAACATCTACGCCGAGATTTGCGGCATAGACAGGGTCGAGAGCATGCTCGGCGTCGATGAACGCGGCCTCGCCGCCGGCCTTCTGGGCCTCGGCAACGGCGTGGAGAGCAAGGGTTGTCTTACCTGATGACTCAGGGCCGTAGATTTCGATGATACGGCCGCGCGGAAGACCGCCGATGCCCGTAGCTACGTCGAGTGTGAAGGAACCTGTCGAAATGGCCTCAACGTTTAAGTTCGCGTTCTGGCCGAGACGCATAATGGCGCCTTTGCCGTACTGTCTTTCTATTTGCGCTATAGCTGTTTCAAGAGCCTTGTTTTTATCTGCCATGATTTCATCCTCACTTAATACAAATGTTCGGTTTGACTTCATTATATACCCGACCAATATGAAAATCAATCATTTTTTCGCATCTTTGAACGAGTGGTACGATTTTCGGGACGAACGGTATATTATATACCAAAAAACAAGGGACGAGCGGTCACTCATCCCTTGTCTCTTCTGGCAGCGGAATAGGGATTCGAACCCCAAATAACTGAGTCAGAGTCAGTCGTGTTACCGTTACACTATTCCGCTTTATGAAAAGGAGCTACAGTGTAGCTCCCGTTAAGCTGTCTTATGCGCGCTGAACCTTACCGGAACGAAGGCAGCGTGTGCAAACGTATACTCTCTTCGGAGAACCGTCAACGATAGCTTTAACTCTTTTTACGTTCGGCTTCCATGTTCTGTTTGAACGTCTGTGTGAATGGGAAACCTTAATGCCGAAAGAAACGTCTTTACCGCAGTACTCGCATTTTGCCATTGTTCGGCACCTCCTTATCAACAATTATGGCTACGCCACTAAAATACAGCGAAAATTAGTTTAACAAAAAGTATATTAAAATGCAAGCACTTTTTTTAAAAAAGCAAAAAGCCGGGTTTTACCCGGCTTTACGCTGCTTTGCTGTTTCTCAGTAATTTAAAATTCTGAATGTGCCGATTACGGGAAGATCCTTGGCCTTGCCGTTTGCGGCATTGTAGATGCCTATTACCATAAGGGCGAATACGGCGAGTTCAAACAGCCATGCTATCAGATAGACAATTTTTATGCTCGGGAGCAGGCTGATGAGGATGATTCCGAGTGTTGACGCTATGGCGAGTACTATACCCTGGTTCGCATGGAAGCGGGCAAATTTCGATTCCTTTGCGGCGAAGATGGGAATGAGTACGAGCCAGCCCAGATAGGCAAAGATAGCGAAGATCTTGTTCTTCGCTATGTCTTCGGGATCAAACTCGGATGTTGAGTCTGCGGTGTTGTTAAGGTCCTTGAGTTTTTCCGCGGCCCCGTCAAAGACCGAACCCGCGGCTGCTCCTGCAGCAGCGCCCGCAGCGGCACCCGTGCCGATTTTCTCTCCGCAGGCCTTGCAGAACTTCGCGTTCTCTTCGAGCTCAGCTCCGCAGCTCGGACAATATTTTGCCATGGCAGTAACCTCCTATACTTTAAGGTAATCTTCCGGATTGTTCAGGAAGATACCGGCTATACCTTTGCTTTCAAGTTTTTTCAGGTCATGTTCCCTCATGAAATGCTCGTGCGGGAAAAGCGGGTCCTTCGTCCAGACACGCACCTTCGTGCCCTCAAGAGCAAAGAGAGGCAGATTGACCTTGCGTATATAAGGGTGAACCGCGTCACCGTGAACTTTGAAATTGCAGTCGTTCATGCAGTCGATTATGTCTTCGCCGAGACATGCCACATTTGCGGCCGGGTTCATTTCCTTTATCAATTTAGTCGAGTCCGAATTGAAGGAGGAGTAGATGACCTTATCCTCAAGACCGAAGCGGGAGACCATATCCATGACCTTCTGCTCCATTCCCTCGTATCTTATCTCGGAATTCTTAAGCTCGATATTGAGCAGCAAACCCTTATCCATATAGGGTTTGAGGAGTGTGAGCACCTGTTCCAGACTGGGGATTTTCGTATATTTCTCGTATTCTGTAAAGGCCCAGTCCTTTACATAGCCCACCATTGTGGTGGTACGATCGAGCTTTTCGTCGTGAATCACCACAGGTACGCCATCCTTGGCCAGCTGCACATCGAGCTCTATGCCCGTGAGTCCGGGAAGCTTCGCCGCAGCCTCAAATGATTCAAGTGTATTCTCCGGATGCCTGAAGCTGCATCCTCTGTGAGCCCATATTTCCATATACGCCTCTCGTCGATTTTATGAAATCATTATAGCACACCTTATGTTATAATGTACACATAAAGGAGGATTGTTATGTCAAACGAATGGTATAAGGAACTCGTTGTCTATCAGATATGGTGCCGCTCCTTCAGGGACGGCAACGGCGACGGAGCCGGAGACCTTTACGGCGTGCTCGAAAAGCTGGACTATATTAAGAGTCTCGGCGTAAATGCCATCTGGTTCTCGCCCATCTACCCCTCACCCAACGCGGACTGGGGCTATGACGTCTCGGACTACAAGGACATCCATCCCGACTTCGGCGATTCAGACCTCTTTAAGCAGGTAGTGGACGAGGCTCACAAGAGAGATATGAAAATCATCATGGATCTCGTGGTGAACCATACATCCTCCGAGCACTACTGGTTCAAGGAGAGCAGAAAATCGCGGGACAATCCGTACAGCGACTACTACATCTGGAAAGACGGCAAAAACGGCGGCCCTCCGAACAACTGGACTTCACTCTTTGAGGGCGGTGCCTGGGAATATGTGCCCGAGCGTGACCAGTACTATATGCATGCCTTCGCAAAGGGCCAGCCGGACCTCAATATGGACAACCCCAAGGTGCGCGAGGAAGTCAAGGACATTATGCGCTTCTGGCTGGACATGGGAGTGGACGGCTTCCGTGAAGATGTAATCACCTTCATTTCAAAGGATCCGGACTTTCCGAACGGCTTTCCCCTGCCCATTGCATGCGGTATCGAGCACTACAACAAGGGTCCCAACCTCATGAAGTACTTAAAGGAATTCCGTGAGGATGTAATAGATAAATACGACTGCTTTGTCGTTGCCGAGTCACCCATGACGGGCGCAAAGGACGCCCTCAGATTCACCTCGGGCGATGACAGGGTCTTTGACATGATGATAAGCTTTGACCACATGAATGCCGACTGCTTCATGACGGACACAGTCCACCTTCCGTTCTCACTGAGAAAGTTCAAGAAGGCTCTCGGCGCATGGCAGACAAAGCTGTACGGCAAGGCATGGAACGCGCTGTACATTGAAAACCATGACCATCCGCGCGTCATAAGCCGTTACGGCAGCGAGGAATTCCGCGACGAGAGCGGCAAGATGCTTGCCACCGCGGCCTTCCTCATGAGCGGCACGCCGTTCATCTACCAGGGCCAGGAAATCGGCATGGTAAACAATAAACTGAATTCACTTGATGAGTTTAAAGATGTAGTGACATTCAACAACGAACGCGTCTTCAGAAAACTCGGTGTTTCAAAGAAGAGATATCTTAAAATAGCCAACAAGACCAGCCGCGAGAATTCCAGGACTCCGGTACAGTGGGACTCCTCGGCCAATGCCGGTTTCACAACGGGAACGCCCTGGTTCGGCGTAAACAAAAACTACAGGACAATAAATGTCGCAGCCGAAGAGGCCGACCCCTTCTCCGTACTCAATTACTACAGAAAGCTTTTCAGACTCAGACAGAGCAACAAGGTCTTTGTTTACGGCAAGTATAAAGAGCACTTCAGAAAGAACAGGAAGCTATATTGCTATGAGATGACACACGACAAGGACAGAGCTCTTATCGTCTGTTCCTTCTCGGACAGGAACCTGCACTTCAAAGCACCGAAGGGTTTCTCGCTTAACGAGGAATTTATCGCACTTTACAACTATCCGGACAAACCGAGCGGAGACAATGACGAACTCTTCCTCCGCCCGTACGAGGCTGCGGTCTTCCTTTACAAATAGGCAACAAAAAAGCCGGGATTGAGAAAACTCAATCCCGGTTGTTTTTATAACTTATTTTGCGGCCTTCTTTACAAGGGCTGACTTTTTACGTGCAGCATTGTTCTTGTGGATGAGACCCTTTGTTGCAGCCTGGTCAATCTTCTTAACAGCAGCAGCTACGAGTTCGTCTTTGTTATCTGCATTTGTCTCAATGGCAGCGTTGGCCTTCTTGAGAGCAGTCTTTAAAGCCGTGTTTGCAGACTTGTTTCTCTGCGCCTTGGAAGCGTTAACGTTAACGCGCTTTTTAGCTGATTTGATGTTAGGCATGTCTACACCTCCCCTTAGTCATTACAGTTGATAATAATAACACTTAAAAGTTTAAAAAGCAAGAACTTTATTCATGAAGTAATCAACGAACGGATTGACGAGCGCAAACATCATAAATGCCCATGCTTCGCCGTTTATCATGGCGTAGTCAACAACGTTCTCCGAGACTCCGTCATTCTTTCTGTACGCATACATGAGAGTGAGGAAGAAACCGTTGAGTCCGGCGACTATCGCCAGTCCGTAAAACTTCGTGATTACGGTGCCGAGTACAGCAGCAATAATAACAATCGCAAACCATACCGCCAGTTTCTTATTATCCACCGTCTTCTGGAATTTTTCCTCGTCACTGCCTATTGACGCGGGCATCACCGACAATGCGATTTTGCCGCAGCAGCGCAGGATGAGCGGGATGAAAATGAGGATGAAATAATTCTCGTTCTCAAAGTCCAGGCTCAGGGCCGAAGCGTAGAAGGCAAAGAAGAGGAATACGGTTGAGAGCGTCCTGTCATAAGCACAGTCCATGAAACCCTTCAGACGGCCTCCGCCTGTTATGACAAGCGGTGCCGCAACCAATATGCCCGCAGCCAGAGGTTGCGGGAACCAGCCTGCAGAGATCAGGACTGAGAGCAGATAGTAACAGAGCGCCCAGAACAGGCCTATAATGAGGCCGGATACAGAGGCATATTTTTTAACATTTGCAATCATAAATTTCCCTCCGTTACGAATAGTTCATGTCGACATACTTGCTGCCCATACCGTATGTGGCTCCGTCTCCGCGCTCGGAGAACTGCCATATTTCATAGCGGCCGGAATATGACGGCTTTGAGTCCGCCGTATAATTGGACGGCCATTCGGCAAGCCAGATGGTAAACGGCAGAAGCTGAGATGTGTTCAGCTTGCTTGTGTAGAAATACTTATTCGAATAGACACCGGCTCTGTAACCCGAATTCTGAATGGTGTTGCAGAATGCCACACAGACTGCCGTGCGCTGAGCCGTTGTCAGATTGTCCGCACGGCCCTGTCCGCCGGCGGCAGTCTCGGTGTCTATGAAGATCGGCAGGTCGAGTGCCTGTCCGCCGAGTTCGCGAATACACAATGAGGCCTCTTCAACTGCCTCGACCTCCGTCTTGGCCTGCGAGAAGAAATAGATACCGACTTTAATGCCGGCGGCCTTCGCGCCCGCGAGGTTCTGACGGAACTTCGTGTCAATATTGAGGCTTCCGTTCGAACCCCAGCCCCTGTAACCGAGGCGGATAATGGCGAAGTCTATGCCCGCGGCCTTTGCCTTGGTCCAGTTTATATTTCCCTGGTAGACCGAGACATCCACGCCGAGGGTTCCTCCGCGCACGCCCGTCTGCGAGAACTTGTACTGGACACCCTGAATGACCTGATTGCCGGTGACATAGTTGCCGTTCTTGTCGTAGTAGTACATCTTGCCGTCGATATTCTGCCAGCCGTAGTAGGTCTTCGTAACCTCTGCAATGTAGAATGTCGCGCCTGCGGAGTAGTCCTTATTTACGGCCTCCCTGTAGGTGTCGCCCTCTTTGACATAGAGCTGATACTTGCCCGTGGAATCAAGTAGTTTCGCGTTATCGTCAACGGGAGCAGCCGTTGTGGTTTCGGGAACCGTTGTGGTCTCCGGCTCACTGCCTCCGTCGGCCGTTGTGGTCTCGGGAGGAGCGGCGGTCGTGGTCTCCGGAACATAGTAGGGATCCGTCACGGTAAGACCCGCTTCAGAGAGGGTCTTGTAGACCGTGGTCTCCTTTACCTCGGAAGGCACGAACTCAACCGTGTCTTTAACCACGGGCGACTCGGGAGCCTTCTTAACGTCGGCGCCGTCATTCTTTACGACGACGTTCTGGATGGGTTTATACTCAACGTGGTCCTTTACATTGATTTTGTAAGGGGCATCGGTGAACTCATAGGCCTTTGTCTGATTCGGAGTGACCGTGGCCTCGCCCGGTGTGACACCGAGGATGACAATATAGCCGTCCCTGTCGTTGTCGACATCCTTTATCTCCTTGCCGTCGGCATCAATGACAACAACCTCAAAACGATAGCCCGTAATTACGGCACCGTCCTCGTCATAGAAGCCTATGCGGATATCCTTCTCGACGGATTCGAGACGGACGGTGACGGGTTTCGCCTCGGGCTCGGGAGCCTCGGTCGGAGCCTCCGTGACCGCCTCGGTCGTCGTCTCCGGCTCCGCCACTGCCTTGTGCTCAGGCTGCGCCTTCGCCAGCGGCAGGCACACTATGACAAGTGATAAAACAATGAAGATTATTCTCTTTTTCAGGGCCCTGTAACCGCCCAGGAGTCGGATGTAATTCTCCAAGTAGTTTCATCTCCGGGTTATAATATCTTAAATACAGTAAATAAATATATCATAATTTGACGGCATTGACAATTTATTTGAAAAACAATAAAATTTAAGTTACGAATTCAACGAGGTGTGAAAATGGCAGAGAAAAGATTACCGCTCACTATAGCAATCTCCTGTCTCATAGTACTTGTGACGGTTCTTCTCGTCATTGTCGTTTTCGGGAAAGGGCTTCAAAAAGAGGAGCCGACGACGACCGCACCGGAGAGGACCACAGTCGCCACGACCGAGGAGCTTCCGACCGTCCTGCTCTCGGAGATTTTCGAGAAGAAATATCACACGGAGGAGTTCCGTGCGAAGCAGATTATCGGCAGGGTCTCGAGCGAGGAACTGGGCATAAACTGCAACCTCGTCTTCGGAACGAGCGACGAGTGTTTAAACCTCGGCGCGGGCCTGCACAAGTGCAGCTCCCTTCCCGGCATGACCACTCCCTTAAACGAGAGCGCCACCTGTCCCATAATTGCGGGACACTGCCGTACGGTATTTGTCGGACTCTCGAAATTTGACCCGAAAAACGGCGACTTCCGGAAAGGCATAACAGTCACGCTCGAAATGCCATACGGAAACTACACCTACGAGATAACAAAAGCAGAAGTCATAAAAGCGAGTGACTTCAAGTTTTCGGACCACCGCGCTTCACACGATAATTTTGAACCCGATACGGTTTTGATTTATACATGCTACCCCTTCGGGGTTGTAAACTACGTCAAGACAGACCGTCTCTTCCTGACCGGAAAACTCATAAAGGGAGACCGGGTCGTTGACGACACACTGGCAAAACCCGGCGCCGCTTTCAGCGAAAGCGTAGCTTCGGATATTGGATAACTTGGAGGAATTACAATGAAAGCAAAGGCAAACAACTACCCCATAATTCTTGTACACGGATTCCTCGGCGTTGACCCGAAAAACTATTTCAGCAAACTCTACAGATATTTCGGATCATTCACCAAGGACCTTGAAAAGCACTGGGAAAAAGACTGCGGCGCTGATGTTTATCAGCCGTCACTCGGCCCCTTCACCGGTATGTGGGAGCGCTCCTGTGAACTCTACGCCTATCTCTTCGGCGGCACTGTCGACTACGGCGTATATCACTCAAAAGAGCACGGCATAAACCGTTTCGGCCGTACTTATCCGGGTGTCCTCAAGGATCTCGGTACACCGGGCGACCACGCTAAGATAAATCTCATCGGTCACTCATTCGGCGGCCCTACAGTCACAATGTTCTCATGGATTATGGAAGCAGGTTCCAAAGAGGAACTTGACGCCACACCGGCAGATGAAGTATCCGATTTCTTCAAGGGCGGCAAGGGCAACTTAATTCACAGTGTAACAACACTCTCCGCCACAAACCGCGGCACATCCGCAACCGTTTTCGCGGGTGACAAGCTTCTCCACACAATCTCCAGAGTCCTCATGACAGCGGGCTCAAAGGGCGGCGACCTCCTTCACAATGTATACGACCTCTACTTCGATCCCTGGAACGCAATGAAGGATCCGACAAAGCCGGGCGCAAAGAAGGCAAGTGTCGAAGAGAAGCAGGCAGGTATCAAGGCATACGAGGCTGCCGTAAACGGCGGTAACATCTGGTACGAGATGCTTCCCAGAGTATCTGATGCAATGCTCAGGGGCTGGAAGGCAAATCCGAACACATACTACATTGCCCGTCCCGCATGCGGAACACACAAGGGCAAGATGGGATTCCAGTATCCCGACAAGCACATCTTCCCCATGTTCAAGGTCACAGGCCTCATCATGGGCATCTACATCAAGAAGTCCGAGCTTGTTGAGAAATCATGGCGTCCCAACGACGGCATCGTAAATGTACCTTCAATGGGTGCACCCGTCGGTGTCGAAGAGATTCAGGTAACCCGTGACGACACTCTGAAGAAGGGTATCTGGCAGGTTATGCCTCCGCAGAACTGGGATCACCAGGGCTGGGCAGGCATGTTCATAAACAAGGCCGAGTACTACGGAGTAATGGACGATGTCCTTGAATCCGTATTCGCTCTTCCCGACTAAGAGACAGACTATCAGACAATAAAAAAGCCACCCGACCGGGTGGCTTTATTTTACTCGGAAGGAGCTTCCGTCGTGGTCTCAGTCGTGGACTCCTCAGTGGTTGTCTCTGTTGTGCCGTCCGTCGTGGACTCGTCCGTGGTCGTCTCTGTTGCACCGTCCGTTGTGGATTCCTCCGTGGTCGACGGAATTACCGGATCCGGGGTTTTCTTCGTGGTTGTCTTCTCTGTCGTGGACTCCGTTGTCTGCTCAACCGGCATTATGACAATCGCCTGCCTGCCGAGAAGATTGTACCTGCTGGAGAAGAGGGACTGTGAATAGGTTACGAGTCCCTTTCCGTACGGGTCCATGAGATTCACGACACCTGAACTGTATCCGCAGAGGACATACACGTGGGTTCCGCGCGGGTACTCAAAATACTGATCCGTGCCTTCAACATACCACCAGTTACAGGTGGTGGGCTGTTTCATATTATAAGTCGCCCAGACTATGAGCGGACAGCCTTTATCAAGATATCCGCAGAGGTCCGAAAGGGAACTTCCCGAGACGTTCTTTACAACATAATTTGAACCCACGAAACCCCAGAGGCAGCTTGTGATAACGGGTGAGAAGGCTCCGTAACCCGGAGTCTTGTCAGTATATCTGCAGCGCGGGTCACCGACAAATTTCGCATATATGCTTGGACCGTAAGGCTTGCCGTTTTTGTCGTGAATATCACCGCGCGGTATTGACGCGACAACGGAGTCAAGCGAGGCGCCGATACCCCAGAAACGGAGGAGCATGGTCGCGCAGGCGGCCTCACAGCCCGTCGGGTATGCAGGCAGCTGGCTGACATAAGGAATTGAGAGGAATACGCTCTTCGGCTTTTCCGGCGGAGGTGCCACCGGAGCATCTGAACCCGCAGATCTTGTATAGACGGCCTCGGGCGCCTGCGTAACGGGCTCAGTCTCCTCCTCTGTCGTCGCCTCAGTCGTCGTGACGGTTGTCGCGACAGTGGCCTTGGCAGTAGTTGAAACAGGAATAACGGTGTTGCCTACAGCGTGTACACAGAGGTTGAACACTATTGAGAATACAAGAACGGAGGCAGCCGCCACCAGGATCCTGGTATTGGAGAAGGGATTCATCATCACCTCAGCGGGAGCTGAAGGCTCTGAGGCCGCAGGCTTCTCCTCCAAAGCGACAGGCTCCTCAGCCTTCTTCTCCTCAGGTTTCTTTTCCTCTGCCTTGGGTTTCTTTTCAACTTTCTTCTCAGCCTTCGGCTGTTCTTCAGGCTTTTTCTTTTCGGGCTTCGGCTCTGCAACCTTTGCTTTTACTTCCTTTTTCGGCAAAGCAACAGAAGACCCCTCAGCAACCTTTACTGAAATCTTTGCCGGTTTCTGCGGAGTCTGTTTTTGCTTCTTCTGTGCCTGGGGCGGATTCTGTTTCCTCTCCGCCTCAAGCCTTTTGGCTGTCTCAGCCTTTCTTTTGGCACGGCTGTCAGACTTTTTCCTGTTAGCCAGAAAAAATCCCACCTATCCCCAATTAATACAATATATATTATAGCATAACAACGATATAACACAATATATTGATTTTTCTGCCTATTTCATTGACTTTTTACACCTCGGTTATTAAAATCTATATGTACTTTAAGTATTGATAAACTTCGTGAAGGTGTAAACATGTATCAGAGAAAACGTGTCACGGCATCCGGACTTTCCAAAAACCCGAAGGCCATAGCGGCCATCGCCGCCTGCCTCGTAATCGTAATTGTCGCGGTCGTGCTCGTGGTGGCTCTGTCCGGTAAGGACAAGGGCAAAGACCCCGACACGACAAAGCAGCCTCAAAAGACAACAGCGGAGCAGACGAGCGAGACCACGACCGAAGCTCCAAAGCCCGTCGGCGGCGAAGTCCCCTACCTCGCCTGGGAAGAGGCTCAGAAAAAGAACCCGAATTATTTCAACGAAGCCGTATTCATCGGTGACTCCACCGGTCTTAAGATAATGATGTATGACGGCATTCCCGGCATGAAATATCTCTGCTACGGAAACTACGGCACAACAAACGCGCTCGACCAGAGCACGGCAACTGCCCAGAACGGCTGGCCTGCCGAAATCTGGAAACAGCTCGACGGCAGAAAGCGCGTATACATCATGCTCGGCATGAACGACTTAAACCGCGTCGGTGTTGAAGGCGCAGTTGACCAGATGAGACAGCTCTGCCAGCTCATTGTTGACAACAATGACGGCGCACTCATCTACATCCAGTCAATGACGCCCATCATCGCCTCACAGGACGGCAAGCGCGGCAAGGTGCTCAACAACGCCGGCATAAAAGCATACAACGAAGGCCTCAAGAAGATGGCCGAAGAGAACAACTGGTACTTTGTCGATGTAGCCTCCGTCATGTTCAATGACGCCGGTTACTTAAAAGACGAATACTGCAGCGACCCGGGTGCCATGGGCATCCACCTCTCAAGCGAAGGCGCAAAAGCCTGGGCCGACTACAACATGAACCACTGCGCAGATCCCACATGGTAATCTGAGGAGGATAAAACAATGAAAAGAATCATCGCGGTAATTCTCGCACTCACACTCTGCCTCTGCTTCGCAGCCTGCTCAAAGGGCGGCTCCGAAGGCGGAGATAAAAAGGAAAGCAAAGGCAAGAACATAGATGCAATCTACACTGAAGTCTACGAACTCGTAAAAGACAACGATGCTATAGAACTCAAGGCTGAAAGAATTCCCGAACTCTACGGCATCGATGCCACTGACATCAAAGCTGCCAAAGGCGTATCTTTCACAATAACCGATGCGGCTTTTCCTGGCGAAGCGATTATAATCGAAGCCCCGAGCAAAACTGCCGCCTACAAAGTCGCAACCGCGCTTCAGCAGCATCGTACGGACATCCTCAATCAGTCCGAATCCTATGACAAGATAAGCCACAGCATTGCCCTTGAAAGCAACATCATTACCGAAGGCAACTATGTCGCCTTCTTCTTCTCGGATCAGCATGCTGAAATGGAAGAAATCTTTAACAAATAAGCAAAGATAAAAACTAAACAAAGGTGGTGACAGGATGATATTCTCGAGTATTACGTTTCTCTTTTTCTTTCTCGTAATAACACTCGCAGTATATTACCTGTTGCCGCGAAAGTTTAAAAACGGCTGGTTACTCATAACCAGTCTGTTTTTTTACGGCTATGGTGAGCCTGTTTACATACTTCTCATGGTCTTCTCCATTACCGTCAACTATATTGTCGGCCTGCTCATGGCAAGGTATGAGAAGAAAAAGAAGCTGTTCCTCATCATAGGCATCATCATAAATCTTCTGCTTCTCGGCTACTTCAAGTACATAGGCTTCTTCACCGGAATCATAAACACATTCTTCTCAAATGTTGCGGTGAAGACGGTCGCTCTGCCGATAGGCATTTCCTTCTACACCTTCCAGATAATGTCGTATCTCATCGACCTCTACCGCGGAAAGTGCACGGTGCAGAAGAACATAGTAATGTTCGGCACATATGTCACGATGTTCCCTCAGCTCATAGCCGGACCCATCGTCCGCTACAGGGACATTGAATTGCAGCTTCAGAACAGGAAAGAGACCTTTGAGATGTTCTCAAACGGTGTCCGCCTGTTCGTCATAGGTCTCTGCAAGAAGGTACTGATAGCGAACAACATGGGCGCGCTCTTTGACGCCCTCGTCGCTGAGGGTGACGCCTCGGGCGTACCCGGCCACATAGTCGCAATGCTCGCCTTCACGTTCCAGATCTACTTCGACTTCTCCGGTTACTCGGATATGGCGAGAGGCCTCGGCAACATGTTCGGTTTCTCCTTCCTTGAAAACTTCAACTACCCGTATGTCTCACAGAGCATTACGGAATTCTGGAGACGCTGGCACATGTCACTCTCCACCTGGTTCAAGGAATATGTCTACATACCCTTAGGTGGAAACAGGAAAGGCGCCGCAAGACAGATACTCAACATAATGATTGTCTGGGCACTCACAGGACTCTGGCACGGCGCATCGTGGAATTTTGTCCTCTGGGGCCTTTATTACGGTATTTTGCTGATTATTGAGAAACTGTTCCTCAAAAAGGTTCTGGAGCGCTCTCCGCGCTTCCTGCGCCATATCTACGCCATGGTGATTGTCATGCTCGGCTGGATGCTCTTCCAGTTTACCGACATGACGGAACTGACCGCCTTCTTCCATGGCCTGTTCACTGGAGGCTTCAGTGTCTCAAACAACGCGATGTATGAGATTGTCACATACATTCCTCTCCTTGTCATCGCAGCATTCGCAAGCCTACCCACGGCAAAGAACCTCTGGGAGAAACACAAAAACGACAAGGCCATGCCTTACATAGAAACCGCTTTGGTCATCTTCGCTCTTGTACTCTGTACCGCAGCGCTCGTGACTTCAACATACAACCCGTTTTTGTACTTCAGATTCTAAAGGAGAATATATGAAAAAAGAGCGCATACTGACAATTGTCTTCTGCTCCTTCATCTTAATATTCTCGGTACTCACACTGCTCCTGCCGAAAAAGGCGTCATCCGCAAACGAAAAGCGAGTTCTCGCGACGTTCCCGGAAGCGACCTTTAAAACCATTACGGACGGCAGCTTCATGAGCGGTTTTGACACCTATGTCGCTGACCACTTCGCTTTTCGTGACAAGTGGGTCGGCGCGTACTCCTATGCCCGCCTTGCCGTAGGTTTAAACGGCGCAAGCGGTATCTACTCCGGCAAGGACGGCTACCTGATTGCCGCGCCGGCCGACTTCGACGAGGCGCACGCGCTCGCGAACATAAACAGAATCCTGCAGTTCTCACAGGACACGGGAGCAGACTGCACGCTCATGGTCGTACCGCAGACCGGTTACATAATGAGCGACAAGCTTCCGAAGGTCCATAAGGACTACTACGATGACTTCCTTCTCGACAGGATGCCGACAGGCTATGATAACTTCACCTTCATAGACCTGCGTGAGACCTTCAAAGCAAACAAGGATAAAGAACAGCTCTACTACAGAACTGACCACCATATCACCTCAGCGGGTGCTCTTCTCCTCTACCAGGCCTTCTGTGACAAGGAGGGACTGACACCGGAGACGTTTACATCTTCCCGCACGATAGACGGATTCTACGGCACCTCATACGCAAAGAGCGGTCTCTGGCTGAAGAAACCCGACACCATAGACATCTACGAGTGCCAGAAACCTTCCAAGTACTCCGTCACCATAGGCGACGAGGAATACGGCTCGCTCTTCTTTGATGACAAAGCACAGTCGAACGACAAGTACGAGGTCTTCCTAAACGGCAACCATCCCCTGACCGTCATCCACAATGACACAAACGAAAACGGCAAGAAGCTCCTCATAATCAAGGACTCCTACTCCCACTGCTTTGCCACAATGCTCGCCGAAAACTACGAGGAGATAATCCTCGTCGACCTTCGCTACTACAGAGACTCCGTAAAGGACCTCCTCGAAGAGAACGAAATAACCGACGTCCTCTTCCTCTACGGCACAGAAAACCTGGCCACCTCAACAGACTTCGGCTGGCTGAACTACTGATGAGCACAAAAAGCACCCTCGGCTGAGGGTGCTTTTTTACATATATTCATCAATTGTATTTTATGTATCTTTTGTTTGCAATGACTCCTGTCAATAACAGAATCGGTACCGAAACCAGCATCGGCAGAAAAACTGTTTTCATCTCACGTCCGCTTGAATAATCAAATACAGAAGTAAAAACAAACGGGATGGATTTATTTATCAGCACAACCTGACACACAATAAAGTACGCCATGATTGCCAACATGGATGCCGTTATTGACCCGCTTAAAAACGTCATTGAGTAAAGCAAAATAAAAACAAAAATCTGCGTCAGCAAAAGACAAAATGCGAATCTCATTAACACATGGTTTGCAATAACAATAACGCAAAGTTCAAGAATGTCCAAAAGCCAAATCAGAACTGATACCAAAAAATAATCCTGCAGTTTTATCCTGTTGCCGTAAAGAAAAAGCACCTCGTTACCTTTCGAATCAATGTACTCCTTCAAAACAAAGAAACCACACCATGACGGTACCAGCGGTAAGAACAGATTCAAATCATTTTGCAGAAGAATACAAAACTGTTCATAACTGACGGCGTTCCTTGCATCATAAAAATACATAAACGGTACAATAACCAAAAGTATTAAAAACGGGACAACCGCAAACAACGATATTTGTTTGTAATAAAGTTTCAGCCGTTCTGCATATTTAACAAATATTCGCATGCGTCCTCCAAGGTATTCATGCCTGTCATACGACACAATTCGTCTGCCGTGCCTTTTGCTACTATTCTTCCCAAGTTTAAAACTATTATTTCATCACAGAGGTTTTCCAGGTCCTCAACTATATGTGTTGAAATTATAATTGTTTTATCGCCTCTGATTTCATTAATCAGGGATTTGAAACGTTTTCGCTCAATAGGATCCAGCCCGGATGTAGGCTCATCAAAGATTAAAAGCTCCGGATTACCGATAATCGCCTGCGCAATTCCGGCCCGTCTCAACATTCCTCCCGACAATGATCCGATCTTGTCATTCATCTTTTCAGACAGATTAACTTGTTCCAAAGCCCTTAATATCTCTTCTTCAGCATTGCCGAGTTCTCCGAACCGAAGATTGTAAAGCATTGCCATTCCGTCATAAAGTTTCAAATCCTTAAACAGCCCGAAACTCTGCGGAAGATAACCTATACTCTCAATATACTCCTTGTCCCCCAAAACATCGTAGCCGTTTTTAAAGATGGTGTCGCGCTTAATGGGATAGTTTTGTGTCAGGCAACGCATAAATGTTGTTTTACCCGCTCCGTTCGGACCGAGCAGCCCATATACTTTTTCTTCCAAAGTCAGGCTTTCAATATTTAAAACAACTTTACGTTTAAAGGATTTCTGTAAATAATTTATCCTGTACATTCTCAGCCCTCCTCAATTTCCAGGAACTCTTCCGGACCGAGATACCTCATATCCAGACCTATTATTCCCACCAATTCAAAAGCATTGGAAAACCTGGAATCATAACCTTGGTTGTTCATATTGGGAATACTGAAAACATAAAATTTCTCGCTGTTTCCTATTATAGCTTTAAACTTCTCTGTTTCCGTGTTTAAATAATGCTCATCAATCATATCTGTAGCCATATATGGAAATACAACCTCAATATTACCGTTTTTAAAGCCTGCTAACATACCGGAATAAAGAATCACGCCGTTTCCCTGACCGTCAAATTGGTTCTTCCCGATACGCTTAATATTGCTGTATACTTCTCCGAATAATTGATTAACAGTCACGGCATATGATGTATTTTCATCATCAAAAACCGCTATGTAATTCTGGTTTACATAATCATAAATTTTTACATGTCCTGCCTTCGGATAATATGCAAACCCGCCGGACAGATAAATTCCCTGGAAGTTACTGTAAAATGTCATATTGCTTCCGGCATAAATAAACTCAAACATATTGCAGGATGAATCTTTTGGTGTGACCGTAATGAAATCCCCGTTTTGTTCAAACTTAACACTGTCACCGTTTTCATCCAGAACATCTTTCACTTTATATCCATGATAAAGAGTAAAATCATATGAAGATGCAGCCTTCCCGTCTAAATACACTTTGACATCACCGCTCAATTGATTTCTGACGGTAAAGTTCATATCGTACTTTTCAATTTTAAAATTCGGCGCATGCTCCTCTTTGTTTAACTTGTAATAATACTTCATTTCGGACAATTGATATGATTCATGCATATCAACCTTTGAAACCGGTTGAATATATATAAACACACAAACCAAGGCAAGCGTAAAACTCACAAGAACAACAGGAAGTTTTGCCTTGCCCTTAACTTCCCTCAAAAGTATTATTCCGATTACCAGAAATATGAAAAAACAGACTTTTGCCCAACAATATGGTAGAAGAGGGACTCCAAAGCTGTGATTGGGCGTATATTTCAAATAAGGAAAAATCTTAAAGAATTCATATTCATCATAGACATTCAGCACTCTTGCCAGCCTCTCAAAAACCATCGTCGGCACAAGTGCAACAATCAGCAAAAAAGGATATCCGATTATTCTTTTCTGAGCAGATATCAGCATTGCTGTAAGAATTGCCAGTACAACCGGTAAAACATTATAAAGAAGCAAAGTTAAAAACAGTCTTAACAAATACACGGGATGATTAATGCCTTCTTTAAGGTAAAAAACAAAATCATAAATAAACAACTGAAAAAAGAACAGCGCATCTATTGTCATTAAAACAAAAAAGAATGATGAGCGTAATTTAAATGTTGCTTTTTCAGTCAGTATTTCACTCATATTCACTTTTACAATCTGGCTGTAAAACTCATATGCCAGAAATAAAAACAAAGCATAATAAACCGGAGCAACCAGCAGCGATGATATAAGCATTACAAGTGTTGTTGTTCCGGGTGTAATTATGCAAAAAACAGAAAGCATATTTGAAAGTAAAAAAGCAACAATTACAATCACTATATTTACTGTATTTGAAAAAAACAATTTAAAGGCAAAACTATAATTTTTCATATATTTAACCACCAAGGGGAGAGGGCAGAGTCGCCCTCTCCCGGC
>Ga0310697_10002382_pt1 | contig 20102 bp, 2 predicted proteins | sample 172DNAGHGlowgp2_FD_203883 | JGI IMG/M metagenome (GOLD analysis project Ga0310697, IMG submission 203883) | Sheep rumen microbial communities from Palmerston North, Manawatu-Wanganui, New Zealand - 1728 DNA GHGlow gp2 (v2) (version 2) | ecosystem: Host-associated > Mammals > Digestive system >... | reverse complement strand
GTCGTGTCAATGCATTCGCCGTTCTTGACGGCCGCGAGCGACGACCCGTTGCCGAGGTGGCACGTGACGAGGTTCACCTTCTTGAGCGGCTTCTTCAGCCATGCGGCCGCAGCCTGCGTGATGAACTTGTGCGAGGTGCCGTGGAAGCCGTACTTGCGGATGCCGAACTTGCGCGCGACCTTGCGCGGCAGCGCGTACTGGTAGGCGCAGCCGGGCATCGTCTGGTGGAAGGCCGTGTCAAACACGCCGACGTTGGGGACGCCCTTCGCCGCCTTCTCGCACGCCTCGATGCCCTGCAGGTTCGCGGGGTTGTGGAGCGGCGCGAGCGGCACGCACTTCTGGATGAGCTTCTTCGCGGCGGCGGTGATCTTCGCCGGGGCGGAGAACTTGTCGCCGCCGTGCACCACGCGGTGGCCGATCGCGTCGATCTCGGCAAGGCTCTTCACGACACCGCACGCGGGGTCGCACAGGACCGCCATCACCTGCGCGATGGCCTCGACGTGGTTTTTCATCGGAACCTCGCGCACGATCTTGTCGCAGCCGGTCTTCGTGTAGACGAGACGCGAGCCCGCGATGCCGATGCGCTCGACGAGGCCCTTGCAGAGCATTTTCTCGCCGGTCATGTCGAAGAGCTGGAACTTGAGCGACGACGAGCCGCAGTTGACGACGAGTACCTTATTGATTTTTTTAGCCATTTTCTGTAGGCCGCGACAAGCGCGGCCGCTCCCGTTTAATTGAGATTTGTCATTTGTGAACAATTGTGACATTTGCCATTCGTGAACAATCACTTCGTGAGGATTGCCTTGAAGAAGCGGGCCTCGGGCACGTTGGCGCGCGCAGCAGCAAGCTCCTCGGCCGTGACGGCGACGCTATCGCCATCGGTCTTCTTGTTCGCGTAGATCGTGATGGTCTTGATCGGCACCTCCACCGCGTCGGCGAAGTCGGGCGTCGTGGCGCACGAGAGCGTCAACTGCACCGTTGCCTCGTTGGAGAACACGATCAGGCCGGAGGCGTCGCCAACGGACGCGGTGTTCACGACCTCCAGTTCAAGACCGTCTTCGAGCGAGAAGGACTTGATCCGCACGGACGTCGTATCCTTCGGAGGCACGGACCCCTCTTCCGTCAACAGGTCGGCCATGGCCATCGCCATCAGCCTGTTGCCAACTTTCGGATAGTTCGGCGCGGACGACCGTTCAAGTGCGGGTGCCACCTTGCTGTATGCGCTGAGCCACCATTCAAGGGTCGGGTTGACCGCCGCGAAGAACGTGTTGCCGTAAATCGGTATCTGCGACCACAGGTTGCCGTTCTTGTTTATCTCCCAGGCGTCAGGGAAGTCGTCGCCGTCGGTGTCGGCGTCCTCGATGAACACCGTTGTGACAGGTATCATGTCGTTGTAGGACACGTCGATAGGCTTCGGAGCCCATACGGACTTGACCGACGGGTCGCCGACATAGCAGGCGTAGCCCCACGACTCCCAGTTAGACTTCATTCCGTTGGCGTCCGTATCGATGTAGGCGCGCACGTAGTAGCGACCGCCCTGAGCAACGCCGGTAAGGACGGCGTTCGTTGCGATTACGGTTTCAGACGCAATCGTCGACACGTCGGTGACGTAAGTCTCCGCAACTGGAGTGCCGGAGAAGTCCGGCGACGTGAACGCCTGTACGCGAATCAGGTTCATCGTAGTCGTCGGAACCGCCGAAAGCGATCCCACCAACGGACCGAAGTACTTCACGCGCACCGCGATGGAGCCGTACCCCCTGCCGTCGTACAGGTTACCGCTCGTGCTGAGGCGGAACGCAGTCTTAATCTCGTTCGGGTTGAACGAGGTGAACTTCGCGTCTAGCATCGACACGGCCCAGAAGTAGTTGTTCGTGGTGTCGAAAACATAGCCACTCGGCGTCACCATGCCGGCGTAGACCGGAGCCGTCCACTCGTACATTCCGTCCGAGTTGCGGGCAGGCGCACGCTGCACACCGGAATCATACACTACTGTAGTCATGTCATACTTGTAGATTATGAGCTGGAACGCCGGATACGCCTTGTCAATCGAGTTTGCATGCGACCAACGGAATGTCGGACGGCTTGAGTACACCATCTGTGCAAGGTTCGGATCCGGTGCCGTAATCGTCTGCCGCAGCTGCGCCTCATACTGGTTGGAGAAGAGTACGGGGAGATTGTTTGCCAAGCGCTCGTACTCACCCACTTCGCCGTCACCAATCACAACGCGGTAGGTGGCGTTCGAAAGCGTGACAGCACTTGCATCCCATGCAGGGACAAGCGTACCCCAGTCGAGGTCGAACATGCCCTCGGCGAGAAGGTCTGCCTCTGTAAGATACGGATGCTTAGAGAGATCGAGTTTTCTATCAAACAACACGTCTGCGCTTGCCGCGCTGCGGTTGATCCAGTTACGCACCACCCGTACGCGTGTAAGCGAAGATGCATTGGCGGGCATGTTCGTCCCAGGATAGACGGCAGGCTCGTTCGGAGCATACCCCCTGCCGTTATTGACTGCATCACGATCCGTAAGAGCGGAACCACCGCCATCACTGCCGTTGTTGCCAGAACCGCCGCCTATTGCAGCCGGGAGGTCAAACCTAGCCATGATCGGCGTCGTGCGCGTAAGCTCAACCGTGAACTCCGCGTCCGACCAGCCGACATCAACGTCCTTTGCAACGCCATACGGTTCGCCAGGACTCCAAGAGCCGCTTTCGTCCAAGTCAAGGAACACCACAAACGTGTTGTTGCCCTCGCGGACATGGTCTAGGTTAGATGCCGGATCCGACAGCATTTCGCTTTCACCGAGGTGAAGCGTCGTGCGTATGTTTCCGCCAACGGCGCTCGCCGACCAGGATGCGCGCACATAGCTCGACTTCAGGTGTACCACCCTGTACGTTGCGTTCGTATCTGTCCAATCCGCCAAGGAATCTTCAACGATGTACCAGTCATTTGTCAACTGCGCGAAATCAATCGTCACCAGACCTGTGCCGTAGTTAATCGAACCAACCTCGCGGGCGGGGCCGTTGAGTGGCTTTTCAACCAATACGCCCTTTGTGGCATCCGTCGGGCGATCTTCGACGAACGCATTCAACCATTCCGAATCGGTCAAGCTACCTTGTACCAACCTTCCTCCCACAGAAGTCGCGTAATTCGGATCACGGAAGTCAAAGGAAACACTTCCGGGCTTGACAGAACCGGGTGTCAGCGTCATGGAAATTTCTCTGCACGGATTTACGCCCAGATACGATGTAGCCACGTTCTGTGTCGAGTTGGAGCCAGAGCCTGACCCCGCCGAACCCGAGTCAGAGGGCGAGCCACCTTCAAACACAATCTTCCAGGTCGCATCCGGTATTCCAGACGTCTTGCTTGTCTTAGAGTACGCCTGCACGACCAGAGATCTGTACAACACACCCTCGCCCGGTCCCATAACCACTGTAGAGTGAATCGTCGGCACAGGATAGTTACGGGCACGGCCATCAAGTCCCATCGAGTTGCCGAGCGTTGGATCTGTGCCGGCGCGGCACTCCGCGAAGTTGCTCCAGCCGTCATCGTCGGGGTCAATCCAAGGATCGTAGATGCCGCGAGATATCTTCGTTGCATCGTACTGGTCTTCCCAGAAGTCTTCCATGAAGTCGTTGTCGGTGAACATCTCGCCGAGGTAGAGATTGCCGACGCGGCGGAAGTAGTCGGTCACAAGAGATCCTAGCGAGTAGGTGTTCGTCGAGGAAATGCCCGTGACATTGGCTAAGTAGTTGGTGAAGCCCGTACCGATGAGGTACTCGGTGAAGTTGGGCAACTGGTCGTTATCCTCATCGCCGTACAGATCGTCCAGGTGATTCGTAATTTCGTCCACATCGGGAATGTCATTGCCGTTGGTGTCCTTCGACCACGGATCGTAAGCGGGCTTGCCGTCGTTCCACTTCGCAATAAGCGTCAGATCGCCGGCTGGCGCAAGCGCGCGAGCGTCGTCGTAGTTCCACGGGCTGATCTTCGCCGCGTCAATGGTGGCCGTCACGCCTTCCGGTCCAAACATCACGTACAGCTCCCAGCCGTCCGGCACGCCGTCGCGGTCATTGTCAGCGTCATTGGGTCTGAGCGAATATGCGGCCCAAGCCTTGTTCGCGTTGACGTTCTTTTCAGTGCAGAGTCCCAGTGCCGCGAAGTAGCGAATGACGAGATACTTGTCAATGGCCGTGAACGGCTTAGTGTTTACGGCACCCTCTGCGGGAACCACCGTGAGCGGATTGAAGCCATACTTCTCATAGACCTGCGCGTGGACGAGCACTGCGGTAACGTCCTCAACCTTATCGACATGGAATGCTGTCGCAGAATCGGTCAAGTTCGTGCCCACGCCGTACTTGCCGGCGTAATCGTAAGTGGAAACGAGGCGCGCAAGCGGCAGATCGTCGCCCACATGCACTGCGGCATTTGCCGGATTGACAAGGTAGGTGGTGCCCGCAGCATCCGTTACGAGTTTCCAGGTTTCCTCAACGTATGCCATCACGTCGCCATCAAGAACGGTGTCCGCATCCGGAGTGAGCGGATCGGTTCCCGCAAACGCTGCTTCCCAGCCATCGGGCATGCCATCGCCGTCAGAGTCCCACATCGACGGGTTGGTGTAGGTTTCGCCGTTTTCTTCATCTGCTGTGAGACCGTCACCGTCTACATCGCTTGTATCGGCGCCGGCTGCGGCAGCGGCGGCGTACGTAAGGATATCCTCCTCGTCAAGACAGTCGGGCATCCCGTTCCGGTTGACGTCGCTATCTTCCATGAAGAGTTCGACGGACGGCACGTTGCCGCTCTTGGACACGATCCTGACGGCGACTGGTGTGTATAGTTCCTCCACGCCGGTTCCGATCTGGTTGGCGTAACCCCAGCTTTCACTGCGCTGGCGGACGCAGTCGCCGTTGCGGTCAATGTAGGCAATGGCGTAGTAGGTGCCTTCCTCGAGACCGAGGAAGCGGACGGAGTATGTGTTGTTCGTAAGCAGCTCGACCTTCCCGTCAACGTCGAAGAGACGCGACTGCGCGGCGGGGTCTCCGGTGAAGTCGGCCGTCTTGTACAACTGCACCACCACGCTGGAGAGATCGTTCGTGGCGGGACCGAAGTAGCGGACGGAGACATCTGCGGCTCCATAGACCGTAGTGCGGCTACCGCCCTCGGCGAGACGGGTCTCGAACGCCGCCGCGTCGCTCCACACGGCCGTTTCAAGGTTCGTGTTGGAGAACTTGGGTGAGAACATCGCCACACGCCAGCTGTAGTTGGTGTTGTTGTCAAGCGACCAGGCGTCGGCGCACACGTTCGTGCCAATGTACACCGGCGCGGTCCAGATGTAAGCTCCGCTGGAGTCGCGCGGCGGCAAGACCTGAAGCGGTGACGTGTAAACGGGCGTGTCGTCCGTATTGAGGATCTGGAGGATGAACGCCGTGTTGTCCTCCGTGCCCGTCCACGTGAACGTCGGACGCTGTGTCTCGACCTTCGGGCCCGTCAGCGGGCTCGGGGAGGTGGCGGTCGGCTTGCTCTGCTCGGCCGGGAACGAAACGGTGAAGACGTCCACCACGTCGTTAGAGTTGATGTTAATTACCGATCCTGCGTTTGTGACGACCGTATAAGTCACGGAGATAACGCTCTTGAGATCGAGGCCGTCCAAAGCCTCCACGTCGGAACGTAGGTTCGCCCAGTCGAGGCCAAACCTTCCTGCGGTGACGAGGTCGCCCTCGTGGATAGACTTGCGGTCGGTCGAGGTCATGTCGCGGTTATAGACGATACGGCGTTTGACGGACTGGCCGTTGTCCAGCGATTCCTTACCGTTGATGGCCGTGCGGATGATGCGGACGACGTTTGTAGCGTCGGAACCGGCGGTATAGGCGAGGCGCTTGCCTGCGGCGGCCGAGGTGTCCGTCAGCTCGATGACGAGCTCGGGCACGTTATCCCAGCCGACTTCGACGTTCTTCACGAAACCGAACGGCTCGGAATCGGCCGTGAAGGTGCCGTTACCGTTGAGGTCTATGAACGCCGCGAAGGCCGTCGGTCCCTCCACGAGGGCGCCGCTCGTGGGCTTGCCGAGCGAGAGCGAGAGCTTCTTGTTCTGCATCGTCGGCAGCTTGGCGCTGTACTTGATGCGGTAGAAGCAGTCGCCGGAGGCTACGCCGGTATCGTTGAAGTGGTGCCCGGCGACCTTAGAGAAGTCGAAGGTGAAGTCGCCGGTGGTGAAGTCGATCTCGCCGACGCGCTCCATGTCAATGTACATGTAGCCCTTCTGCGTGTTGTCGTCAACATCAACCCGGAGCGCCTCGGTCGAGCCGTCTGTTCCGGCGACCCCGCCATTCACCGGAGTCCAGTTGAAACTGGCCACCGCCAGCTGGAGGCTGGACCCGTACCGGGTAATGGCCTCGCGAAGTTCCTCGTACGTTCCGGTGTAGTCATTCGGCACGCCGTCCAAAGTAATCCTCCAGGAATAGGAGCTGGACGGCTGGATGTATGCGTATTCAAGAGAGAAGGAGCCTTTCTGCGACTGCAGGAATCCCGGGGTGAAGGTACCGTGGATGACGCGGTTCTCCTGCATGCCGAGGTAATAGTAGCGCGTCTCCGCCGCGCCGGGCCTGACCACGTAGGAGGCGGTGGGCGCCTTCAGCATGTTGTTGCCGGCGAACGCCTGGACGATGAAGGTCGTGTTGGTCGAGCCCACGGCCTTTTCGCCGTTGTATCGGAGCGTTGCGTGAATCACCGGCTCGGGCGAGTCCACGACCTCCGTATCGCCCACGTAGTGCGAGACGAACTGTCCGGCCTTGGACATCTTGAACGTGGAGTACCGCAGTTCCGACCAGGCGGTCCAGCCGTCCTCGTCGTAGTCGCTCCAGGCGTCGAACACCGTGTCGTCGGTACCGAAGGCGTCCTCGAAGCCGTCCTCCATCATGTCGAAGTCAGCCACGATCTCGCCCATATAGTAGCCCTCGTACGGCGCTGTGGTAGATTTCAGGAAGTAGTCGGTAACTTCCTGCGCGTCGCCGGAACGGGCCTTCGTCGGATTCAGGAACGGATAGCCGTTCAGCACGCCGAAGCCATTTGCCGCGTCCCAGGAAATCTGCCATTCCTGATAAATCGAGAGACCGTCATTGTCCGGATCCTCGTCAGGGTCGAGGTCGTAAATGTCATAGAGCTTCTGCCACCAGTCGGGCAGGCCGTCGTTGTTGTTGTCGGCCAGGCTCTCGTAGGCGGGATCGTACGTGGCGGGCACGCCGGGGATGATGCCGCGCGCGAGGTCAATCTGGTAAGCCTCCCACGCCGACATCTCGACGACCGCGCCGGACGGCAGCTTGTAGCTGATCTTCGTCTTAGTGGTCAGCGTGGCGGCGTCTGCGCCGTATTCGGTGGCGGCGTGGGCTTCCCACCAGTCAGGCAGGCCGTCGTTGTCGGTGTCGTCCACCGTGGCGGTCCAGGCGTCGGTTGAGCCTTGGCCGTCCCAGAAGTCGGGGCAGCGCCTCGCGAACGCGCCGCCGAGCGGCAGAAGGTCGGAGCCGCCCACGAAGAGCGTCCGGTTGCCGAAGCGTAGGCGGTTGTACACGTCGTCGGCCGCGTCTGAAAGGCCGGCGCCGACGGAACCGCGCATCCAGTTGAGGCGCTGTTCGCGGAAGAATGTTTCGGCTATGTAGTTCCAGTAGGGATACGGATTCGCTACGTTCGGGAACTGGAACGTCTGGACGTTGACCTCCGTCGGGAACGTCACGCCGCCGATCAGCTCGCTCCAGTAGCGGCTGTCGTAGCTGGAGCCGTCAAGCGCGGGCAGCATGGCGCACGTGTCGCGTACCCACGGCACAATCGCGCGGTTGCCGTAAACGGTGCTGGCGATCGGTACGGCGTTCCACCACCCGCAGCGGATATCGACGCTGCGGCCGTTCCACTTCACGTTGTCGAGCACCCGTTCGGTGAAGCCGCTGGGCTCGGACGCCACGTAGTCGGCCTCGACTTCGCTCGGCAGCTGCTGGAAGCCGTAGTGGAACACCAGTTCCGTCGGCAGGTTGGGACGACCGTCGTTCGGGTTGTGCGTGCCGCCGTTCAGCCATTCCTTGTAAACGGCGGCGCGCAGGTCGGAGACGTCATTGAGCGTGTAGCGCTTGAGCATGTCGGCCTGGATCTCCGCCTGCGTGCGGGCACCGTCCCACACGCGCACCTCGTCGACCCAGCCCTTGTAGTGGGCGCAGTAGTTCGTCCACGAGGATTCAGGCCCGATGTCGAGAGCGCCGAGTTCCTTTGCGTCCGCGCCGATGAGCAGCGCACTCGGATATGTATCGTAGCCGTCAACGCCGTAGTTGGAGCCGTTCGGGTTGACTTCCTGCAACGTCACGACGAGGCCGTTCGCGGGAATGAGGTTGGAATAGTAGCGGTTCACCTCGCGTCCGTTGATGTAGAGGATGAGCGAGTTTCCGTCGAATGTCAAGGCCACGTGCGACCACTTGTTGGACTCAAGCGTGTTGCCCTCGACGGTTGCGGTGCCGAAGCCCTTGGGGCTGCCGTTCTGCACGGCGTCGTCGGAGTCGTATTGGCCCCAGACGCGGCCGTTGTCATCCATCTTGATGCGGAAGTTGGCGCGCACCTGATGCGTGGCGTTGGAGAGCGTGCTGGAGGGATAGTTGCACACGCGCGTGACGATCGTCTGCTCGCGCGTGAGGTCCTCGGGACGCACCCATGCCTCGACCGAGAACGCGCGGAGCATCGCGTAGTTCTCGCCGATGCGGCGGTGGAGGTTGCCGGAGTAGGACTGCACCACCGATTCCTCGCCTGGGAAGTACATCGCCTGGCGGCGGTCAGGATCGGAACTGTGCAGCGGGCTGGACGCACTGGTCACGGCGTGGGTGAGTTCCTGCTCGTCGGGAATCCAGTCGTGGTCGGTGTCGTAGCCTTCGTTCTCCTCGAAGGTGAACATGAACTTGTTCACGCTGCCTGGATCCCTGCCGTCGATGTAGTTGAACCAGGGGTAGGAGGAGATGGCCGGGATGTCGTCGCCCTCGCCACTCGCGTACGGGTCGCGGCAGTAGTACTGCGCCGTGATGCTAATCTTCGAGGAAGAGTCCGTCATCCACAGCGGCGTCGGGTCGGTGTGGTAGTTCTTCGGATTGGGCATGTTGACGAGCAGCGCCTCGTCCGTGTTGCGCAGACCGTCACCGTCGGCATCCGCTTCGGCCACGCCCATCGCCCACGGGAACCTCATCGCGTCGTAGACGAGCTCCTTCTCCTCCCAGTTCGACCATGCGGTGCAGCGGGCGCTGAACAACTTGTCGTTGCTCAGAACCGTGTTGTATGCCTCGGAGATTATGTCCTTGCCGCCCAGCAGCGGGTTCAGGCCGTGGAACAGTTCGTAGTAGTCGTCCATGCCGTCGTCGTCGGTATCCCAGTTGCGCGGGTCCGTGCCGACGTAGCGCGAGGCACTCATGCGGGATTCGTCATCGGCCGTGGCGATGTCGCTAAGGCCCCGCGGCGGCATGAGGAGGCGGCTACCGGACATCGTGAGATCCCACGTCCTCTCCGGAGGAGCGAAGTAGCCCAGCTCCCTGAACTTGAAGCCGTCGCCCTGCCGTGCGGAAAGGCCCGTGAACCCGGCGGCACGCGCTGTTCTAAAGAACGTCGATCCGTCCCAAACCTGCATCGGCAGGAAGCCGATGTACTTGCGCGTGCCAGCGATGCCGTTGGGCAGGTAGCTGCCCATGAGCGGGGTTTCGGTATCGTCGTAACGGAGGTGGCGGAGCACCTGCACGAGGTATTCCTGGAAGTTTTGGAGTCCGTCGTTGTCGAAGTCGAGGTTGCGGTGCGTGCCGGTTCTCGGATCGATTTCGTCGGGAGTGGGAACCCTGTACGCGTCGTCGTACGTGCCGTCCATGCCGTACGAGATGTAGGCGCGGATCACGGCGTTGCTTCCGAGGTTGTCGTTGCGCTTGATGATCTGGACGATGTTCGGGTGGATGCCCTCGAAGCCGGTGCCGGCGGGAACCACCGTGCCCCGGTACTGGCGTTCCCAGCCGTCGGGCAGGAGGTCGAAGTCGGTATCGACGCCGCACGGGTTGAGGCCGCCGCCGCGGATGCACGTGGAGCCGTCGTCCGTTGGGTCGCCGTATATGAACGCATTACCTTCGGCACCGTCGCTCACGCCGTCGCGGTCGGTATCGCTGTCCTTCGGGTCGGTCGGGGTGAACTTGTTGAACCAGCCCTTTGCGTTGCCAGGGTGGTACTGGTAGATCGTCGCCGTTCCTTCGGCGTTGGCGGCGTTTTGGTAGGCGTCGCAGGAGTCCGAGCCGGCGTATTCGTTGCGCAGGCTCAGGCCGTCGCGGTCGCCGTCACCGCTGGCGTCAGTGGCGTCGTTGGGGTTTGCGCCCACGTACAGTTCCCAGCCGTCGGGGATGCCGTCCTCGTCGGTATCCGCGCCGTGGTTCGTGCTGGAGTACGTTGGAATCTCCGCGACGGCTGCGACCTGCTCTGCGCCGCCGCCGTCAGTGCCGGCCCAGGAAACGGTATATCCAGCATCCGTGAACGGCCTGTTAGGATTGGTGGTGAGGTCAAGGAAGATGTCGGCAAGAGGACGATTATTGTCTCTGTTGGCGATTCCCACCTCGTAACGGTACTTCATAACGCGGTATTCGTCCACGCAGTTGTACGCCACGGTGTTCACGGCCGCGCCCCAACGGGCGGAGACGTCTCCGTTCGCGTTGATGTTCCAAGCCGTGTACGGGTGGAACTCGTGCTGGTTGTAAACCTGGTCGTGGATGAGCATCAGCGACTGCCTGAGCTGGACCGACACGACCTCCGTATCGGCCAAGCTCACCTCGTCGGGGTCGAGCGGCTTCTCCTGCGCCTTGGGGTTGCCGCGCTTTTTCGGCACGCACGCGGAGGAGTCGTTGCCGTAGTGGAACACGGCGATCGCCGTGACGTTCGAGACATCCTCCACGCCGAACACGACGGATGCGAGCACGTTCGTGCCACCCTTGGTCTTGCCGCCGTCGCCGTCGAAGCTTTCCGCCTCGAACGTCTTGAGGTTGGTTCCATTCTGCTCGAGAGCGTAGACCTTTCCGTTGTTGAGCGTCACGATGGCGTATGAACCCGGCGTGTGGTAGGAGGCCATGAAGTCGCCGTCCGGGTTCTGTTCGGGATTCGAGGGAACCTTGAGCGGGTTCAACCCGCGCATCACCTCCCAGAGGTCACTCATGCCGTCGCCGTCGGAGTCCCAGTGGACGGGATTTGTGCCCATGGCGAATTCCTCGAGGTCGGTGAGGCCGTCGTTGTCGGTGTCGCGCGTGGCGATGTCGCCGCTGGCCCTAACCGTCGGGTCGAACGCCTTCATGATGTCTTCAGCTGAAAGCGCATCGCCCTTGGTAATATTGTTCAACGTGAACTTCTCGCCCGTCAGCTGCACCCATTTCCCGTCGGTCACCGTGCCGACTGCAGCCCTATACCAGAAGTAATACTCATAGCCGTCAGGCAAACCATCGCCATCGGTGTCCCACAGCGTCGGGTCGGTGCGCTTTTCGGGAATCCAGCTGTTCGACTTCATGAGGGCCGTCTGGAAGTCACTGGACCAGGTCGCGTAGGCGGTCGCGTATTCCGCCTCGTTGGTTGGGGCGTTAGCCTTGAAGTCGGCCCATGTCTGGACGCCGTTCCAGTGGGCGACGGCGTTCGTCTCGGCCTCTGAGAAGTACGGATCGGACACCCACTCGCCGCGGACATAGAGGTTCAGCCCGTCGTGCTCCCTGCGGTGGTTCAGCCCCTCATGTTCTCCGCGAATCTCCCTGTAGGCAGTGAACGGCTCGCCAAGGGTCGCCCAGCCGTCGGCCGTATTAGGCATTCCGCCCTGGAAGGACTTGGACGGCAGGTAGTCGCCGTCAGCATTGTAGGAGAAGGCACGGAACGACACGTCGCCGCCCGAATCGGCCGAGAAGCCGGCCACTTCATACAGTCTCTTGCCGCCGTCCCAGATTGGATTCACGGCGTAAATATCCGGGATCTGGTCGCCATTGATGTCGCCGAGGTTGTCGGAGACGAGGTATTCCTTTGAGAAGATTGCATCGAGGACCGTGTCAGGATAGTATGTTGCGTCCTGCTCCTCTTCGGGAAGGTCAACGCGCTGTCTTGCATTGCTGTCCGCACCGTATTCCGGGTAGAGTTTCAGCAGAGTCGTTGTGACGCCGGCCACACCGCCGCCCGTTGAAAGCAGCCAGGCGTAGAAGAAGCTGTCCTTCGCCGCGTCTGCGGTATAATAATTGCTGGTCGCGGGATACCTGCCAACCCTCGTCACGGCGTAGTCCGTTCCAGGCGTCAGCGTGCCGTTGTCAATGGCACCCGCACTGTAGCCATGCGCGAACGCATTGGCGGAGGCAATGGACGGCGCGTAAGTGTAGGTGTGCGAGAAGTCGGTGAACGGCTTGATTACGCCGTCCGCCCACACGCGGCCTACGCCGACGTTGCGCTGTCCAGTCCACGTGGTTGCGAAATTGCCTCCCCCGCTTCTGCCGGGTCCGCACGGGTTGACGATCAACTGCTTGGCCGCATCGACCTTGTAGTACCATGTGGCCACCTCGGACTCTCCACCGTCCTTGTCCACGACCTGCAACTGAATCGTCTTGATGCCGGCGCTGGAGAACTGGGTTGTAAATGTACCGCGGTAGGTATTCATGTTAGGCGTGATCGTTTCCTGCACCGATGGCTCGCCGGTGATCGTCCAATACAGGGTCTCGCCCCTCCCGCCCCTTGTGTACATGTCGTAGTAGCCGTAGTCCTTGAAGGTGTAATTGATGGTGAACGGCTCGTTGATGGCCCTTGTAACCGTGTTTGAAGCTGGACGAACGATCTCCGGCGCGAGGTTTGCGATTGTGATCGGAAGTTCCGTAGAACGGTAGACGTCCTTCCACTGCACGTTGTCGCCGTTCACCGTCGTGTTCGTTACGGCGGCGCGGATCACGAAACCGGGATCCTGCGTGCGGTCCGTACCGTCCAGGTTCCGCAGCGAGAAGTAGGCGTTGGTTGTGTTGGGGCTTTCGCCGCCGAACATGAGCGTCGTGGTGCTGAGTTCGGGCAGGGGATAGTTGCCGTTGTCCGTTCCCGCACGCTCGATTGTGAGCTGCACGGCGATCTGCTCGGTCGGCAGCGTCGAGAGGTTCACGTCGATGCGGCTAAGGGCGTTCTCGCCGGTACCGCCGGAGTTTTCATTGAACGCGGTCGTTCCGAAATGAGGCGCAAGAGAGACTGCGGGCTTGGCATCCACAATCACGGTAAACGTGAACTTCGGACCGAATCTATCGGGATAGCGCGTGCGGTCAATCGAATCCTTGTCGCGCATCGACACTTCAACCGTATAGGTTCCCGCCTGCCTGAAAGTATAGTCAAACGGTTGGGTCGTCGGTCCGAACACATTGGTCGTGAACAGAGTACTCGTGCCGAGTTTGATGTCCCAGTGCGTCTGGAACGCCGTCGTCGTGTTCGTGCAGACTTTGTTTATGTCATCCCAACCGGCGTAGAAGTCGATGTCAGAAGGATCGTCTGTTTCAGCATAGAACGACTTCGTCACGCCAAGGGAAACATTCCCCATCTGGCCGCCGCTCTCATACAGGGTCTCCGCACCCATCTTCACGGCGCTGACGTTTGGCGCCACGTTCGTGACGGTGAAGGAGAAGCCCTTTGAGCTCCAGCTCGTCACCTGCGTGCCCAAGTCGAAGTCAGGGTCCGAACGCACGATGATGTCGTACTCCATCTTGAGACCCTTCGCAGTACCGTCAAGGAGTGTCATTTCAATCGGGCCGACTTCCATGTCGCCGCGATACACTTGAACACCCCACTTCCAGTCGTGCTCGTCGTCGCGGTCCATCTCCGCGCACGTCACGAGGTTGGATGCGTTATCGCTCTTCGGCACAAAGAAAATGTACCCGTAATCGGAATCGTCCGGCATCCTGAACCCTTCGTCGCCGAAGGAAAGCGTGACGACCGGCTGGGGTTCGTCAAACGGATTGGTTTCGGCGAATTTCCCGCGGTTGAGGAGCGTGGCCTCCACCACCTTTGCCGCGTTCACATGTACGTATGCCGTATGCTTAGTGGACGCCTTGCCGTCCTGGTTTACGACGTAATACAGCGACTCGAAATCGCCCTTCTGCGAATATTTGACGGTAAAGGTGAGATCGCCCGACGCCGTAGCGGCAACGTTTTCGATCTTGGTGTAGTAGGCAGCGGAGTCATTGCCTGAGTTACTCCAGTAGATGGTGTATTTGCATGGTTCGTGGAGTTCCCCGTAAGCATCCGCCACGTTGACCGTGATTTCCTGATCCGCGTTCGCATCAGCCGAAACGGCGGTCAGTTCTGCCGTAATCACAGGCGTGCTGCGGTTGATCACCACCGTTGCGCCGGTAAACTTGCCGGTGAAGAAGCCGCGCGCGGGCGAGGCCGCCCAGGAGGCGTCATTGGTGTTCACCTCGAAGAACAGCCCGGCTTCCGTGTCCATGGAGCCACGGTTCGCGTACATCCACAACGAAAGATCTGCCGATGTCTGCCCACTCCTGACGTGCAGGACCGTGTCCCACGACGTGTTGTCGTTCAGACTCAACTCGGACAACCCCACGTAGTTAGTCGGGTCCAACCCCAGCTCATTGCTCCTTAGCGTCACCTTGATCGGGACGTCGATGTCTCCTGTGTAGGGTTCCGAAAGCTTCACGTTGACGCTTACCTGGGCCGTTCTGTGGTCGGCATTGGCCGTAACCGTCTCCGAGCCTCCTTCTTTGCCGTTCACCGTCACTGTGATGCTGGGCGGTAGCGGTTCGCCCACCTTAATGGTGCGCTTTATGAAGTTGGTGATGAGGAGGTTCGAAAGATTGAAGATGTTAGTAGGCGTGGCGGAGAGGAAGATATCGGCAGTACCGCCGACCGCTCCCGTCGCCCTTATGGAGAACGGCACGTTCTCGTTGCCGGTGGTGATGCGGAGCGTGCCCACCTTGTGCGTTCCGTCGCGGAAATCGCGCTCCACGACCTCGTATACCTGTCCGCCAACCACGATTTCGGCGACGTCATTCGTTGTCCACAGGTATAGATTCATCGGTTCTTCTGCGCCGCCGGCGATTTCTACCATGGGCGTGCCGGGGTCGGCCGTGGTCGAACCCTGCGCGATTGAGCGCCAAATTCCATCGCTCTCGTTGAAGTACGTCTTGTCGAAGTCAATGGCCTGGATGTACGCGCCCGCCTGGTACAGGTCGAGGTCGCGGTTTTCACGGTCCTGCACCCCTAGCCAGGACGTAGTGTTGTCGCCGCTGAAATCGGGGTCCAGACTAAGGTTCGCCTCGCCAAACTTGAAATCCGCCGTCACGGTGTACGCAGGGTCCGCCGAGTTCGTGGTAGTCTGGATTTTCCAGAGAGTGTCCTGTTTGCCACGCTTCAGGTAATACCCCTCTGCGCCCGTGGAGGGTCCCGTGCCGGATGCGTTGGCTAACTGAAGAGGAAGGGCGATGTCGCCTGCCTGTACAGTGTACTTGAAGATGAGGTCCGTATAGTGCCTGCCGTCCATAGGGCCTTGGTCGCTGGGATCTTGGGCGTCAACGGTCAGCCAGTCGGATGCAATGCCCATCGGCCAGTTGACGCACTCCGCCTCGCGGAGGCTGCCGCTTATCCAAAGTCCGAGGCACGGCTTGTTCGCCGCGATCCGGTTCAACTCGTCAAGAGTCTCGTTGCCCGTCAACGCCCCCGTGTACGTGAACACCCACGGATTCGTGTAGGTGGGATCGTTCTCGGTACGTCCCCATTCGAGGTTCGCAAGGCGGAAGCGGATGTATACCGTTTCGCCAACCGTCAGAGGCGCATTGTGATTATCGTGGTTCGGGAACGTGTGACGGCCGCTGGGGTCGTAGACATCGATCCTCCGTATCTTGCCCGATGCCTGAACCGACTGTGGCACTGCACACAGCAGCGCCGCAAGGAGCGTAGCACAGATGCCAATCTTTTTCTTCATGTTCATGTTGAACCGCCTTCCTTCTAGGTAAATCATTTTTCAGCCGTGGACGCGCCCTGTGCGCCAACGGTCTTTTCACGCAAAATCCTCTGGCGAAGCGCCGACTGGGCCGCCGCCTTGAGCTTCTCTTCCTCGGCCACATTGGCCTTCATCGCGGCGGATAGCTCGCGCCATGCCGGATACTTACTGGGATTGTTCTCAAGCTCTGCAAGCACCTGCGCGTCCGTGGCGCTTTCGGGCAGTGCCTTCCTCGCGCGCTCGCGCAACCCGGCAAGGCGCGATTCGATCTTCTCTCTCTCCGCCAGAGTGCGCCGCTGGGCCGCTACGCTCCCCTGAAGCCTCGTCTGGTAGTCCTTGTCCTTCGCACGCGCTTCAATCGACATAGGCGAAGGCGTTGCCGCCGACTGGCTCTTCGGCGCTGACTGAGGAGACGAGGGTGCAGCCTCCCTACGCTCGCACCCAACTAGGCACGCGCATACGCACAGAACCGCTCCCAATGGAGCGACTGCTATTTCTTTTATATGTCTCATCTGTCTTTGCCTCTTGAAGGCTACCCTTTCGAAAGCGTTTTTAGTTTAACACAATTGCTGTTGCTGGGACAAGTGGAAAATTTCCTCCGGCTATTCGATCTTGACTGGGACACCGCCTACCTTTTTGACCGTGGCCGCACCGTATCCGACGCCGCCGACTACAACGCCCGACACGTTCACCGTCGTCGACTTCGGCTTGCCGCCTACATCCGCATACACCTTGAACGATCCCTTGAAAGTGCCTTCCTTCGCCTTGTACGTGAGCTTCAGACCTGACGGGTTCTCGCCCGTCTTCGTCTCGTCCACGTTGGTCGTGTCCTTCACGTAGACAACCTTCCCCGCCTTCGGCAGCGTCCACTTCGCGCCACCCGTCACGGCAAGGCCGTCAGGCAGGTACGGCAACAAAACCTTCCCTAGCACCGACCCGAGCGCCGCCGCGTCGATCTGGAACACCGCCCCGCCCTTCAACGAACCCGGCTTGCCCACAATGGCATCAAGCCCGGCCACCTCTGGGGCGGCCGCGCTTGTCGCGGCCGTGCCATTCGGCAACCACAAGTTAAACGCAAGCCTCACGTTCTTCTTGGCGTATACCACAGGTATACAGCTCCAATTCTCGCCAACGATCAGCTGGCCCTTTGCCGACACCTTCGTGCCATCCGCGAGCGTGCCAGTAACCTTCGCCCTGCCCTTGTTGGCAACGGTAATGGAGAGTCCGTTCCATCCCTGCGCACCTATCCACGCCATTGTCACCGCGCCCTTCCACTTGTCAAGTACCGCCGAGCCAATGACCTTGGATGCTGCATTCTTGGTGCTGAACTTGTTCTGTGCGCCGTCAATGAAGTGCGTACCGTATGTCCCGGACAGGCTATTCACGCCGACCAATAGCGACAGCGCACGTCCAGATTTGTCAGTCGCCTCAAATCTGCCGGTTCTAGTGTCAAGGGTACCCTTCACGGTCATTTTCTTCTCCGCCAACAACTGGACATTCGCAGTGACCTTGGAAATTGCGCCCTTGGCCTTTGCAGCCTTAAGGAAGATCGTGCCCATTACATTACCTGCGGCATCTTGCACGTATCCGTCGTATGCCTCTGCAATCTCGCCAGTGAACACGGCATCGCCACCGTTGCCACCGTCAGGCTGCACCGGTGTCCAAAGCATCGTCAGCCCCTGCACGCTTTCCGATTCAGGATTTTCCGGATTTCCCGGATTTTCCGGAGTGCTCGCTTCACCTTCACCAGGCGTGGGGTCTGGCACGTTGGCGGTCCACTGCGCCGTGAACTGCATATCCTCGGCGGGCATCGTTTCCGGGAGCGCGGGCTGCCAACCTGCGAAGTTGTATCCCGCACGAGTCGGATCGGCGGGCGCCGTCACGGCCGTGCCGTAGTCCTGCGTAATCGGCGCCACCTCGCTCCCGCCGTTGGAGTCGAACGTCAGCGTGTAGCTGTCCACCGTCCACCGCGCGAAGAGTTCCATGTCGCTCGTCACCAGCATCTCGCCGTCGACCGGCTCTCCGCCCTCCGCCGCCGTGAACCAGCCCGCAAACGTATGGCCCGTGCGAGTCGGCTCCGCGATGTTGCCAACCTTCGTGCCGTATTCGACGACGGCTGAACCCTCTCCGTCGCCGCCGTTCAACGAAAGCGTGGCCGTGTAAGTCTTGATCTTCCACTTCGCGGTGTAAGTCACGTCGTCGGAAACCGCCGCCGCGACGGACGGCTCCCAACCATCGAAATCATAGCCCGTCTTGGTCACCGTGGGTGCGGATATCGACACACCGTTGTCCATCTGGCCACACCAACTTCCATCGCCGCCGTTCGCGTCGAACGCCACCATGTAAGTGTTCGGCGTCCACTGCGCCGTGCAAGTCATGTTCTCTGCGGGAACCGTCGCGGGAACAGCGGGTGTCCAGCCCGCGAACGTATAGCCCGTGCGCAACGGATCCGCTGGAACCTTCCCCGTCACATCCGTACCGTAGTCATCCTCAATGAACGTGATTTCTTCCCCACGGTCCAAGAATGTGATCTTGTACTTATTCGCCCCCCATACTGCGTAAAGCGTCACCGTTTCACCGGAAACGGGCAGATTGGATACCTCCGCGCCATTGGAATAAACAACCTCGCCAGTCTCGTTCGTCGCCCAGCCTTTGAACGAGTAGCCCGTACGCGTAAAGGCGTTAACCGCTAGACATGAGGCGACGCCGTTGGTAAAGGTCTGTTCGTCCATCGTGCCATCGCCGCCGTTCGCGTTGAAGCTGATGAAATATTCCTGGTTTCCCGGCGTCCACGTCACTCGGTCCACCCAGCCCGTACCACCGCCGTTTTTACGGTCCCAATCGGCATAGACAAAAGCCCAGGCAAAAGACACAGCAGAATCTGATTCATTCGTATATACAACTTGGCACCAGTCAACATGATTAGTGAGCCGTGCAATTTCATTCGTGATGCCTCTCGTTGCATCGTATAGGCCAAACCGAAGGCAGTCTCCAGCCCATCCCCCAGTCGCGCCCTGAGACGGCTCTCTTTCCGCAGGCCGAGCATCGCATTTCCACTCAAATGACAACTCGCCCTTTCCCTCGACCTCCGTAGTCAACCAAGAGACATACACTAAGCCGTCCCCCGAATCAGAAGGCAACATGCCGCTTTGTACGGCGTTCGTGCGAATATTATCACCATCGTTGAAGAAATAGTCCGCCTCCACGAACCAATTGGCTGAATACGCACCCTCGTCAGGTTTTCCGGAGTCACCTTTCGTCCCGAAGGTACGGAAGCCCAGTTCAGGAGCATCCACTGCTGCGGCGAGGGGATCTGACCAGTACCAGGTGGCAACGATGTTCGTCACGCCTGCGGACTGCGGCGGCACGGTCGCGGGCACGTCTCTCTTCCGCCCCCGTGCATCTATGTATTTCCAGCCCGCAAATTCAAGAAGCGCGTTGACGTTCGTCGGCGCGGGAAGGTCGCCCCATGTACCGCCCACCACGTAGTCGTTCGTCAGTACGGACACCGCCTCGTCGTTTAGATTTGTCATCATGCCGTCGCCGCGCGTATCGCGCGCGTCGAACGTGACGGAGTATGTGACACCAGTCCAACATGCGTACAGAGTCGTGCTAGCCGTAGTTGTGAGGTTCGTCACGCGCGCGCGGTCGCCGAACGACTCGCCTGCGTCATTTGTCCACTTCTCGAAGCCCCAGCCGTCGCGCGTGAACGCGCAGGCTGTGAGGTTTGTCGGTACGTCGTAGTCGCAAGACATCGGTTCCATCGTGCCAGAACCGCCGTTTGCGTTGAACATGACAGTATAGCCGGCACCCGCCCAGTGGGCGTACATGGTCAAGTCGCCGTCATGTTTCCACGTTCCCCCGTTGGCACGCGATTCCGTCCAGTAGGTACCCTTCACCGCCTGCCCGTTCGCATCGTACACCTGCTCGCCTCCGGACGCAGCGGTATACCAACCCGCAAAGGCATATCCTGTACGCGAGGCCTTGGCGACGCTACTGAAACTGGACGATCCATATACAGGGGACATTGACAAATTCGCGTTTGGGTACGTGAGGGCGGACGTGCTGCCGTCTGAAAACTTTCCGCCGTTGGGGTCGAACGTGAGCTTGCACTCTTTTG
>Ga0310697_10002381_pt1 | contig 20105 bp, 25 predicted proteins | sample 172DNAGHGlowgp2_FD_203883 | JGI IMG/M metagenome (GOLD analysis project Ga0310697, IMG submission 203883) | Sheep rumen microbial communities from Palmerston North, Manawatu-Wanganui, New Zealand - 1728 DNA GHGlow gp2 (v2) (version 2) | ecosystem: Host-associated > Mammals > Digestive system >... | reverse complement strand
CGTTCGGGTCCTCCGAGAGAGGGACGGGCTCGCCCTGGGGCGTCTTGACCTCCCCGAAGGTTACGGGCGGGTAGCGGAAGTCGAGGCGGAGGGGCGGGAAGCCGCAGCGGTTCGCGACGAAGAACACGCGCTCGCGGCGCTGGGGGACCTCCATGAAAGCGGCGTTGAGGATGAAGAGCTGCACGGCGTAGCCGAGTTCGCGGAAGCGGGCGACAATGGCGTTGACGTAGCCCTTGGCGTTGCCCTTGACGAGGCCGGTGACGTTCTCGGCGACTACCACGCGCGGGCGGAGCTTCCCCACGGTGTCGAGGAACACGAAGAAGAGGTCGTCGAGGGTCTGCTTGGCCTGGCCCTCCTTGAAGCGCTTCTCGACGCCCCATGCCTTCTCGCGCTTGCCGGCGAGGGAGAAGGTCGAGCAGGGCGGGGAGCCGTCGAGGACGTCCAGGGCGAAAAGCTCCGGGGGGAGGTCGGCGTCGGGAATCTTGTTGAACTCCCGGAGGTCCATGAGGAAGTTGTGCGCGGGGTGGAGGTTGCGCCGGTAGATGGCGTTTATGGCGGGGTCGATCTCGACGCAGCCGAGGACGCGGAAGCCGGCGCGCTTGTAGCCCATTGTCGAACCGCCTCCGCAGGCGAAGGTCGAGAGGACGGTCGGGGCGTCCGGGGCGGGTTCGGGGAGGTCGGCAAGCCGCCACTTCCACGGGAAGGACTTTGAGGATGGCATGGCTAGAACTTGAGGCCGCAGTGCGGGCAGGTGTGCTTGAACGCCTCGTCGGCGAAGTCGTCGAGGTTGAGCTCGCGGCTCGTGTCCTTGATCTCGCGGGACGCCTTCTCGGACTCGGGCGAGTCGCCGGAGATCATGGAGAGGTCGAAGCCGAGGTCGGAGGGCGAGAGCGTCCCGGCGAGGGCCGCGAACTCCTCGGAGAGCTTCTCGCGGTCCCAGAAGGACATGGAGGCCACGCGGTTGTCCGCGAGGCGGTATGCGTCGATCTCCTCCCTGGTGAGGTCGTCGATGCGGACGACGGGCACGATGTCGAGGCCGGCGCGGATGGCGGCGCGGCGCGAGACGTGGCCGCAGACGATCACGTTGGCGGCGTCCACCACGATGGGGTTGATGAAGCCGGCCTCGGCGATTGAGGCGGCGACGTAGTCCACGGCGGCGTCGGGGATGATGCGGGCGTTGTTCGCGTACTCCTTGAGGGCGGAGACGGGGACGTACTCGATGTTCATCACTCGACCACCTTTCCGCAGCGGGGGCAGATTACGCGGCCGTCGGCCTCGGCGTCGGACGCCTCCGGGGGCGCGGCGGGCTTGACCGGCTCGAAGCCGAAGCCCTCCATGTCGATGGTGATGCCGGCGATCTCGGCGGCGACCCGGTCCCAGTCGAAGAGGGACAGCTCGCCGGCGCGGTTGTCGCGGATGCGGAACGCGGTCTTCTGGGCGTCGGTGAGGCCGCGCACGACGCAGACGGGGGCGGTCTTGAGCCCGAGGGCCTGCGCGGCCTTGAGGCGCGTGTGTCCGGCGAGAATGACGCCGTCCTCGTCAACCAGTATCGGGCGGCGCCAGCCGAAGCGGCGGATGGAGGCCGCGACGTACTTCACCGCGCCGTCGTTCACGCGGGGGTTGTTCGGGTATGGGCGGATGTCCCCGAGCGGGGTGTCGACCGCGACTAGGCGGCGGTCAGTCTTCTTGTTCCTCGTGCTCATCGTGTTCCTCTTGTCCGTCTTCTTCTTCGTCCTCGTCCCCGTCACCGCCCCTCATGCTCCCGAAGAGGGCGTCCATGCGGGCGGCGCCGAAGTCGGCCTCCTTCATCTCGTCGATCTCGCCGTCGATGGCGTCCTGGTCCTCTTCGGGGATGGGGACGAACGACGCGAGGAGGCGGGAGAGTATCCGGGCCGCGACCTTCCGCTGGGTGAGGGTTATGACCGGCATGGAGACGAGCTGGGCGAGCGCGGCGGTGTCGGCGGCGGGGTCGGTAACGTCGAAGCGCATGGGCCATTCCGGGGCGTATGCCTGGAACATCGGGTCTATGGTCTTCGAGAGTTCGACGAGGCGCGTCTCGGCCGCCTGGAGGATGGCCGCGCGGTGGCGGAGGGTCGCCTCCGTGTCGAGGTGGTCGAACTGCTTGCTTTCGGCGCTCTGTATCTGGCGGCTCTCCTTGTTGAAGAGCGAGAGGCCGGCCTGGTCGAAGAATATCTGTCGCTTGCGCGCCTGTTCGGTCGGGAGCGCGGTCATGTCGGTCTGCGTCCCGGAGATGAAGCGGGTCGTGCCCTTGTCCTCGCCGGACTCGACGAGCGGGTTGTTCAGGCCGCGGATGAGTTCCTTGATCAGCTCCACGGTCTCCTCGCCGTCCTCGCTCCCGCGCGTCTGGACGAGGTGCGCCTGGAGGTTCTCGTACATGCTCGTCGGTATGACGATCTGCGGGAACGCGGCATAGACGAGGTTCTCGACGTGGAGGCTGTCGAGGTTCATGATCTGCGCCTGCATGATTTCGAGGTCGTCGAACCACCACGGATTGCTTGACGGCGACCCGAGGAGGACGAACGGGACCTCGGGGCAGCCGGGGAGCGTCCCGTGGTCTGTCAGGATGTCGGGGGCGTCGGGGTCCTTCTTCACGTCGCCCTGGCGGTACTGCTGCCACGTGCAGGGGCCGCCGTTCTCGCCGCGCCGCCAGAGGGTGCGCGTGACGACTTCGCGGGCGGACTGGAAGGGGTCGGCGTTCTCAATCGTCTTCTCGACGGTTATGAGCCAGAGGATGTTCCCCTGCGGGTCGAAGGCCCAGTCGGGCCCGTCGAGGGACGTCCAGAGCGTCCACGTCACATGGTCGCCGCTCCGCTCGCGGTCGAGGATGGTGCGCGGGACGGGCTGTCCCGTGCCGGGGTCGGTCGCGAGGCGTCCGCGGTCGGCCTGGAGCCAGCACCATTGGCCGGCGGTGAGCGCGTCGGAGACCTCCATCCAGAACTCAAGGATGGACTGGTGGCGCGACGTGACGGCCTTGGCCCATTCCTCGTCGATCCCGGCGCGGTTCGTCTGCTGCGAGAAGAGGTACTGGTCGATCTTCGAGGCGACGCGGCCGCAGTCGTTCATGAGGCAAGCGCGGTCTCGGCGGGACACGCAGCCGGTCGCGGGGGCCTTGCGCGGGTTGTTTGCGCCGTACCAAGAGAGGTTTGTCTCGTTGGGCGCGCGCCAGAGGCGCAGGTCGATGTACGGACGCCCGCCGCGCATGGCGGCGATGTTGCGCGAGAGCTGCCCCTGTCGCGCGGCAAGCACGGGGTTTGTGCGCTGAAAGAGTGTCATGCTTTAGGCCACGGGGTAAAATCTCCGTGACGGAGACTTTTTTCTCCGTGAAGTAAAAAATATGTTGACGAGGCGTAAAAATCACAGTAATATATTATGCAGAAAGTACGGGACAAGTCCTCAGTCGGGACGCCGTGCTTGAGGAACAAGGAACATGATAGACGATGCAAAGCGCGAGGAGCGCCGGAAGGTAATAGGATGCTCGGACATAGCATCCATCATCACAGACCCCGCGACGGGCAAGGCCGTGTCGCCATGGGGTACGCCGTACAAGGTGTGGAGGTCCAAGAACTTCAGGGAGGACGAGCCGGAGACGCCGCAGATGCGGTTCGGTTCGGTCGCGGAGGCGTTCGTCGCCGACGAGTACATGCTCGACCACCCGGAGGTCCGGCTCTTCAACTACAACACAATGCTCCGCAAGGGGTGGATTGGCGGGAACATCGACCGCGCCGTGCAGAGGCCCGGCGAACCAATGCCGATCCAGGGCGGGGCGCTTGTCGCAAAGCTCGGCCTCGAGTGCAAGACGTGCGGGGAGCTGACGCCGTGGATTGAGACGCCGCTCTACTACAAGCTCCAGGTCCAGGGCTATCTCTACCTCTGCGACACCGCCGAGGCGTGGGATGTCAAGGTTCTGTACCGGGCGACCATGAAGTTCGACGAGTTCCGCGAGTTCCGCGACCACGCCTTCGAGAAGGACATCGTGCCGATTCTTGAGGAGTGGGCCGACCGGTACATCGGGCACTTCGACCCGGACGACCCGCCGCCGGCGGTGAACGAGGACGACTGCAAGCGCGAGTGGAAGCGCCGCAAGCCGGACCTCGTCTCGATCCCGGTGACGGACGCGCTCTACGACGCGATCAGCCGCATCAAGGAGGCGGAGGCGCGGAAGAAGGAGGCCGAGAACGAGATAGCCGAGCTTCGCGAGGGCGTCGTGCTCGCCATGGCCAACGCGAAGGACGGGGAAGGGCGCGGCGCGGAGGCGGTCGTCGGGTACGACGGCAAGCCGCTCGTGACCTACAAGGCGCCGAAGCCGAGCCGGAAGACGGACTGGCAGGGCCTCGGCAAGGCCGCGATCTCGGAAGGCCTCATCGGGACGGAACTCGTCGAGAAGTTCACGGAGGTGACGGCGGGGGCGCCGCGCTTCCTCGTCAAGTAGCATCACTCAACGCGCCGGCGCGGCCGGGTGGCCGCGCGGCGCACAACCAACAGGAGAAAAAGGAACATGAACAACGAACAACTCACACTCAAGCAGCAGGTGTCCGGTCTCGCGCTTTCGGAGAAGACCGGCCTGCAACTCGCACGGGTCGGGGAGGCCTGGGCGTTCGCCGAGCTTCTCGCGCGCAGCGGGATGCTCCCGGCCAAGACCACGGTCGAGGGCGCGACGGTCGCGATGATTGCCGGCGCGCGTCTCGGCCTCGACCCGTTCCAGAGCGTACAGGGAATCGCAAGCATCAACGGGCGTCCCGCGATCTGGGGCGACGCGATGGTGGCGGTGGCCAAGAACTCCGGGAAGCTCGAGTACGTCAAGAAGGAGACGGTCAAGGGCGCGACGGCCGACAAGTGCGGGATCCGCGTCACGGTGAAGCGCACGGACGAGGAGGAGCCCTACGTCGAGGAGTTCCTCATCGAGGACGCCAAGCGGGCCGGTCTCTGGGACAAGCCGGGGCCGTGGAAGCAGTACCCCCGCCGGATGCTCTTCATGCGCGCTCGCGCTTTCGCGCTCCGCGATGCGTTCGCCGACGTGCTCAAGGGTTTCCGATCGGTCGAGGAGGAGCAGGACACGCCGCCGGAGAAGGACATCACGGGCGAGGTCATTGTCACGGCGCACACGCGGCGCAAGCCGGCGCGGACAATCGGAGACCTCGCGAAACCGGCGGAGACGGCGCCGGCGGCGCTCCCGGAGATTCCGGTGGAGGAGGACAAGCCCGAGACGCAGGAAGCGCCCGCGGAGGCCGCAGAGGCCGCCGTCGAGGCTCCTGCGGACTTCGCGCTCGAACCCGACGAGGAGGTCGTCAATGGATAGGCCGAAGCAGAGGCGGACGGGCCTCCGCATTCCGGGCATCACCGCGATGGCCCGCGCTTGCGGGGTGAGCCACTCGCACATGCGCTACGTGCGGCTGGGGGTTCGCACCCCCAGCCAGGCGCTCAAGGCGCGCATGGAGGCGTACATGGCCGCACAGGGGGCCAAGAAGAAAGGCGGCTGACATGGCCGAGGAAAAGGTCGAGGTTCTCAGCATCCTCATCAGCGAGGCCGTCCGCGACACGCTCGCGTGGATCGTCGCCCATGGGAGGATGGATGACTTCTACAGGATCCTGGCGCCATGCCTGTCCCAGATAGGCATTGACGCGCCGGCCGATCTTGCCACGAACGGCAAGGACGTCGGAGACTTGGCCATGCATCTGGCCATCGAAGGGCAGAGGCTCTTCATGCAGAGGATGGGGGTGGCGAAGGCCAAGATGGAGGCGCACCGCAAATGGAAGGCCGAATGGCGCGCAGCTCACCTAAAGCGTCCAACAGACGGTCAAGTGGACAGTCCAACAGACGGTCAAGTGGACAGTCCAGAGACTGTTGGTATTGGTAAGGTTAATAACCATACCGATACGTTGACCAATACCGAACCTTTACCTAATACCGAACCTAATGAAAAAGGGGGTGACGGGGGGAAAGGCAAAGCTGACCCGGACTTTGACAGGTTCTGGGACGCCTACGGGAAGAAGGTCGGTCGCAAGGCCGCCGAGCGGGCGTTCGCCAAGGCAAAGAAGGCCAAGAGCTGGCCGGGCATCGATGATGTTCTCGCAGTCGTCGCAGAGTGGCGCAAGTCCGACCAATGGACGAAGGATGGCGGGCATTTCCAGCCGGAGGCCTCCAAATGGCTCAACGGTGAGCGATGGGATGACGAGCCGCCCGCGGCGGCCCCCGCCCAGGACAAGGGCGTCCCGCCCGGCCTCATCCTGCACCAGGAGGGCGAAGGGAAGATAAGGGAGGACTTCTGACATGGACTTCAAATCAATCCTTGAGCGCGTCGCGCCGCTGGTCAAGCCGCAGAAACGCATGGAGGTCGGGGAAAAGGAGGTCGAGCGGTACGCGAGGATGATGGCCGAGGCCGGCTACATCCCGAGCACCGAAAGCCTCGCCGCGATAAAGTGCTGCCTGGAAAAGTACGGCGTGATCCTGTCCGGAGACGTCGGAACCGGCAAGACCTTCTTCTTCCAGACGCTCTACAGGCCGATCCCGAAGAAGATGTTCACGGCGCAGGAGATCGTAGCGGCGCATACGCCCGGCGACGTCGCGGAGTGGCTGTCGCAATGGGACGAGTCGACGTTCATCCTCGACGACCTGGGAGCGGAGCTCCGGCTCAACGACTACGGGAACAAGGTCGAGCTGCTGTCGCTCGTCATCGAGCACCGGGCGAGGCTCCGCGACGTCCAGACGCACATCACGACCAACCTGTCGGCCAAGGGCATCCGCGAGCGCTACGGCGACCGCATTCTCGACCGCATCAACGGCATGTGCAAGGCCGTGAAGTTCGTCGGCCGGTCGCTCCGCAACGCCAAGCCCGTGAGGTTGTCATGAGCAGGGGCGCGCTACACATGACGGAGGCGGCGGTCAGGGCGCATTATCGGCGTCTTGGCCGTCCGCTCCCGGCCTATCTCTCCGCCGAGGAGGTCTCCGAGGCCGTCCTCGCCGAGGCCGCGAGGAGACCGGCGCGGAACACGCCGAAGTTCTCCGTTGACGACCACAACTTCCCCGGCGCGAAGTCATGGGCCGAGGTCCGCTTCTTCGTCCGCTTTCTGGAGCCGCAGGGCTTCAAATGGGCGGAGGTCCACGAGGCGTCAACGTTCGACATCGTGCCGGGGCGTCCCGGACTAGTCACCTACACGCCGGACTTCGACTTCTCCGTGGCGGGCGTCCGCACGCTCGTCGAGGTCAAGGGCGCGAAGCGCCTCCCGCACCAGGAGGCGACCTACGTCAAGTTCATGGTGTGCCGGTGGTCGCTCTACCCCGGATACGTCTGGCGGTGGATGCAGAACACGCGCGGGGACAAGTTCGTGGAGAAGTACGCGGACTTCGACTAGGAAGGAGGAGAAATGGACAGTCACGACGATCACGAAAGACTTGTCGAGCTCGCGGCACTCGTCGATCAGATGAGGATGGCGCAGCGGGAGTATTTCAAGGCCAAGCGCAACCTCTCCGAGTGCCTGACGCTCGAGAGGCGCGTCGATGCGATGGTGAGGGACATCCTCAACCCGAGGCCGGAGAGGCGAGACCTCCCCGGACAGATGTCTCTCGACTTCGGAGGCGGAGTGTAGGAAGTGCCGCTCTGCTACCAGTGCGAATGGAACGACCGTCCGGCGTCGGACGCCAAGACGCGCGCTTGCGTCGCGTGTCCGGGGCCCGGCGAGTGGCTGACGCACAAGGGCCGCGTCCACGTGTCTATTGACGCGGGAGCGGCGCAGACGGCGGCCGAGGTCGAGGCGTCGAACCAGGCGCGGGCGAGGACGGACGACGAGGGGTTCGACGAGAACGACCCCGCCTTCCGTGCCGGAATGGAGGCCGGGGGCGCGCGGGTGCTGCTCTACTTCAAGGAGCTGACCAAGGAGCAGGTCGTCCTCCTCTACCACTTCCTCAACTCGGGGTCGCTCGCGGGGGCGGCCGAGAAGCTCGGGAGGACGCGCGCCATGCTCTCCAAGCTGTGGCGCTCGATGCTCGACGAGAGGCCCGAGCTGGCGGCGGTGCTTGACGGGACAAACGCCGCGCCCGACAAGGGACAGGACGCGGAGGCGGGGGCAAAGTCGGCGGAGGACGCGGCGGAAACCCTCGTGCAAGGCGAACTGTTCTAGGCATTTTTCTGATTTTTTTGAAGGGTGGAGGCGTCGGAGACGGAATGGCCAAAGACGGTATGAAGGGGAGGGCAAAGAGTACGGTGCGGAGGAAGGGCGCGAAGAAGCCGAAGACGCCGGCGAAGAAGCCGGCCGAGGCGGCGCCGAAGAGGAGGCGCGGTGAGCGCGGGCCGGAGTACACGGACGAGGCGATCATCCAGGCGCTCGACATGGCGCGCGGGTTCATCTCGATTGCCGCGCGCTCGCTCGGATGCTCGCAGAACACTATCCGCGAACGAATACGGACGTCCAAGGCCGTCGCGGAGGCGTATGAGGACATAAACGAGTCGAACGTCGACCTCTCCGAGAGCAAGCTGCTCCTCGCGATTGACCGCGGGGACGTTGGCGCAATCAAGTTCCACCTCGAGCACAAGGGGCAGAAACGCGGGTACGGAGACCGGCACGAGCTCGAGATAAAGACGCCCGGCGCCGCGATCCTCGAGCAGGTGACGGTCGCGGACATCGACCGCATTCTCGCATTGCGGGGCGAGGACGGCGAGGAATGACGGAGGGCGGCGGGCTTGCCGGGGATTCTTGACAGGCTTCCGACGGCGGAGCTCAAGGCGTTGCGGCTGGGGATGCGCGCGCGCGGCGACCTCCTGACCTTCATGGCCTACACGTGGGACCAGCCCGGCGAGTTCGTCGCGGGGAGGCACACGCGCGCGATATGCGACCGGCTGACGAGGGCGGCTTACGACTGGCGCGAGGGCCGCTCCACCTACCTTCTAATCGCCGTTCCGTTCCGGCACGGAAAGAGCGAAATATGCTCGATTGCGCTGCCCGGATGGTTCCTCGGGATGTGCGCCGACCGTGAGCCGTCCGTCATCATGGGCGGGTACGGCGCGACCCTCGTGGCGGGATTCTCGCGGAGGGTGCAGAGGCTCATGCGCGGCGAACGATACCAGACGCTATTCCCCGGCATGGCCCCCGACGGCACGAACGCGAACTGGGCCGTCAAGGGGTCGCACGGGCAGGTGACGGCGGTCGGCCTCGGCGGTTCGATCACGGGCAAGGGCGGTCACTTGATTGTCCTCGACGACTACTGCAAGTCGAGGGCGGAGGCCGTCTCGCAGACGTTCCGCGACAAGACATGGGATTCGTTCCGAAACGACCTCATGACGCGCCAGAACGCGCCCGCCGCAATCGTCGTCGTGACGGCGACGCCCTGGCACGTTGACGACATCCGGGGGCGCATTCTCGACCACATGAAGCGCGACCCCAACTTCCCCCGGTTCGAGGAGATGAACTTCCCCGCGCGGAAGCCGGGGCCGGACGGATGGGACTACCTCTTCCCCGAGCTGCTTCCGCCGGAGTGGTACGACGCGCAGAGGGCGACGCTCGGCAAGCAGGCCGCCGCGCTTCTGGACTGCTCTCCCGTCGTCGAGGGCGGCAACCGGTTCGACCCGTCGAAGGTCGTGTACCACAACTCGCTCGACAACTGGCCCGTGGCGCGCGAGGCGCGCGGCTGGGACTTGGCGTCCTCGTCGAAGGACAGGAACAAGGACGATCCCGACCGCACATGGGGCATTCGCGGGTTCTCGCGCGAGGTCAACATGGGCGCGGGCGTCCGCAAACGGGAGCTTTGGATTCGTTCGATGGTGGCTTGCCGGGAGGAGGCCCCGCAACGCAACGCGATGATGCGCGCGACCGCGCAGGCGGACGGGCCGGGGGTGGCGCAGTACGTCGAGGCGTTTGGCCCGTACAAGGACGCCTACGTGCAGATGAGGGCCGCCATGCCGGGGTACATCGTGAGGCCGTCGAGGCTCCCCGGCGACAAGTCGGCGAAGCTCGCCCCGCTCGAACCGGTCATGGACGCGGGCGACGTCCATGTGTACGTGCCCGGGTGCAAGGAGTGGCTTGACACGTGGCGGGCCGAGTTCGCGGCGTTCCCCAACGGGACGCACGACGACGGGCCGGACGCGACGGCGGTCCTCTTCCACGTGTTCGACCGCGGCGGGTCAACGGTGATTGCCTAGTTGACCGGCGGGCCGATTCCGTGTTCGTCTATGGAGTTCCCATGGCATCCGCCCCCCGTCCGGCTAGTTCCTCCCGGCGGGGGGCTTTTTCATGCCGGCGCCGGTTGACTAAAAGGCCGATTGCGGAGTGTCGGCATGATCTCAACATCCAACGCAAACGCATATTTTTCGGGCCACGCGCTGGCGCGCGCGTGGGGGGAGTATTCCGGCGAACAGAAGGACGCCGCGATCCTACAGGCGAAGCGGGAGCTTTCGTCGGAGCTTGGCCGCCCAATGGCCGAGGACGAACCACCGTACAAGTTCGGAGACCGGACGCGGGACGAGTTCGCCGTCTATGAGCAGGCGGCGTTCATTCTGCTTCGGAGCTGCCACCCGGAGGGGAGCGGCGACGCCACGCCCGTCCTGGACGCCGAGAACGCCAAAACGCTCGTGCCGGACTCGTTCGGCGGCAGATGGTCGAAGGACGCGATCCGGTGGCTCGGGCGGGTCAACACGAGGATTCTGACCTAATGGCGGAGATTGACGCCAACTCGGTGCAGGGCGCGCTCGCGCTCGCCGACGCGATAGCCAAGGCCGGCGAGAAGGTCGGCAAGGAGGTCGCGCGGGGCGTGAGGAGGGCGTGTCTCGTCGTCCACCGGGAGTCCGTGAAGAACGCCCCGGTCTCGCCGACGAACGCGCAGTACAGCAAGGCCGTCCTCAAGCGGAAGAAGCGGACGGCGCGGAAGATGCACCCCGGCGGGCTTTCGCGGTCGATTGAATGGGACGCGCACGGATACTCCGGGAGCGTGTACGTCGCGTCGAACTCCGAGGCGGCGAGGTACGCCAAGGTGATCCACGACGAGCGGTACAAGCGGTGGAAGAACCGGGGCCCCGGCACAATCGCCAAGGGAAGCCGCGCCCGCGAGAAGTTCATCGAGAGGGCCATGACCGACAATGAGAAGGCCGTCGGGGAAATCCTCGAAAAGGCCATAGAGAAGGGAATCGCAGATGCTTCAAAATGAACAGGTGACATCGTATTGCGCGCGGGGCGAGGACGCCCTGGCGGACACCGAGGAGCAGTGCCTCAAGAGGATTGCGGAGGCGCTCGGGGTGCGCGTCGGCGTCGATGCGTTCTGCGGGTTGCAGCCGGGCAAGTCCGATTGCGTCGTCTTCGACATCGGCTACCTCTACACCGGCGACCAGATGGGGTTCCCCGCGAACAACTTCCATTTCCGGGCGAAGCTCGAACTCTACAACCGGAACCGCCGGCAGATTCAGCGGTGGGTCATGCGCCTCGTCCTGGCGTTCCCGGTCACGCCGTGGCAGGGGAGGTGCGACGACCTCCGCGCGAACGGTCCCGCGATGATCCTCCGCCTGGCGCCCGAGAACGGGGCCGTCGGCGAGGTCTCGACGATCACGGTGAAGCAGTCCGAGAAGGACCCCGGCCGCGAGACATTTTACTGCGCGGCCAACTTCGATGTAGTGTTCTCCGCGGCCGAGCGGCAGGCGGAGGAAGGGAAGGAAGGATAAAGAGACATGCCAGACTCAAACACCGCCGCACAGGCGTTTTTCAATCCGACGTCACCGTTCGGCGAGCTCTCCGGCTGGGAGGTGCAGACGGAGAACCCGACGACATCCCGGCAGAGGGCGCAGGCGCTCGGCTCCGACGGCGACGAGATTGCCGCCAAGACGTTCGACACGCGGGGCGCCGTCACGGGGTCATACGTCGCGAAGGTGGCTTCGGCGGCGATCCCGAAGGGCGGCGCGATACTCAACGGCTACCACGTGGACTCCCTCCAGGTCGCGTTCATCAACAACGACTACGTGCGCATGACCGTGAACGGGCACAAGCACGCGGGCGCGTCGCACAACCCGTGCCGGACGTACACGGGGTCGCTCACGACCATCGGCGTCCTGTTCGGGTGCCCCGCCGCGCCGCTCGGCCTCGTGATCCCGTCCGGCGCCGGCGTCCGCTCGTTCAACTACTCCCTCGAGGTCAACCACGTTGACGAGCCGGGGTCGCAGGGCGAGCAGCTCAAGGGCGACAACTACGACGGCAAGGAGACCGTCGAGGTCGATCTGTGCGACTCGGGCAGCATCTCCGCCGCCGAGGGCTGGACGCTCATGACGGACGGCCACAACCGCGGCAACACGATTGCCGAGACCGCGACGGCGACCGCCGAGCACCATATCGCGCACGACGCCAACAGCTAGCGGGGGGCGGAATTGAACCTCCTGCTCCAGAAGGAGATAGACGCGCTCCGGGACAAGGGCATCGGCCTCGGCGACCTGACCGTTGACGAAGTGGAGGCCCTTGTCCACGCCGTGGACCGCTTGGCCGACCCGTTCGGGGAGGTCAACGCGGACGCGGTGGGAATGCCCGTCCGGGTGTCGGGCGACGTTGTCTTCTGGCCCATGACAATCGGCGCTTGCGTCTGGTTGGAGGAGTACGCGCGGAAATGGTGGGGTTCGGAGGGGAAGTCATACTTCTGGGCGGTGGTCTACTGCCTCGTCCACGGGCGGGATAAGGACGCCTTCGCCCGGTTGCTCGACGAGGAGGCCGCGTTCAAGGCGGTCCGCGACAACGCCCTGGGGCTTTGCGTCCACGAGGCCGAGGTCATAGACGCCATGGACAGGGCGCTCGGCCTGGGGCGTCCGAAGGAGCCGAGGAGGAAGGGCCCGGCGGTGGACACCGGCACGGACTGGGCGTCCATCGTCGCGCGCCTTGAGTCGCAGACGGGCATCCCCGCCGAGAAATGGTGCTGGGGCCGGTCGGCTGACTACGCCATGCGGTGCTATCAGGACCTCTCCGCGTTCGCGCAGAAGTACGCGGGCGGGAAGAGTTCGCGGAGGATGCGCGACGAGGTTGACCGCGCCGTGTCCGCAATCGCGAGGACGCGGGCGGCGATAGTTGAGCGCGTCGAGGCCGGGAGGGCCGCGAAGGAGGTGGCGCAGTGAAGGTTCTTGAGTACTTCATCCGGGCGCGTGACGCGACGAAGGAGGCCGTCGAGAGCGCCAAGAAGGGCGTGACCGACCTGGCGCAGCGCGTCCGCGAGAAGCTGTCCGAGTCGAAGAAGGCCACCGAGGAGGCGGGCAAGGCGTCGAAGGAGTCGGCAAGCATGGCCGAGGAGGCCATGAGGCGGGCGAAGGAGAGCCTCAAGGATGAGGCGGAGCAGACAAAGGCGCTGACGGAGCTTACGAACCGGCTGGCGGAGGCGAAGAAGAAGCTCGCCCATGTGCGCGGCACCGGCGCGGAGAGGGCGGCGGCGGAACAGGTGCGCGAACTTGAGAGGGCCGTCGGGGACCTTGAGCAGAAGGCCGTCAACTCAAACCAGACGATGGGGCTGCTCTTCAACGCCCTCCACGGGAACATCGAGGGCGTCGCCCGGTCGATTGCGCAGCTAGGCGGGTCTTTCGCCGCGCTTTCCGGGCCGCTCGCCATAGCGGGCGCGGCAATCGGCATCGTGACGACGCTCTGGCGGAAGTCGGCGGAGGCCGCGAAAGAGGCGGTCGAGAAGATGCGCGAGGTCGCGAAGGAGAACTTCCGGCGGGGCATCGAAGGGCTTGCGACCGCCGTCCGGGGATGGGTCGAGGCCCTTGGCAAGGCGAACGAGAAGCTCGAGCGCGGGGCGCAGCTCACGCAGTCCCTCGTGCAGCAGCGGGGCGAGATGCGCAAGGCGGAAATCGAAGCCGAGCGCGAACGCGAACTGGCGAGGCTGTCCATCCACGACGAGGCGGGGCGGAAGCAGGTCAACGACCGGTATGACGCGCGCGTTCGTGGCGTTGACGCGGAGGTGCGTGACCGCGGCTTCGACGAGCGCGAGGACGAGCTTCAGCAGAGGATATGGAACCTCGAGGAGCTGCACGACAAGGTGAAGCACGCGCGGGACTCGGCGCAGGGTCAGGTCGGCAAGCTCTTCGACGCGGTAAAGGCCGCGGGCGGCGAGAACGAGGCCATGCTCCGGGAGCAGTTGGACGCGGCCCGGAAGTCGCTCGAGGACTACGAGGCGCAGCTCGTCACCGTGAACGACCAGATAGAGGCCGCGCGGGACGCGCAGGACGCCCTGCAGGCCGAGCGCGACGCTGCGGTGGCCGGAGACAGGGCGGACGCCGAACGGCGCGCCAGAGAGGCCCTCGACGCGGAGGAGCAGGCGGCGGACGAGCTTCAGGAGTATTGGGATTCGATCTACGAGGAGGAACTCCGGGAACGCGAGAGGCTCGCGCAGGAGGAGGAGCGCGAACGCGAGAGACTCGCGCAGGAGCGGCTTCGCGAGGAGCTTGAGGCCGAGAGGCAGATACACGCCCAGAGGGTCTCCGACGTGCGCGCGGAGCTTCAGGAGCAGACCCAGGCGCAGGGCGCGGCGCAGTCGAGGCTCGCCGCCGCCCGGTCGAAGGTGGCGCAGGCCTGGGGGTGGATGCGGAACAAGGACTCCATGCAGTCCTGGATTGACGAGCAGGTGGCGCAGCGCGAGGCCGAGAAGCGGTTTGAGAAGGACTTTGAACGGCTACAGCACAAGACCTTCTGGGGCACCAATGCGAGGTCCTGGCGCGATGTCGAGATTGGCAAGATGAGCGCCGAGGACGAGGCCGTCCGGCAGGTCGCCCTCGCCAAGGAGGAGGAACAGGCCGCGCAGAAGGCCCTCGACGCCATTGAGAAGAACACGCACGACCTCGCCGCGAAGCTCGACGAATTGCTGACAATGAAGGAGGCGTAGAAGATGGCTTGGCTTACCACGGCTCCGGCTGGAGTTACGACAAACGTCACAAAGTTCCGGTCCACTCTTTGGAGGCAGCAGTTCTGGTACAACAGCAGTCACTATCAGGCGCGCGTCTACGGCCTTACCACAACGACCACGACAGAATACCGTGGCATGGACTTGAATACGGCCCAAAATTTTGCCGCTACTCAGCATGCCATAACGCAGAACACTTATTCCGTCAGATGGGTTGCCGGGGGCACCACTTGGATGGGGAACTTTGAAATAGAGGATGTCACCACCGCAGACGTGCGGCGCGCGAACGAGGCAGGCGGCTACACCGTTGTCGTCGTATCGCAGGTCACGACATACTCCACACACGGCAACGGCACAATCACGGTGGAGGTCTAAGTGTTCATCCTCGACGAAAAAATCTTTACAGGAGGGTTCAAGCTGTGCGGGCTGCCGCTGAAGTGGTTTCGCAGCGTGTCCGCGTTTCTGAACAGCCTCTGCGGCGAGAACGGCGTGAAGGTGAAAAAGCCGACGAGTCCAACTGTGGAAAACCCCGTTGTCCTGTCGATAGACGAGGAGTGGCTGGACCAATACCTGGCCGAGAAGGACATCGAGACATCCGCGCCGGTTTCGACGGTCGAAACGGACGAGAACGGCGTCGAGGGCATCGCGCGGGCGACCGCCGCGTATGTGACCGGAGACGGAATCGCGCAGGCCGCCGGGCGCGTCGATCCGAAGAGTTCGGGGACATGGGCCGCCGGCACGGGCAAGGCCCTCACGCGCTATGAAGTTTCGAGCATCGCGCCATTCTACGTCGCGACCACGCGGTACGCGAAAGTCTTTGTCAGGAAAAACACCTATTCGCCGTCTGGGGGACTCGTCTCGCAGGGGCCGGAGGTCGATCAGGGCATCGTCGTGATGCTGATTGGAGTGTAATGCCATGAGAGAGCAAATCAACCTGGTTATCGACGCCGACGTGACGCGGCTCGACGCGGCCCTCCCGCCCATGCGGGCGCGCGCGGGGTGCGAGTTCGTCGCGCGGGTCCACGGTGTGCCGGCGGACTGCACCGGCGTCGTCTTCCGCGTCTCGTGCGGGCGCGGGTTCTACGACTTCCCCGCCTCGTGCAACTCGAACGGCGAGTGGACTTGCCGCATCCTTCCGATGGCATTCCCGCGGGTGGCGTCCGAGTGGTACGAGGTCCGGGCCGAAAGCGCCGACGGGCAGGACACGGCAATCGGCCGGGGGCGCATCCTCGTCGGCGAGTGGAGCGCGGGCACGGCGCGGACGTTCGACGCGCGCAGGCGGTTCGTCACCACGATCTTCGATGAGCAGGGGTCGCAACACGCCATCTGGGCCGTCCGGAACGACGTGGGCGAATGGACGTACCGCATCGGGCCGGTCGGCGAGGCCGAGGCCGTCCCGCTGGACGCGCTGCCGGCGGAGGGCGACGCCACGGTAAACATTCGGGCCATAGGCGAGGAGTAAAACCATGCGGACCTTTCTGAAAATCATGTTCGCCGCGCTCGTCGCCCTGGTTGCGGCGCGCGGCTTTTGCGGCACCGGCGCGACCGAGAAGTGGGTGGCGAACTATGTCAGCAACTACGTCGCGCAGGCGGTCGACACGTCCGCGCAGGTCCAGCGGTGGAGCGAGAACGGCACGAACTACATGGTCTACAAGGGCGTGACGATGTCCTATGAGGACGCGACCGAGCGCGCGCTGAAAATCACCGAGGACACGGCGGCGTCGCGCGCGGCGGGCGTCGCGAAGGGGACGCGCTTCGCCCTGGCGGACGAGCTGGCCGGGGTGTTCGTCTGCCGCGGCTGGGTCGTCGGCGTCACGACGAACGGGCCGTACCTTGTGCGGGGCACGTATTCCAACGGCTCGGTCGAGGCGGCGGGGACGCCGTTCTACTCGCGGCGCGACGGCCTGTACACGTGGTTCGTGGACGCATCGACGCAGAAGTTCGCGCGGGTGTCGTGCACGTTGCTCCAGAAGGGCGTTGAAAGCGAAATACTCAGGGAGGCCGGACAATGAGAAGCAAGGCTTTTGTAATCGCCGCGCTCGCGGCGCTGGCGGTCGCGCTCCCCATGCGGGCGCAGGACGGAGGAGGGGGCGAGGCGCGCCCGACGTTCGACTGGACGCAGTTCGTCCCGGGCGACACGAGCGTCGACCCCGTTACGGGCAGCTTCAACAGCTCGCTCTACCCCGATGGGGTCAGGTTCGGATATGACCCGGAGACGGGGGAGACGCTCACCGTGCCGGACGTCAGCGGCGATCCGTGGATGGGGCCGATTGTCGAGGCCATGATAGGCAACGCGAAGACGCAGAATCAGCTTGACGAGCTCCAGACGATGTATGAGGCGGCGATAGAGCAGATAGACAAGGTGATGAAGGACCTGGCGGAGCACTCGGTGACGGTCGTCGGCGAGAGCGGCGGGAGCAGCGGGAGCACGCACGGCCTCTCGATCCCGCTGTCGCACACCGGCGTCGACACGGTAGAGGACATGGACTTCGACACGAGTTCCGCGACGCTGACCTTGACGCCGAAGAAGGCCATACTGAAAATGGGCGGCACATGGCAATCGGAGCTTGGCATAACAAGCGACGGAGACGCGACTCCGCTCACGGCGACATTCGCGAAAATCGCCGGCTCGAACAAGATCACGGACGCGGACGACTGGGAGACGGAGAAGAGCGCAATCGAGACGGCCTACACGGAGGCCGACGCGAAGGTTACGGAGGACTTGACGAACCTCATCCTCTCCTACCACCCGCCGGAGGAGGGCGTCCCGGACGAGGCCACGAACATCCTGGCGCAGGTCGCGTTCGACGGCGACTACAACAGCCTCACGAACAAGCCGAGCATCAAGGTCGAGGAGGACGAGGACGGGAACATCACCCTCACGCTCGTGACCGGCGAGGACGCCGACGGGAGCATGGACCTGCACACAATCGCGGTGTCGGGCCTTCTCTCGGACGCGGAGGACTGGGACGACCTCGACGACCGCATCACGGCCCTTGAGGACCACGTGGCAAGCTGCCAATGCAACGGAGGCGGTGAAGGAGGCGGCGGCGGCGAGGGCTGCACGTGCGAAGGGTGCGGCGGAGGCGGTTGCACGTGCGCGGCGGAAGAGAAGCAATGCGACTGCCAGATTAAGACGGCGGCGCACGTCAACGCGGCGGAGGTAGACCCCGAGGCCATCCCGAGGGTCGAGGCCCTTGAGTCGCGCATGACGAAGGTCGAGAACGATCTCGCGACCGCCTCGCAGCGGCTGAACGCGCTTTGCGAGTACCTCGGCAAGAACCCGATGCCGGGCGACATGAACAGGCCGCCGGACTTCGACAACTAGGAGAGACCAATGAGACAGATGAAACAGAACGCGGCGGTGATTTTGGCCCTCGGCCTTGCGGCGTCGGCCTACGCGATCCACGGCACGGCCACCACGTCGCTCGGCTTCTACACGGACGCCACGAACAGCAACTACACGACGACCCTCGGCTATGGCGCCGGATGGGAGGGCGCATACGACATCCAGTCTCTGCTCGTCGGGACGATAGCGGGCCGGAGGTCGGGGGGCCTCATGCAGTGCGTCGGCCTCGGCTACGGGGCGCTCGACGGGGCCTCCAACTGCACGGCATGCGTGGCAATCGGCGCGAAGGTCGGCAAGGGGTGGCGCAACCGGACGGGATGGGTCCAGATAGGCGACGCCTTCGCCGTGACCAACGGCATCGCCGACATCAAGGCGCCGAACGGCGCGAGCATTGGGCCGCTACGGCTGGGGGCGGACGCATACAGCACCGACAATGAGCTAAAAGGGAATCTAATAGTATCTGACGAATACAACCCCACGACAGGTACCAGTATTGGCGGGCGCATTTACGCCGGGGACTACATCGAAGCGCCGCAGGGGTACTTTGCACAGGCTCAAATTGGTGAAATATCCTTCATCTCCAGCGCCGTGACGATTGGCACTGACGACAATCGGCTTTGCGTCTACACGAACGGCGTCCTTGCGGGCTATCTCACCATCACGCCCCCGGCGGCGCAGCAGTAGGAGGGCGGACGCATGGTGAAGGTACCGACAATTCTGCGGGGCGAGGACACGGCGGCGAGGGGGCGAACCCTCGCCATCAACCTCCCGGAGGGCGACTACACGGGGCTGACGATCCGCCTCCAATGGTGCGGGCTTGAGCGGTCGTGGGAGTCCCCGGCGTCGGGGGCTTCGCTCCGCTTCGACTTCTCGGCGGCCGACACCCTGCCCATCCCGCTCGGGACGCACCTCGGGCGGCTCGGCGTGGTGCTTGCGGACGGCACGGGCTACATCATCTCCGAGGACATCCGCATCCGCGTCACGGACGACGTGGCCGAGGCGACGGGCGAGGCGAACGCGATTTACATCTCCCCGGCGGACGCGGCGCACTCGATGGAGATTGACCTCGACGGCATCGAGGACGAACCCGCGACGCCGGACGCGCTGCGGGCCGCGTGGAAGGAGCTGCTTTCGCGTCTGCGGGCCGCCGCGGGCGTGGCCCTTGTGTGCGTAGGTCTGGCGGCGACGGCGCGCGCAGAGGGGCGCGTGGAGGTGCAGACGGCGGCATCCGGCTCGCTGCCCTGGGGCGCGCCGGTCGTGACGAACGTGACCGTCGTGGGAGAAATGGGCCTCGACGGCGGGACCGTGACCAACATCGTCGATGGGCTCGTCAAAGCCGCGACGAACGCCATCCCTCGGGGCATCGACGGGGAGACCGGCACGAACATCGTCCAGGCCGTCGTCACCAAGGGCTACGTCGAGGACCTCGGCATCGAGGCCGGGACGGACGGCGAGGCAGTGACGAACATCGTGAACGGGCTTGTCGCGGACGCGACGAACGGCGTGGTCCGGGCCGTGGAGATTCCGATCTATGCCTATGGCGGAGACTGGCGGCTCACGGTGACGGACGCCGGAAGCACGAACGCGGCAGCCGGGACGACGAGGCCGACGAAGGACTACATCTCGCTGCTCGCCGAGACCACGGGCGTCTACAGGCGCTACAAGGTCGAGGCGGAACAGGAGCCGCTCATCATCGACGAGGGCGCGACCATGCCGGAGGTCGAGCTCACGATCAGCGACCCGCACGGGTGCGTCGAGTCATTCGAGGACGGCGTGATCTCGTCGTCGGGCGTGTCCGGCGTGGTAAGGGTCTATGGAATGGACGGGGAGGGCGTCACGCGCGCCGTGTCCATAACCATGACGCCCATCGTCCCCGGAAAGGTCTTGACGGAG
>Ga0310697_10002380_pt1 | contig 20109 bp, 17 predicted proteins | sample 172DNAGHGlowgp2_FD_203883 | JGI IMG/M metagenome (GOLD analysis project Ga0310697, IMG submission 203883) | Sheep rumen microbial communities from Palmerston North, Manawatu-Wanganui, New Zealand - 1728 DNA GHGlow gp2 (v2) (version 2) | ecosystem: Host-associated > Mammals > Digestive system >... | reverse complement strand
TAGTCCGTGTTCTCGCCAAAGTATTCGCGGACCGTCTGCTCGATAGAATCCGACTCCTCGTAGATGCAGGTCTCGGCGGGCATGGTCTCGAAGTTGTACTTCGTCTGTTCCCACTTGCTCTCCAGTTCACGCATCTGCTTCTGGATTTCGAATTCGGACTCGTTCAGCCCGTTGGTGCGCACGATATAGCCCACGTCGCGGGCCTTCAGGCGGCGGACCACCTTCTGGAATTCCCGACGCTTGGCATGGTCGCGCTCGCGCTTGGACACGCCCACGAAGTTGGTACCCGGCATGCACACCAGGAACCGGCCTGCAAAACTCAGATGAGTCGTCAGACGGGCACCCTTGGTGCTGATAGGTTCCTTCACCACCTGGACCATGATTTCCTGGCCTTCCTGGAGAATCTCGTCGATGGAGATTTCCTTGGAAGCGCCTTCCTCGTCACCGTCGTCGCCGTATTCCCGGCGCAACAGCTCGTTCCTGTCCATGGCGTCGTCCTGGTGCAGGAACCCCGCTTTTTCCAGACCGATATCGATAAACGCGGCCTTCAAGGCGGGAAGCACCTTCTGAACGACACCCTTATATATATTGCCCAGGACCCTGGTAGAAGACACGCTTTCCACGACCAATTCCGCAAGTTCGCCATCTTCCATGATGGCGATGCGCTTCTCGTAAGGTGTCTTGCTAATCAGGATTCCGCGCTTACACTTATTTGCCATAAAACTCCTAAAAGTAAAGCAAAATCGATTAGACAAACCCCTAAAAGGCCCTCCAAAAGTATGGAACGCCTCCGAACCCCGCCGGTTTCTTGACGGAAAGTACCGCCCGCCCGCCAAAACGAGGTCTAGGGACCTTAAATATATAATAAGAGATTAGGATCTAGGGGTTAGGGGATAGGGATTGCAGGGCAAAAACGGGTATTTTAGGAAGGGGGAAGCCTCCCCCTCGCCCCGAACTTGTTCCGGGGCTACCCCCTCTCCTAGGGGTTTCACCCCTAAAACCCGAAACAACTGGACCTACCGTCAAATTTCAAAAAATGTTATATTCATTCCTGGAGACAAAACCTTTAGCAATGTTCCATAAAGTTCTTTATCTGGTGGCAATGATTGCCGCTGCGGTTGCAGCCGAAGATTCCACCGCAATCCCTTCCGGAGGGCTTGTGGCGTATTACCCCTTCAACGGCACTTTTGAAAACAATGTCGGCACAGAAATCGCCACCGCCGAAAACCACGGAGCCACATTTTCCACGGACCGCTTCGGCAACGAGAATTCCTGCGTCGCCTTCGACGGCAACGGGGCCTACCTGGAAATTCCGGACAACGATGTTTTCAGCATTTCCACCGCAGGCGCCCTGACGGTTTCGGTGTGGGTCAGCCCCGAAGTGCTGAACTTCCAGAATGCCGAAGCCGGTGGCTACGTGCACTGGATGGGCAAGGGGGAGCCCCACCAACATGAATGGGTGTTCCGCATGTACAACAGGGACCTTGCCCAAGGCCAAGAAAACAGGCCGAACAGGATGTCCGCCTACGCTTTCAATCTAGAAGGCGGCCTCGGTTCCGGAAGCTACGTGCAAGAAGAAATCCAAGAAAAAGAATGGATCCATTTTGTGGCCCGCTACGACATAGAATCCAACAAGATTACTTTGTTCAAAAACGGTATCCAGAAAGACCAGGACGATTTATACGACAAGACCTACGGCGTGCAGGTCCAAAACGGGACAGCTCCCCTCAGACTCGGGACCCGCTCCAAGTGGAGCTATTTCCAGGGCTGCATCGATGACCTGAGAATCTACAGCCGTACTCTTTCCGAAAGCGAAATTCTGGCGCTCTACAACGAACCCGCGCCGAAAAACAATACCGAAATAGAAAATCCAGAAGAACATAGTTCCAGTTCATCGGAAGTCGTCAATCAAGAAGAGTCCCAGGCTATCTGGAAAAAGTCAAACCCCGTGAACCGCTCCAGAATCAATTCTCGGAGCAAGAAATTTTTCGACCTGAAAGGACGCTTGGTGCGAGAGGAATAGAAGTTAGGGGCTAGGATCTAGGGGCTAGATTCTAGCCCAAATGCCCAGGAGGGGCGCTGACGCTGTTCTTGATGGCCGCCTGCTTGGACTCCACAATCTTGTCGGCAATGGAACGGACCTTTTCGGTGAGCCACAACCACGACTGAGAACCTTCGGTATAGTCCGCCTCCCCAAACATCTGCACGCGGCTGTCCTGGCGCATCTTTTCCACCTGGCGGAAAGCCTTCACGTCCCCTTTCGGGTAAACCGCAAAGGTAGAGCCGCCATTGTAATTCAAGATGCTGAAAGCGGGCACATCCGAAGGACCATCGGCAATGTAGAGCATGTTCTCGAAGGGCACGCGGCGGTCGCCCCGGGCGATGGTGGAATTCACATCGATATCGTCGGGATACTTGTTGCTCCCCTTGTTGATTTCAAAAAGGTAGCGGGTCTTGGAAGTATTGTCCAGGGCGCAGGCCACCTGGCTGATTTCTCCTTCGGCAGGAGCGGCGCACGTCTTCGCCGCATCCGTATCAAAACCAGGGAGAGCCGGAGTCTCGATAAATTCACATCCGAAAATTCCATCCACGAAGGGGGCTATTGCACTCCCCCGGATAGTTTCCGCAAAACCCGTGCTCACCACGTAATGCTCCAGCTTGATATCGAAGGCCTTGTATTTCGGGTCCGATTCCACCAGCCCCTTGATGTTCCCGAAAAATTCCGGAAGCCCCGGATAGAATACAAGCTCCCTCCCGAATTGGTGCAATAGTTTGTTCGAAAGGCCCTTGAATAGTCCCTGCTTCACATAGGTCAGCACATGGTTCAGGTAACTGGTGTCCGGATTCACGTGCACGCCGCTGCGGCCGTAGTATTCGCGGAGGGCGTTCACCTCCCGCCAGAATTTGCCGCCATCTACATTGTAATAGCGGAACAGCGGCTCTTGCATGTAGCTGCTGATGAGGGTCTTGTCACAATCCCACACGAGGGCGATGATGTTCTGTTCGAAAGGAGTCATGATAGGTGTTAGGTAGTAGGTTGTAGGTATTAGGGCCGCTGGTTACAAGAGGTATAGGTGATTAGTGGTTAGGACAGTTGGTCTCAAGAGAGGTCATCCTCGCGGAGGCGAGGATCCGCTAGAGGTTTTTAAGGACAAGGGATATGAGGTGTGCGCGGACCCGTCTCACTGTTTCGTTATGAAGTAGTCCTCCGGGTTTATGGGAGTGCCGTCCAGGCGGATTTCGTAATGGAGCGCCACGCTGGACTCCGTGCCGCTTTCGCCGATGATGGCGATGGGCTGCCCGCGCTTGACGCGCACACCCGGCTGCACCAGGGCCTGCCCCAGGTGGGCATAGAACGTCTTGATGCCTGGCATGTGCTCGATTTTTATGGAAAGCCCGAACCCGCGATGGTTGCGGACTTCGGCCACGACGCCCGCACCGGTGGCCACTACGGTATCGCCCACGGCCGCCACGTAGTCAATGCCCCGATGGGGCAGTTCCTGCTCGGTAAAATGGTCGTAAATCATCTCGAAACGGTTCTTGACGGCGTGGCTGTTCTTGAAGGGGTGCAGCACAGGCACCATAGCCGCCGTCACGGAATCCTGCTCCAGCCGGGCAAGCAGGCGCCGGAAGGTCTTCTCGATTTCGGCAAGGCTCTTGCGTTCGCTACCCGAACGCATGTCCCGGCCGGATTCTTCCAGGGTGAACCCAAGCCCGCTGAGGCTTACGGTGCTGTCCCGCAAGAGCCGGGTCTCTTCGGCCTTGAGAATGGACTCGTCCACCGACTGGCGGATATCCTTAATCTCCTTCTTGATGGCCATGTTCTGGCGGTACACCGAAAGCACGTTGCCGTCGGAGAGGTTCGCCACAATCTTCTGGGGCGAGAACAGCACGAACCCGAGAATGGCGCAAGCCAGGAGAACCACCATCACGATCACCCTGGTCAGGGAAATCTTGTAGTTCTTGGGCGCCGAGGTCTTGCTCGGGAAAACATGAACCTCAAGCTTTTTCACTCTTCCCCGCAGATTCCTTGGAAAGCTTCTTTTCCAGTTCGGCAATCTTTTTCTGGCTTTCTTCGATGCCGCCGATAATTTCCACCACCGACGGGTCGTCCTTGATGGCCTTCAGAAGGTCGTCTTGCACGGCTCCGTAGAGCTTTTGCCCCAGGGCCTGGAACTTGGTCTTGAGTCGGCTTTCTTCGGTTGCCAGTTCAACACGGACCAGGGTCGCAGAGGCAAACCCCATGGCATGGTTTTTCAGCTTATTTAGCACAGTTTTATCCATAAGCGTTCCTTTTTTCACTCTTAAAATAGTAGTTTTTACTCCATAAAACAATGGAGATTTTTTATGAGCCGGAGAGAACGTAGGCGTGCAATGCAGGATGCAAAGAATTTCACGCCTAAAAAGTCCAATTCCATGAACAAGTGGGTCATCGTGGCCCTGGCCGTAATCGCTGTAGTATTTTTCGTCGGAACGACTATCATTCAAAGGGGTGCCTAATCTATGAAATTCCAAATCCAAAAAGCTGTATTCCTGGACGCTCTTAGCGCCGCCGTCAACGCGGTGCCGAACAAGTCCACTATCCAGATTCTCAACAACTTCGCCCTCAGGCTCGAAGGCAATGTCCTCGAAGTGAGTGCGACGGATCTGGACCTGGGCATCAGGGTCAAGGTAGAAGTCGAAGGTGAACGCGACGGTTCCGTGGTCATCAACGCCCGCAAGCTTCTGGAACTGGTGAAGAGCCTCGTAGATCCGAGCATCACTACCGTAAGCGTAGATGTGGAAAACTACCTCGCCAAGATCCGCTGGAGCGAAAAGGGCCAGGCAAGCATTACCGGTTTCGACGCCAGCGATTTCCCGCCGTTCCCCGAAGTGAACGAAGGCGAAACCCTGAACTTTGCCAAGAGCGAACTGGAATTCCTGGTCGAAAAGACCAAGTTCGCCACCTCTACCGACTCCACCCGTTTAAGCCTAAACGGCATCTTCTTAGAAGCGGGCGACGGCAAGGTCTCCATGATTGCAACCGACGGTCACCGTCTGGGCCGTGCCGCCATCGAGCAAGAAGGCGCAAGCCTGAGCAATGGCGTCATCGTCCCCCGCAAGCCCCTGGAACAGATTCTGCACATGGCCAAGGCCGACGCCACCATCGAGGCCCGTGCGTCTTCGACCCACATTTTGTTCAGCACCGAATCTATCCAGGTGATTTCCAAGCTCTACGAAGGACCGTACCCCAACTACCGTGCGGTGATTCCCCAGAACTTTGAACGCACCGTGCAGCTGAACACCGTAGAGTTCCTGAACAAGATGCGCAGCGTGATTTCTATGGCCAACGCCCGCACCCACAAGGTGCGCCTGCAGTTCGAAGGCAACAACCTGGAACTCAGCGCAAGCGACCCGGATGTGGGTGGTGATTCCCGCGAAGCCCTCTCCGTGACCCACAACGGCGAAGGCTCCTTCAGCATCGGCTTTGACGGACGCTACATTTCTGAAATCTTCAGCATGTGCAAGTCCGAAGAAACGGTGATGAAGATGAACAACCCCATTGGCGCCTGCATCATCGAGCCCGTTGGCGAAGGCCTGAACTTCAGCTTCTTGCTGATGCCCACCCACCTGACCGACGACTAACCGCAAGGTGCAAACAAACTAAAAAAGGGGTGTCGCACAGGCGAGCCCTTTTTTTCTTCCCGCCGCAACCAACATGTCCAACGCCATCCGCAAACGTATCAGCAAAAAGATAACCAAGGCATTGCACGATTTCAACTTGATTGAAAACGGCGACAAGGTGCTTATTGCCGTCAGTGGCGGCAAGGATTCCAGCGTGCTCCTGATGGAACTGGCTGCACGCATGGGAAAGTTCCTGCCCGACTGCGAAATCGCCGCCATCCATATCCAGAGCGACTTTGCGGACAAGGCCCCCCGGGAATTTCTGGAACGTATGGCGCAGCAATATCCGCAGATTCCCTTCTACTTCAAGGACGTGGCGGTAGAAGGCCGGCTCAAGGAAGGTCGCAAGTTGAACTGCTACTGGTGCAGCACCCAGCGCCGCACCGAGCTTATCAAGTTCGCCCGTGAAAACGGCTACAACAAGATTGCGTTGGGCCACCACATGGACGACATCGTAGAGACCCTGCTGATGAACATGCTCTACAAGGGCGAATTCAGCGGCATGCCGCCCGTGGTGCCCTACGAAAAATACCCGGTGAGCGTCATCCGGCCGCTTTGCTACTGCGAAGAATCGGAGATTATCGAATACGCCGAAGACGCCGACATCCGCAAGTTCACCTGCACCTGCGAATTTTCCAAGGCGAGCCACCGCAAGTCTATCCGCGAAGAAATCAAGAGCCTTACCAAGGGCAATTCCACCCTCAAGGCGAACCTATTTGAAAGCATGCGGAATATACGGATGGACTATCTGCTGTAGGCATTTTTTGTATATTACCCTCCGGTTTCCCGAGCGGGATTCTTTGTGGTTCAAGAGGTTTTGAACCAGTTGCCAGATGGGCCGGCGTTCCGGCCCGAATTCCCATATTACCAAATGAACAAGACCATCGCGGCCGTTCTCCGCGCATGGCCAGGAGAAACTATGAAGAACGAAAATACAAGTGCTGTAAAGCGCAGCCACGACCCATTCTTTCGATGGTTGTTCTCAAACACCACGCACGCAAGGAACCTGCTGGAACTGTCGGCGAAGGTGAACCGGGAACTGAACGAGTTCCTCTCGGTGGTGAACCTAGATACCTTGATTCGGATTCCCGACTCCTACTCGGAAGTGGACGAGACCGGCGAGGCGGACATCGCCTTCCGCGTGAACGTTGCCACGGGCGCCCCCGTGCTGGTGGGCATTCTGCTGGAGCACAAGTCCGGGCGGGACACTGGCGTCCTCAACCAAATCGACAGATATATCCACTCCATAATGAGGCTGCATGGCGAAAACCGCATATATGACGGCTTTCCGACAGTGGCGATTATCTTCTACAACGGACGCGATAACTGGGATCCCCTAAAACTGCTGGAAAACGGATACCCCAAATATTTTCACGGGGCGGTTCTTCCGTTCAAGTGCACCTTCATAAATATGGCGGACATCCCCGACAGCGACTGCCTCGCCTGCGAAGACACCGAAACGGGTATGGGAATCGTAGCCATGAAGTATGCCTTTGACAAGGACAGACTGCTTTCGGTTTTGCCGCAGTTCAAAAGAGCTCTGCAGAAGATGAGCGGGAACAAGGCCTCTTGTCTTTTGCAGAAAATAAGTTTATATTTAAAGGAGTACGTTGACCAGGGCGTTCTAAAGGAGTTGAGCATGGCCTTCAAGAGCATAGGACAGAAATACGGCTTTGTGAGCGCCGGTGATGTTTTTCGCCAACAGATTGCCGACGCTCGCGTCGAAGAACAGAAAAAAACCGAAGCCAAAGCCAACGAGGACAAGTTGAATACGGCCAGGGGGCTCCTCCAAGACGGAGTTTCTATGGAAATTCTGACCCGACGGTTCAACCTTTCCGAAGAAGCGATTCTGGGAAAGTAGTTTCCTAAGCTTGTAAAACATCTAAGCGGCTCCCATCGGGAGCCGTTTGCGGTATAAAGTTTGTCCATTACATCCTTTCCCCCTATAAATTATTGTATATTCTCTGTTGAGACACAAAGGGCAAAAGCCCGCAACCCATTACGAGGAAACTATGGCAAACAAATACGCCGGAACCCAAACCGAAAAGAACCTGCAGGCCGCCTTCGCTGGCGAATCCCAGGCCCGCAACAAGTACACCTACTTTGCCTCCAAGGCCAAGAAGGAAGGCTTTGAACAGATTGCAGCGATCTTCTTGAAGACCGCCGACAACGAAAAAGAACACGCCAAGATGTGGCTCAAGGAACTGGACGGCATCGGCGATACCGCCCAGAACCTGAAGGCCGCCGCCGACGGCGAGAACTACGAATGGACCGACATGTACGAGGAGTTCGCAAAGACCGCCGAAGCCGAAGGTTTCAAACCCCTGGCCGCCAAGTTCCGCATGGTGGCCGCCATCGAGAAGCACCACGAAGAACGCTACCGCGCCCTGCTGAAGAACGTGGAAATGCAAGAAGTTTTCGCCAAGAGCGAGGTGAAGGTGTGGGAATGCCGCAACTGCGGGCACATCGTGGTAGGCACCAAGGCTCCGGCCCTTTGCCCCGTGTGCGCACACCCCCAGGCCTATTTCGAGGTGAACGCCGAGAACTACTAATCAAAAAGAACCGACTTGTCGCCGGTTCTTTATCGAGAAGCCCCCGTCCGGGGGCGTTTTTAGTGAAAAGAGACTAACTAAAGGTCAAACTCTTCAGGTTCCTTCTCGGTATTCTCCTCCACATCTTCTGGACTTACCCAGCGACCATTGTCACATTGTACGATAGTCTTGGGTTCTTCTAGATAGGCCTGAAAGCCTTGCCTACTGTCTGAGCAAATAGGAAGGTCATCTTCCGTTTCTACAACGCTAATTCCATAATACCATCTTTTCTCATGGCATACGTTTAGCACTTCTTCGCCCTTGACTTTTACAACTAGGCCTTCTTTCTTTATGGTGCAATTGGGAAAATCCTCGGTAGAGTCGAAGGATTCCGTATCTTCTTCGGGAGCTGCGGCGAATCTGCTACCATACTTGTCTTCCCAGTCGCCCTGATAATCTGTACAAGCGCAAATAAAGATTGCAATTAGTGCAAATAAAGAATATTTCATTTTTGCCTCCTAGAATGCGAATGTGAGACCGACGCCAGCAATGCCGACAGCCATTACACCGATAGATACGGCTCTTAGAGTTTGGTAAGTCCCGGCATCGTCGTAGCCTTTCTTGTATTGAACGGCATTCCTGGGTTTTTCACTAGTGGCGTTGCTTGCCTTAGAATCGAACACGGCGGTAAGAACGCCGCCTACGACAGCGACACCTGCGCATATCGATACGGGAACCCAGCGTATTTTGATTTTGCTACTGCTTTTGGCAGGTTTCTTTTCGTCTTTAATCTTCTTTGTTGCCTTGTCGGCGGCAGCCTGATTTGAATCTTGCTTGGCTTGCTGCTGTGCAGGTTTAGCTTCGGCATTTTTGGCATCTGGTGCCGGTGCCGGTTCCGGTGCGGGAGCGGGTGTATCCCAACCATCAGATGCGGGTGCCGCCTGCTGCGGGGCCGGAGAGGCTACCGGTTGGGCGGCTTTATCTTCGGCTGCAGGTGCCGGAGTATCCCAACCGTTATAGACAGGAGCTGGCTGGGAGGCAGGCTCCGCTTTTTTAGCGGGCTTTTCTGCGGCAGGAGCGGGTGTATCCCAACCGTTAGAGACAGGAGTATCTCCCCATACATCTGCAAAGGACACTCCCGCAAGATTAAGGCAAAGGGCCAAACCAAATGCAATTTTTTTCATATTACCGACCTCAGATAAACAACAATCCACCATAAGCCGAAGGCGTTGGAAAACGCCCTCTCTTATGGCAGGAATCTTATTCTATGATAGTAATTTACGGAGCAGGGCTCGGGGAACTCGGCTCAGAAGAACCAAAGAAAGAGCTGGTTTCTGCTGGCGACTCTTTGGCGGGCTGGGCGGCTGTAGGAGCGGTAAGGTCCATTTTCTTGTTGTCATAGAGATCAACCCACTTGGTAGCTTCGTCTACGGGAATTTCCGTATAAGAGACGGGAAGACCGAAGTACTTGCAGTATTCCTTTTCGCTCATACCCTCTTTGACCTTGTGGTATTCCATACGGACATGAATGATGTCATGAGCCGTGGGAGCCTGGGAATTGACAAACTTGAGGAAGTCAACCTCGGAGCAGGGACCGTCTTGCTTGAAGAAAACCGGGCCCAGAATACTGGCCTTTTGGGCGGAATACGCCTGGATATTGGCTTTTTGTTTGTGCTCGATGTCGTTCATGGTCATGACATTCGTTGTTTTGGTAGAGGCGCAGCCGATCATCAGCATGGCCGTAGCTGCAGAAGCCAGAACAAGCTGCAATTTGGAGGAAAGTTTCATGTAATTATCTCCTTGTGTTACAAATGGATAAAACTCCAATTAGTAGTCAATGTTGCTAGAAATATAAACAAAATTTTTCAAAAGGAACGTTTTTTTTGATTTTTTTTGAATTTTTGGTTTTTTGGCGAAAAAAACACAAAAAAAGGGGAGGGATAACCTTTTTTCTTTTTTTGTGCCGAATGTTTACAAAAATATATATTAGGGAAGATACGGGATGGATATTATGAGAAAAAAACTGTTTCCCCTGATTGCAATTGCCGCCCTCTTGGGCGCTTGTGGAGACTCTTCTGAAAGTGCCCCCTCCAAGACAGAAGAACCTGAAAGTTCTTACGGAACCATTGACGACCTGCCCAACTGCAGTAAAAACCGGGAGGGCGAGGTTGTGGTTACAGAAAATGGAAATATCGTCTATGGTTGCCAAGACGGCCAGTGGTTAGAATTTGGTGAGGCCTACGATACCGAAGAGGATTTGCCCAATTGTACCAAAAGCAAGGAGAAGAAAAGGGCCTTTGCCATGGACAAGGAAGAAATCCTTGTTTGCGCAGATGGAGAATGGGTCCCTGAGGCGGACTTGGAGGACGAAGAACAGGATTTGGACCAGGATGGTGACGAAAACGAACCTTCCCAAGAAGATGTTGACGAGAACGAAAACAGTTCTTCCTCTGCAAAATCCTCGAAGCCGCTTGAACAGAACTCGTCTTCGTCCGAAGAGGAAGAGGTTCCAGATTCTAGTTCTTCTTCAGTGAAGGATTCATCATCGTCGTCGAAAACGGTCGTCACGACGTCATCGGCATCGGTTACTCCGCCACCGTCTTCAAATTCAGTTACTCCGTCGTCAACGTCGCAACAGAGTACCGGACTAATCAAGGGGAGCTGCGGCCCGCTGCTTTCGACCATCACAAAGAACGAATCCACCACATGGCGCTTTACCAATTCCGGCACGATTCAGCCTACCACCTACATGTGGGTCTTTACCAACGGGAGTTCGACCATCAGCACGGCGACATCTCCGAGTATCACCTACGCCACTACCGGAACAGGCACTGCCACGTTGGTCCTGGATGCAGGCCTTGAAACCGAAAGTTCCCTTTCTTGTTCCAACGTGACGATAAAAAGCCCGGAAATAACCGGGTGCACCTGCAGCAACACCCGCATGACGACCTCCAACGACCTAGCCGATAACGACCCCGTCAAGTACACCTGGCGCGTCAGCGGCTGCTCCAGCGAGGGCTCCGAGCCCTTGAGCTATCGCTGGTCCGGTTCCGCCTCTGGTAGCGGGAGCAGCGTCGTGGCGTCGTATACCAGCAAGGGGAGCTACACCGCAAGCGTCACCGTGACCAATACCGACAACAGCAGCAAGGCCGTGAGCTGCTCAAGCATTTCAGTGGAAGATACTGACGACCCCTATGTGGAGATGGAGTGGCCACAAGGTTCAACATTGAGATTAAGCACTGGTAGCTACTATTTTTCCAACTGCCCGACTTATGGTTCCGGAAGCAGTGGTTCTAGGACTTTTACCATTCAAATACGCGCAGGTTCCTCTGAGAATTGCATCTCTTGGTTCGACGATCCAATTGTTGTGGAATGGTACTCACAATGGTATGGATGCAATGGACAAATAAAAATTACTTTCCCCTTATATATCACCATCCCAGCAGGTGAATATATGGATTTAGATTATAGCTGCTGGTAATGGCACCCTAAATCCTGAACCCGATTTCTGCCGATATCGCAAAACCATTCCTGAAAATCCGGTATGCCTGCCCGTCGCCCTCGCCAGAAAGGGTGGGGTGCATCACGGCCTCCCTGGATTCCCCTGCGTCTTCTAGGGGTTCTTCGGTCTGGGTCCCGCCGCTTGCCAGGTTGAAATGCTTTTCTTTATAGTAAATCGGCAATAGCTGCATCAGTTGCGTGTTTATATACAGGGCCTTATGTGGGCTTTCTATCTTGAACCCCAGACGGGCGACGGCCCCGGTAGCCTTGAGTTTCCATTCCAGGGTGTCGGTTGCTGCCCGGAGTTTTGCTACGCTCTTTGTCTCCACGCGGCGGCCCAGTTCCACCTGGGCGTCTATATAAAAACCGTCCAGGTTCACGAAGGGGCTGACACGCCAGCTGCGAGGCCTGAAATTCCAATCGTAACCTACTCCCGCAAGTCCGAGCGGTACTTGGCCTTCGCCGTAAATGCGGTAGTTCTGGTTATAAAACCCGAGAGACAGGAGCTTTATCATGGAATTGTCCAAAATCTGGTTTGGCGCTAGGGTAGGGTGGAACCGCCCCTGTTTCCAGGGGATATACGGAATATCCAGTTCTAGGCGCCCTGCTGCCGCCCTAATAGAAATCTTGTCTCGACGGTAATTGCTCCTCCAGTGCTTGAACTCCAGCGCTGCCAGGTAGAGCGATGCCTCTACCGGCAGGTAGAAGAACCTTTTTTCGTCCTGTTCGCCCGAAACTTTTTCACGGTGCAGGCCTTCTATAGAAATGTCGGCATTCCCGTAGGCCAGGGTTCCCAAAAAGGCGTTGCTTTCGCCGGAATAGGAGTAGGCCAGGTCATAGAAATTGATGGTGGAGGTATCCGTAAAAATAAACCCTTGCCGGTCCCCTATGTCGGGCATGCTCTGGAGAGAAACCATTTGCAATTGCAGCTTATGGTCTCCGTATTTTAGCCCGGCAGACATCATTTTGCTCAAAAACTTGAAATGCCAATCTCCGTCGAGTTCATGGATATAGGCAGTTGTATCGTCTAGTGACCAGTTTGTCCTGGCTAGCGTGAACTGACCGCGGCCCATGCCTGCTTTGGCAAAGAAGAGGGAATCCGCCGTGTTCCAACCGATTTGGCCATCTATGTAGGGCAGCGAGGCCACATTGGCCTCTACGCTTGCGTATTTATATTCTGCCTTGAGTCCCACATATCCTATATCCAGCTTGTTCCTTAGATTCATTTGCCAAGGGTAATTGAACCCTTCTGCAAAGAAGTAGGCCCCGCCCCTGTATTCCAGATGGGTGTAGCCACCGTCAATGTAAAGGTTGCCGACCTGCAGTTCGTCGTCTACATTGCATGCCCAACCGGACACCCACTTGTCTACCCGGTCCAGTAAAAAAAGCCCGCCGCACTTGGCGAGCCCTTTCTCGGTCCATGCAAACCCGTAAACGGAACTTGCAAGCAAAGCCCAAACTATAAGGCGAATTTTCATGGGGGCTTATTAGTCTCGCATATCCCTTATAAAGTCCCAAATGGAGGTCTGGGTAAATCCCGGGAACACGCCACCGAACGTGGGGTCCCTGAAGATGAAGAGCGATGATTCTTCGCCGTAGGAATAGTCACCATTTTTAGCTTCGGTCAAGCTGATAGTAATGTTTCCGTTCTTGTCGGTAAAATAGCATTCGCCTTCGTTGTAGTAGTCATCGACTTCGCAACTCATGTAGGGCATATACTTCATGAAACCGTCGGTCTGTTCAAAGAACTTTTTTAGATTCACCTTCACAGACTTGCCGTTGCCGTAGTTGATGGTAGTCGTTCCAGCAAGAGATTCTTCGGCAATATCCGCATTGTCAATGAATTCTTGAATCTTGGCAGAACTAAAGTCTGCATCGTATCCGTTTCCGATTACAAACAGGTCGTAATCTTGATCAGCGTCATTCAGGCTGTAGTTCAATCCATCTTTGATATAGGAAATTCCCTTTTTGAGAATACCCGGAATAGATTTCCACTTGTCCGTCTGGCTGGCATAAACGTGGGTAAACAGTGTTTGGTCATTCATCAGTTTTCCTATGAACTTCATGGACTCGCCATCGGCGTATCCGTAATAGGAGTGTTGTTCTAGGTAACCGTCTACCCAGTCGAAGGAGTTGTCGTTAGTGATGTCCAGGTTCACGCATATGGCTGCGGTAAACAGCCCTTTTAAGGTGTAAATTGCACCGAGGGCGGTTGCAAATTCTGACTGGTCCAGCTGAATGGCAAAATCATCTGTTTCATAGTCGTAGGTGTATTTTTCAAGTCTTACAGCCGGAGCAAAATAACTTGCGGCAGAATCTAGAGCCGGAAGTACAACTTGCTTGATGACCTGTTGGGTTTCTTGGGTGATCTCTCCGCTTATTTCGTAAGAAGCCTGTTGGACAGTTTTGAGGATCCGGCCCACGTAATTGTCGTCTGCCAGCCACCACCAGTCGTTAATGTCGTTGTATTCGTAGGCATTCCTAAGTTCTGTAACAGAAGGTTTGTTCATTGCTTCGGCCAGGAGGGCAATGCCATAGCCCATGGAAATGATTGGACAAGCCTGATCCTTGCCGCCATATTGCTTTAAGAGTTCTGAATAAATGGTTTTCTGGTAAGAGGCGTTAGTTTTGGAGTTCACGCTTTTATCCATGAAATCACTTAGCAGGTCAATTGTTTCCGGGATGATTTCTGCAAGTTGTTCCTTGTCTGTTTCACTCATTTTTTCACATGCTGCCTTTGCCTGCTTTAGGGTCATGGTTTCGGATGAGGAAGAAGACTTATTTTCATCTGGATCATTGTCTTCTGCAGGTTTTTCTCCGTCCTGTGATTTGGAGTCCTCTTGCCATGAGCCGTCCTTGCAGACGTAAACGGATGAGGTCTCTGTTATCAGGACTTTTTCTCCCTCCTTCTTTGCAGTGCAGTTGGGCAAATCGTCTTCGGTGTCATACTTTGGCAAATCAACAGATTCTTCCCATTTTCCGTCATGGCAAGTGTAGGTGACGCCGCTTTCTTCTACCGTGAACATCGTCCCTTCGCGCTTACTACTGCAATTGGGCAGGTCATCTTCCGAAGCAACCGAAGGAATCTCTTCGTTGACGGCCTCACTCGAGCTAGAACTTCCCGAACTGCAAGCGCCGAGTAATGCGGTCAGGCATAAGCCTGGGATAAGAAGCTTTTTCATCGGATTCCTCCTATATGATAGGTTATCCTTTACCATCAAAATATATATAAAATCCCCCAATAGAGCATGTTCATGTTGCTTTTTGGGGTAAAGATGGCTTAAATTGGAGACGATTATTTACCTTTTTCTATCTTTTCACCGTAATTTTTAACAGTTGCCGCGGGCCATTGCCCCCGGCAGTATAAGGAAATGAAATGAGCGTAGTCGATACCGTACTCCACAAGATCTTTGGTACGCCCCATGAACGCAAGGTAAAGCAGCTTAGGCCCGTCATCGCCAAGATTCATGCAGCACGTGAATCCCTGGAAGCCCTGGACGATGCCGCCCTGGCCGCAAAGAGTGCGGAATTCCGGGAAAAGCTGAAAAACGGTGCCACCCTGGAAGACATCAAGGTAGAAGCCTTTGCCGTGTGCCAGGAGGCCTGCGACCGCCGCCTGGGTATTTTCAACATCTTCAAGCCGGAATTCGAGTTCGATTTTAGCCGCCTGGGCCCCGAACTGCAGGGCGCAGTGGAAACGGCCAAGGCAGAACTTGCCAGCGGCAAGAACGAATGGGAAGTTTACCTGCCTGCCGCCCTCTACGCGAAGGTCCGCGAGCTGTACCCCGAGTCGGTAAAGCCCTTCCGCATGATGCCTTTTGACGTGCAGATGATCGGTGGCCTGGTGCTCCACGAAGGCGCCATCGCCGAAATGGCCACCGGTGAAGGTAAGACCCTCGCTGCCGCCCTTCCCGTTTACCTGAACGGTCTTTCTGGACATGGCGTGCACGTGGTGACGGTGAACGACTACCTGGCCGGCCGTGACGCCAAGCAGATGGGCCTGGTGTACCAGTTTCTGGGACTCACCGTGGGACTTATCGTGAACGGCCTCAATTCCGAACAGCGCCGCAAGAGCTACAACAGCGACGTGACCTACGGCACCAACAACGAATTCGGCTTTGACTACCTTCGCGACAACATGGCGGTAGAACCCAGCCAGCTGGTGCAGCGGGAACTGAACTTCTGTATTGTTGACGAAGTGGACTCCATCTTGATTGACGAAGCCCGTACGCCTCTCATTATCAGCGGCCCTGCCGAAGACGCCACCGACAAGTACGCGAAGGCAAACGAAATTGCCCAGAAGCTTGTCAAGAACAAGGACTTTTCCGTTGACGAAAAGGACAAGAACATCCAGCTCACCGAAAAGGGCGTGAACCACGTGGAAAGCCTGATGCAGATTACCAACCTGTACGGCGAACACGCGGACTGGGTGCACTTCTTGGACCAGGCCCTCCGCGCTTGGCACCTGTATGAGCGTGACGTGGACTATATCGTCCGTGACGGCGAAATCATCATCGTGGACGAAAACACGGGCCGTCTCATGGAAGGCCGTCGCTACAGCAACGGCATGCACCAGGCCATCGAAGCCAAGGAAAAGGTGCAGATCCGTCGCGAGAACCAGACCCTTGCAACGATTACGTTCCAGAACTACTTCCGCATGTACAAGAAGCTCTCCGGCATGACCGGTACCGCCGAGACGGAAGCTACGGAATTCATCAAGATTTACAACATGAACACCTGGGTGATTCCCACCAACAAGCCCTGCATCCGCAAGGACATGCAGGACATGGTGTACAAGTCCGAAGGGGCCAAGTGGAAAGCCATCGTGGCAGAAATCAAGGACCGTCACGAAAAGGGCCAGCCCCTGCTGGTGGGTACCGCCTCCATCGAAAAGTCCGAACACCTCCACGGCCTCCTGGAAAAAGAAGGAATCCCCCACGAGGTGCTGAACGCCAAGAACCACAGCCGCGAAGCCGAAATCATCCAGTATGCCGGCTACAAGGGCAAGGTGACCATCGCCACCAACATGGCCGGCCGTGGTACCGACATCGCTCTCGGCCCCGGAGTTACCGAGGTGGGCGGTCTTCACGTGCTGGGTACCGAACGCCACGAATCCCGCCGTATCGACAACCAGCTGCGCGGACGTTCCGGCCGTCAGGGCGACCCGGGCTCCAGCCAGTACTTCCTCTCCCTCGACGACAACCTGATGCGCATCTTCGGCGGCGACAGCGTCAAGAACCTGATGACCCGCTTTGGCGTAGGCGAAGACGAGGTGATTACCCACCCCATCGTAAGCCGCTCCATCCGTAGCGCCCAGCGTCGCGTGGAAGGCCAGAGCTTCGACATCCGTAAGCACTTGCTGGACTACGATAATGTGATGAACGAACAGCGCAAGGTGATTTACGGGCTCCGCCGTCGTATTCTGAACGGCGAGGACATTCGCGACGAAATCATCAACCGCATCGAGGACGCCTGCGACATCAAGGTCAGCAACTACATTCCGCCCAAGAGCTATGTGGAAAACTGGAACCTGGAAGGACTTCACACCGACCTGCAGCGCAGCCTCGGTATGGAATACAATCTGAGCTTCGACGATGCCACCAAAAAGACACCGGACCAGGTGCTGGACGAAATCATCGAGCTCTGCAAGGCGCGCTACGACAAGCTCACCAAAATTATTCCCGACGCGGACTTCCGCAATATCGAACGCAGGTTCTTGCTGATGACCATCGACCAGGTGTGGAAAGAACACCTGTACGCCATGGACCAGCTGAAGGACGCCATCCGTTTCCACGGATACGCCCAGAAAGACCCGCTGATGATTTACAAGAACGAAGGCTACAAGATGTTCGAGGGCTGCATCGAAAAGATTGCCACCCTCACGGCGCTCCGTATCTTGAACATCCGGATTACCCTGCCCAACGGACAGACCGTATCGCCGGACCAGCTGCAACTGCGTGAGCAGCCGAAGCCCGAAAATGCGGGCGCACAAGAGGCCGCAAACGCCGACCAGGCTCCCGAAAACGCCGAACAGCCGAGTACCGAAGGTGCCAAGGCCGCAGGTCTTGCCGGTCAGGCCGCAAGCTCCGAGACCAACGCCATTTCCGAAGGCCAGCAGGCGGCAAGCGAGGCTGCACAGCCCATGCCCCAGTCTGCACTGCCGGGCACAAGGCCTACGGTACGTCGCACCTACACGAACCCTGCCGTTGCCGCCGCCGCACGCCGCGCCCAACAGGCAGGCCCCAAGCTGGGTCGCAATGACCCCTGCTGGTGCGGTTCCGGCCTCAAGTACAAGAAGTGCCACGGCAAAGACGCGGAATAAACTGTAATGTCATCCTGGGCACGAAGGGCCCGGAATCCATTCTTCCCGTAGTCGCGCCTGTATAAAACCGTATGAATTCCGTCGGATCCTCGTGATTCTATCGCCACTGCGTGGCTCCAGAATGACAGCGAGGATGACACTTCTTGAAACCCGCCTTACTAGACCCTAAATCCTAGCCCCCGATCCCTAACCCCTACCACTCATAACCAAAATCTATCTTTCCGATTAAAACAATATATTTGACATGGGGCCCCTACAAAAAGTATATTACTTTATGAAAGCGCCACATGGTGGCAAAGGGGGTCGATATGACTGAATACGTTGGTTTTTGGAAAAGGGTCGTGGCAACCCTCATTGACAGCGTCTTAATAATGGTTATTACCCTGCCGCCACTTCTTGCCATTTACGGCATGGCCTACCTGGAAAACGGCGAGACTTTCCAGGGCCCGGCGGATATCATTTTCTCGTACCTATTGCCCATGGTCCTTGTCATCTTGTTCTGGGCCAAAAAACAGGCCACCCCCGGCAAGATGGCCGTGTCTGCAAAAATCGTAGATGCCAAGACTGGCGGAAAGCCCTCCACAAAGCAGTGCGTCGGGCGCTACTTCGCCTATATCCTTTCGTTCATCCCGTTTGGACTCGGCTTCTTGTGGGTGGCATTCGACCCCAAGAAACAATCCTGGCACGACAAGCTCGCCGGAACCGTTGTGGTGAAAATCGAACGGTAAGCCAAAGCTGCCTGCCCTTTTTTATATTTGTTCCCGTTCATTTTTCACTTTCGAAGGGAATAATGTTACAGGGAATTCTTGCGTTTGAATGGTTTGGGCTTTCTGGAAACGCGTGGTTCACCATAGTCGTCGTGCTTCTGCTTTTTGCAGCTATGATCTTTTCAAAGCTGCGTGTAGATGTCATCTTTCTTTTGGGAATGTGCGCCCTCTACCTCAGTGGCGTCCTTGACCTGAAAACCGCATTCGGCGGTTTCAGTTCTGCCTCCGTCATTATCATCGCCGTGCTTTACGCCGTCATCGCCGGCCTCAACTACACGGGCGTGCTGAACTGGGTTGTCAAGCACATGATGGGTTCCCCCAAGACCGTTTCCCGCGCTATTCTTCGCACCATGTTCCCCGTGGCGCTCTTGAGTTCGTTCCTCACCAACACCACGGTGGTAGCACTCTTTATCGACGTCATAAAAATCTGGTCCAAAAAGCTGGGCATATCGCCGTCAAAACTTTTGATTCCCCTTAGCTACGCCTCCGGATTGGGTGGCGCCTGTACCTTGCTCGGCACGTCCACGAACCTTATCATTTCGGGGCTCTACACGGACAGGACAGGAACCCAGATGGGAATTTTCACTCCCACCCTTGTCGGGCTGTTCTGCCTTGTGGTAGGAGTCATCTCCATCGTCGCCCTGCAAAAACTGCTCCCCACTCGAGTGTCCCCCTTGAGCAACGGCGGTGACGAAGACCTGACCCTGGAACTCCATGTTCCCTCCAGACACAGGCTTGTCGGCATGTCCCTGCAGGAGATTTACGAACAGAACCCCAATGGATTCGAAAAGAACAAGAACTCCATCTTGGCCATACGCCGTTTTGACAACGAGGTGGAGGTCGCTACCCCTGAAACCTATATCATGGGTTCCGACAACATCATTGTTTCGGGCAAGGCAGAACAGCTCCAGTGGATTTGCGAGCATCTGAATCTAAAGAACGACCACCTGAAGGGGTACCTGGAGAACGCCGTAAACAACAGGACCTGCGGCAAAAAGACGGTCCTCGCCTCGCTTATCATGCTCGCCATGGTCCTGCTATCGGCATTCAACGTGCTGCCCCTGCTTTCGTCCTGCATGCTTGCCGCCATCGCCATGGTCGTCACCCGCTGTTGCACCAGCACCCAGGCGGCAAACTCCATCAACTGGAACATCCTTATCGTATTCTCGGGCAGTATCTGCCTGGGCAAGGCCCTGGAATCTACGGGGGTGGCCCAGCTGATTGCAAACAACCTTCTGAATATCTGCGGAAGCAACCCCTACGTAGCCCTTGTCGCCATCTGCCTTGTCGGTACCTTCATTACCGAATTTATCAGCAATAGCGC
>Ga0310697_10002379_pt1 | contig 20110 bp, 8 predicted proteins | sample 172DNAGHGlowgp2_FD_203883 | JGI IMG/M metagenome (GOLD analysis project Ga0310697, IMG submission 203883) | Sheep rumen microbial communities from Palmerston North, Manawatu-Wanganui, New Zealand - 1728 DNA GHGlow gp2 (v2) (version 2) | ecosystem: Host-associated > Mammals > Digestive system >... | reverse complement strand
CCAGTCGCTCCCGGAGAGTGACCATACCATGGATTACACCTATCACATGAAGCAACTTGCCTCAGAACTTGGTGTCCAGTTCATCGACATGACAGCTGCCACCAAATCACTCTATGAGAGTTATGGCACACAGGAGAAACTTCATGCAGCCTTCTTTGACAAAGGTCCTAACACAACTGATGACAATACCCACTTTAACCTGACTGGTGCTCTGACTGCCGCCAAGTTGGCAGCACAACTACTGAAGGATGCGGGTATCTTAGCGGATAACATCGAGATACCTACCGACTTGGCGATTACTCCTTCTGAGGCAGATATGGGCGAGATATACGTAGGGCAGTCTGCCACAAAAGAACTGACCCTTAACGGTCTTGGCATGGAGCCCTCATCAGGAACCATCACCATCACTGCCGACAATGGGGTGCTGCTGTCCACTGACAAGCAGAACTGGCAGAACACCTTGGAGGTAAGCTATGAGAACGGCACCGTCATTAAGACGTTCTATGCTAAAATGAATGTGACGGCTACTGGTATCACGAGTGGTACAGTGACAGCGACGATTGGTGATAAGACCGCAAAAACAACCATTTCCGTAACAGGTATTGAATTAGGTGGAGGCGAGCCCTTCACCGCCACATGGGCACTGACCAGTAATGACAATGCCGTTGTCGATGGTAATGCGACTGCCGCCGATGCCAAGGTAAATGGCATGGCAAAGTATGGTAACAACAGTCAGAATGGTCTGATGGTCAGCACCAGCGACGGTGGTGCCTGGGTAAAAGCAGAGGATGACTCTCCCAACCAGTATGTGCAGTTTACCGTCACAGCCCCTGACGGCAAGAAACTCGACATCAACCATATCGCCATGAAGATTGGCGGACGTGGTGGAAGTGGTATGAGATGCCACGCTTACTATTCCACTGATGGCTTTGCGACACGAACCACCATCTATGCACCAGCCTCAATGGCTAGTGGTGTGCTGAATGAGGTGGACGTTACACCCGTCATCAAACTGGAAGAAGGTGACCAGTTACAGATCCGCATATACCCTTGGTATACCAGTGATGCCACAGGTAAATGGCTGTGCGTCAAAGATGTGATAGTCGGCGGTCAGGCAAAAGACGCTGCCGGTGTGAACATCCCCGGTACTATTACCTATAAACTCGACAAGGGTGGACTGAATGAGAATAACGACCAAGAGATTATTACTCCCAACGAGCTCTCCGCCGGTTTTGCGGGTAAGAAATGGGATTATGAGGGTACTAATGAGAAAGTAGTGATTGAAGGAACGACCTTTCAGGGTGCCAGTGGCAACACTCCGATGATGCAACTCAGGTTCACAGGGAAAACCGATGAGACCCTCTCTACCGTTGCTGATGATGACTGCACCATCTCCTTGACACTGACTCCCGAGGACGGTTTCTCGTTTATCCCCTCAAAGGTTAGTTTCCTGGCTGGCAAATTCAACTCTGGCAATCCCCATCTGACCTTCGCTGTCGAGGCAGGTGACACCAAAAAGACATTAAAAGACAATGTGGAACTGAACCGCAGTAAGACAAACCCTTTAGTAGACCCCTCTTCCTTCAGTGAGGAGTTAAGTGGCTTCACCGCTACTGCCGATGCCCCTCTGAAACTGAAGTTCTCTTTCCTCAATGTCCAGGGGACCCGCTCTGCCGGTATTGGCAACCTCGTCATCGAAGGTACCCTCGTAGGTGCTGCCACACAAGTCACGAAATATGCACTGAACACACAAGTTGTTCCCTCAGAGGCAGGCGCAATCGATCGTGATCCCGATATGGAGACCTACAAAGAAGGTACAAAGGTTACCTTGAAAGCAACCAAGAACTTCGGTTATAAGTTTAAGGAGTGGCAAGATGCCGCTGGGGCTGTTGTCTCTACCGACGCAGAGACCACTATCACGATGGACGGTGAGAAAACCATCAAGGCTGTCTTTGAGACAGTTCCCATCTACACCGTTACCACTGATGTGAAGAATGATGCTGACCGCGACTTGGGTAGCATTACCCTGTCACCCAACGATCATGATGGCAAGTATGAGGCTGGTACAAAGATTATTGCTACTGCCAACACCTCAAAAATCCTGAAGTTCACCAACTGGGAGGACAAAAGCACTACCGCAGAGCGTGAGATTACTGTCGATAAGGACATGACCATCATCGCCAATTATGAGGTACAGGACTTCATCGCTGTATTTGATGCCAGCAAGACCGCTGCCTATGCCACCCAAGGCACCTATCCTTTCTCTGCCGACGTGACTTGGGATGCCGACCGCAACGCCAAAGTCTCTATTGTCAAACAGAGCGACGGTTCACTTGTCACAGGTACTAATGCCACACCTGTTGTCCGCAACCGTGCCAATAGCGGTGTGCTCAACACACTGAGTGGTGTTTTCCAGAACGGTTACAACACTGCTGAGATAGCCTGGCAGTACCAGTTCTCCACGGTTGGCTTCACCAAGGCTACTTTCGAGGCAGACATGGCAGCCAAGAATGCCGCCACTAAAAACTGGAAAGCACAGGTTTCCACAGATGGCACTACTTTTGAGGATTTGGGTGAGGCATGGACAGTAGCTTCTAACACACTCACTCCGCTGAGCTTTACGCTCCCGGCAACGGCTATCGGCAAAGAGACCGTCTATGTCCGCATCATGGGTACTGGTACAGAGCTGCTTTCCGACAAATACACCTTCAACGCAGGAACCTCTGCCGAAGGACTGGTATACGCCTCCAACTCAGAGAGTCAGGTAGGTAATGTCTATGTGTTAGGTGAGGCTGTCGTTGTTGCCGACGAGACAGCACCCGCCATCATAGCCACCATCCCTGCTGATGGTGCCAAGGATGTCAGTGCTACTGGTAAGATCACCATTACTTTCGATGAGAAGATTGAGGCTGGTACCGCCAATGGTGTTGCCACACTGAACAATCAACCGGTAAATGCTGAATGGAGCAGCAAGTCTGTCAGCTTCAGCTATAGCGACCTCGACTATAATACGGAATACACCTTCCAGATGCCTGCCGGTTTTGTACAGGACAAGTCAGGTAATGTTTACAACAAGGTAGTCAATATCGTGTTCACCACCATGAACCGTCCGACGGTTGAGAAGGGTCTCTTCGACGTTGTGGTATCCACCACAGAAGAGTTAAGTGCCGCCATCAATACAGCCAACACCCGTGCTGACAAGAACACACGCTTCCGCATCTTCATCAAGAAGGGTGTATATAAACTGCCTACTGGTGCCACGAAACACTATGTACACCAGAATGGCGACAAGACAATAACCTACTGGGAAGGCGACCTGCCCGACCCCATCACCTACGTGAAGGCAGCTAATATTTCTTTCATCGGTGAGGACCGTGAGACAACCATCATCACGCAAGACATCACCAACGATGCAGACATGCTCTTCGACGGTCAGTTTGGAAAGGCTCATAAGTACGAGGAGATCAACAACAGTGCCGTTCTGCAGTTGGAGAGCAACGCTACAGGCACCTACTTCCAAGATATTACCATCAAGAGCGGTATCAACGATGCCTTAGGTCGCAACCTTGCCATTCACGACAAGTCGTCGAAGACCATCTATAAGAACACACTGCTCTATGGCTATCAGGACACATGGACCTCTAACAATGAACAGGGACTCTTCTACTTCGAAGACGGACAGGTGCGTGGACGTACAGACTATCTCTGTGGTAAGGGCGATGCCTATTTCAATGGGGTGGAACTGCTCCAGATTGCCAGCGGCTATGCTGCCGTTCCTTCTACTCCGAGGAGCATTGGCTGGGTATTCAACGGATGCCAGATCAGTGCTGACGGAAGTGGTGTTGACGGCACCTACACCCTTGGTCGTCCATGGGGAAAGGGCACTCCTGTAGCTGTATTCATCAATACTAAGATGAACGTTGCCCCGAAGGCTGAGGGATGGAGTGAGATGAGCAATGGCTGGCCGAAGCGCTTCGCAGAATACAACTCTTTCAATGCCAAGGGCAATGCCATCGACCTGGGCGGTCGTAAGACAACCTTCGCCGAGTCTCATACAAACAACCCCGTGCTCAGCGAGGAGGAGGCTACCAACTACAGCGATATGAGCAAGATGTTTGGTGACTGGCAGCCTACACTCCTTACCGAGCAGGCTCCCGTACCTACCGACGTGAAGTTGGACGGTGAGGTATTGTCATGGACAGGTAGCGACTATGCTCTGCTCTATGCAGTCTGTGAGGATGATCAAATTATCGGGTTCACCACCGAGACACAATTCGACCTGAGCAGTATTGCCGCACCGTCACGCCGCGCTCAGAGTGCAGACAAATATACCGTACGTGCCGCCAACGAGATGGGTGGATTGAGTAGTGCATCTGTTCCTGCCGTTGCTACAGGCATCAATACGGTCAGTCAGCATGGCACCATCAACAGCCAGGATATCTACACCATAGACGGTCGTCGTGTCAACACCCTTCAGAAGGGAGTTAACATCGTACGTCTGCAGATGGCAGACGGAAGTGTAAAAACGGTGAAAGTCATCAGATAATCATCCGGCGTTAATACGCGATATACGGTTCAAGCCTGCGGATATCTTCGTCAGTGAAGTCACTGGAGAAACGAAGGTCCCGCAGGCTTTTGATATCTCCATGCAGCCGGCGGTAGTCAACGATTGCCTTCGCCTGATAGTAGTTGATATAGGGATGACGACGCAGTTGTTGTAGGGTGAGTTTGTTGATGGATAGTTTCTGTGGATGGGGATCCGTTATCACGAAATACTTCTTAGCCTCTTTGGGGAAGTTGTCTATCTCATCCAGTTGGCTGACATGGACATAGCCCCCCAGCCACTTACCATAGCGAACAATCTCTTTGGCATAATAAGCTCCGATACCTGGCACTTTGCGTAGCATGGAAGTATCTGCGGTATTCAGTACCACATGCTCCCCCTCCCGTATCTTCACTGGATAACGCAAGCTGTCTTTCTTATAATTACTAGTACTACTAGGAAAACTAGTTCCACTAGAGAAACTAGTTCTTCTAGCATTCCCCACCAAAGTGGAAGCAGGCAGATAGTCCTCCGAGATACGGATATAAGGCTCCAACCGCCGGTAGTCCTTCACCGTCAGTCCATAGAGACGGGCAAAGTCCTCTTTCTTGCGGTAGACACCACCTTTTGCACGGTAGCGATAGATATTCCTCACCTGCCAGGGTTGAAGTCCAAGGCGCAATAGTTGCGTGCTGTCAGCAGTATTGGGATCGAAATAGAAACATTCTGGTTGCTGCGATGGAGGCACGGCATAGGTGATTCCTATTTTCCTAGTAGAACTAGTTTTCCTAGTAGAACCAGAACCACTAGTACTACTAGTTTCCCCTCCCAACAGGAATATCCCTATCAGGACTAAAGTCCCGACAAGCATAGTGATAATAAGTATTAGTCGGTCGTTGCGGTTCATACAATACCTAATTGATGCAAGAAGATAAGGGTTATACAGATAGGACAGACGATACGGACGGCAAAGAGGTAGACCCCGAAGAACGTCCCTTTCAATGTTCCTCCGTTGGTGAACTCATCGTGTACTACCTTCTTGGGGATATACCAGCCCACAAACAGACAGGCAAACATCGCCCCTAAGGGCAACAGGAAGTTAGCTGTCAGACGGTCACAGAAGTCCATCAAAGAGAAGTCCATGAGTTTCAGTTCCGGATATGCCCCTACGGAGAGGGAGCAGAAGATACAAAGAACACTTGCGACGACAGTGAGTATCCATGCCGACTTCTTCCGGGGCAGCTCAAACTCCTCCGTAAAGAAAGCAGTTCCTATCTCATGCATGGAGATGGTGGAAGTCAGTGCCGCAAACACCAATAGGGCATAGAACATGATGCTAACGATATAGCCCACTACCGGCATGGCAGCAAAAGCCTGCTGGAACACGTTCGGCAAGGTAATAAATATCAGGGAAGGTCCACTATCCGGGTTCACCCCTACTGAGAAGGCTGCGGGGAATATCATGAGTCCTGAGCAAACGGCTACCATCGTGTCTATGATAGCGATCTGTCCTGCCGACCGCAACAGGTTGGTGTTTTCCGAGAAATAGCTGGCGTATGTACACAAACATGCCGTTCCCAATGACAAAGAGAAAAATGCCTGTCCCAATGCTTCCAAGAACACGCTGCTTGACAGTTTCGAGAAGTCTGGCTTTAGCAAGAAACGGATACCTTCTAATGCCCCGGGTAACAGACACGAGGCAACGACGAGTATCAGTAACAGCACAAGAAGGATAGGCATCAACAGTTTCGATGCTTTCTCAATACCACCCCGCACTCCCCGTACGATGACCAGATGGGTAATCAGGATAAAGACGACACCCCATATCGTTGGCTTCAACGGATCACAGGAGAACGCCACGAAATAGTTTTTTACGTACTCCGCATCCCCACTGAGATGTCCGATGACAGAGGCACAAAGGTATTGCAGGCACCATCCTGCCACCACGGCATAGAAGCCCAGGATAATCGTAGAGGTGAGAATACCCAGATATCCCACGAACTTCCAAGGACGACCATTCGACAGTGCATCATAAGCCTTGGCAGCATTCGCCTGGGCATGGCGTCCCACGATGAACTCGCTGACCATACCGGGGATTCCCAACAACAGGATGCACCCTATATAGATAAGGATAAAGGCTGCCCCTCCGTTCTCCCCTGTCGTATACGGAAAACGCCATACGTTCCCCAGTCCGACAGCTGACCCCGCCGTGGCAAGTACTATACCTAATTTACTTCCGAAACTCCCTCTATCCATAAATAATTAGTAATTAGAAATTAGTAATTAGTAATTTTGAGACACACCATTAGCCTGTTTAAGAGATTTAGTAATACTAGTCAGTATTCTAATAATTTCAATATTATCAAAATATACAGACTCATATTCCTTATCAGACAAATAGCCTGCTGTATGGATACGATTTAACCAGAATTTTGTCTCATTTGCTTCTTTCAGGGCAATAGAAAGTTTAGATATAAAATCTGGTCTACTTTGTGCATACTGGCTCTCTGCTATATTTGCCCCTATACTGGTTCCACTTCGTAGTATTTGATTCACAATATCCTTACTGGCTTTTCGATTACTTTTCAAAAAAGAACACATTCTCACTATTCTGTCAGCAAATCCTTCCGCCTTCTCTATAATGATATTATCTTTCATAATTACTAATTATTAATTACTAATTACTAATTACTAACTTAGCAGTCCAAACTGGTGAAGGAATACCAAGAGGATGGCAAGCGGACAGACATACTTCACCAGGAAGATGTAGACATGGAAGAGACGGACATAACCGATGCTCTTTAACTCCCCCTGGTTGGTAAACTCATTACGGACTATCTGATGCGGCACGAACCACCCGATGAAGATACAAGTCAGGAAACCTACGATAGGCAGGAATATCTGTCCCGTAATGAAGTCGAACCAGTCGAACAACGACTTGCCGAAGAACACCAGTCCGTCAACGGCTCCCATCGACAGCGAACAGAACGCACCGATGACAGAAGTGGTGACGGTCACCAGCAACGCAGCCTTCTTACGTGACATCTTCAACTCCTCATGAATAAATGCCGTGCTCACCTCATGCAGTGACATCAACGAGGTCAATGCTGCCAATGACAACAACACGAAGAACAGCAGTGAGATGCAGTAACCCACTAAAGGCATTGACGCAAAAGCCTGCTGGAACACATTGGGCAATGTGATGAAGATCAACGAAGGACCGCTGTCCGGGTTTACCCCTACCGAGAAAGCTGCGGGAAAAATCATGAGACCTGCCAGGATAGCCACCAGACAGTCGATGATTGCTATCTGGGAGGCAGACTTTGTCAGGTTCGTGTAACGTGAGAAATAACTGGCATAGGTACACAGACATCCCATGGCGATACTCAGCGAATAGAAGCTCTGTCCCAACGCCCCGAGGAACACGTCACCCGTCAGTTTGTCATAATCCGGTTTGAACAGGAACTCGATACCCTTGTCAGCATCGGGCAGCATACAAGAGGCTCCCACGATAATCAGCAATAATATAAATAGGGTGGGCATCAGCAGTTTAGAGGCACGCTCAATACCATCCCTGACTCCATGCTCGATAATCAGGTAAGTGATACCTAAGATAATCACCGTCCACAACACCGGTTTCACCGGGTGTGTTGCCAGTTCTGTGAAATACGTCTTGAAATACTCCGGGTCACCCTGCAGGTGTCCTATCAGCGATGCGAAGATATATTGCAGGCACCACCCGCTGACCACTGCGTAGTAGCCCGTGATGAGGAAACCTGTCAGCACTCCCATATAACCAATCAGTGACCATGGTGTGCCACCGGCAAGTTTCCGATAGGCACGTGCCGTATTCGACTGTCCATGACGACCCACGATAAACTCACTGACCATACATGGAATACCCAGCAATACCACACAAATCACATAAATCATGATGAACACGGCACCGCCATTCTCCCCTGTCATATAAGGAAAGCGCCATACATTACCCAATCCTACAGCAGAGCCTGCCGTAGCAAGTATGACACCCAGTTTACTTCCAAAATTCGCTCTTTCTCCCATAATATTCGACATAACGTTTGCAAAGGTAGTAAAAATTACTAATTACTAATTACTAATTACTAATTATTTTGTACCTTTGCAAGCAAATTGAAAGGTAATGACTACAAAAATACTTCAAACTGTAAGAAAATATCCTTTTTCCGTCTTCTGTATCCTCTTGATTTGGATACTGTCATTCGCTCCCTTCTTTCCAGAGACCCCACTGGACGATGTGGCATTTATTGACAAATGGACACACCTCATCATGTATGGAGGTACCTGCTTGGTCATCTGGATAGAATACCTGCGCAAGCATACCTTATTAAACAAAAAGAAACTGTTCTGCTGGGCATGGCTTGCCCCTATTGTGATGAGTGGCATCATCGAGCTGCTGCAGGAACACTGCACTAACCACACCCGCAGTGGGGAATGGTTCGACTTTGCCGCCAACTCGACGGGAGTCACCCTTGCCGCCCTGTTAGGGATGTTACTCGCCTACTTCAAAGTTTTCAATAAGAATCCTCGTCACGAGACCCTGCGCTGACACGAAATAGACACGGGGAATAATTGACGAGGCAAAGAGATTGTAGATTTGCCGGTCAGTCTGTGCTGAATAAGGAATTTGCAAGTCATACTCTTCCCAGAAAGGAGCCACCATATCCTCTCCCTCCCCACGGCTGATAGCAACCATCTGAAACCCCGGGTCATCCTTATGACGCAGGTAATAGTCGTTCAGCTCAGGCAGTTCCCGCTTGCAGTCACCACATAACGTACTGAAAAAAACGATGACAGTCTCACCTGTCAAGTGATTAGTAGAAAAAGTTGCGGGCGAGCCATTGTCAACCACACTGACAGAGAAGGAAGGCACACGGTCACCCACAACAATATGCTCTATCACATCTTCCTCATCGTCATGGATGCTGCTACACCCCGCAACCACGAGGCATAGCAGTAGCCCAACGGTAAATTTATATCTATTCATCAATTACTTAACGAAAATCTTTACATTTTGTTGTGCTCCAGCAGTATTTTTTGCTTGGATGACATACACTCCAGCATGGAGCATGAATGTCACGCTGTTGCCACAACTATTGTTCTGATATATCGTCGAGCCATTGAGTGATACTGCTTGAATTTGAGAGATCTCCTCACCAGAGGTTACCGTCACCTCCCTGCCACGGACGCTGACCACGATACCCTGCTGTGCGCTGGCAGTCTCCTCGATGCCCGTCGCACTGCCACCTGTGAAGGTCAGGAAGTAACGACCGTAGTCATTGGGCTGGACGGCATACGAGTCACCCTCGTATATCTGCTGTGAGGTGCCATCCACGGCATCCACCACATAGACCTCACCAGAAGTCAGCTTCTCAATATCCGAGAAGGTCACATCCACCATCTCATTACTTGCCGTACAGGTCACACCAAAAGCAATCGGCTTAGAGAGTTCCTTCACCTGGTTGATGCTTACGGCTTGTCCGTCAGCAACGGTATAAACCATCGGCACATCAGCAAGGTTAGAGTCAAACAGCGTCTCCACACTCTTCGTCTCCTCCCCTACCGATACCGTTGCAGCAGAAGCGCCGCGCTCGTTCGTCGCCATCAGAGTAAACTCACGGGCTGGAGCGGAAGTGACGGTGTGCCCATCGACCATCATCGAAGGTTTGAATACCACACCCGTTGCACCATCCTTCACTTTCACGAAGAACGACTGCATTGGAGCGATATAACCATTTTCGATTGGCGTACCTGTAGTATTATTGTCATAGGTCCAATATCCTTGTGCCGCAGCATCCAAATTGGCAGCGTTCTCACTGATGAAAGTAGCCATATTGATGGAACATAGGTATGGGTTACCCACCAACTGGTAGTTAGCAGGTGACGACTGGACATTCGCAACCAAAGCGTTGTAATTGCCATCACTTGCTGTACGGGCATTCGAACCATAGACTGTTCCGTATGTCACGCCAGAGATATTAGCAGTACCATCGGTCAGAAGTTTACCTGTTGTCTCCTTGCTGATAGTCTGACTTAACTTACCGTCATCTGGTGAGGTATTGTCCCACTGATAATAATCATAGTTGGTGTCAGCCTTTGGCAAACGAATCAGCGTCTTCGCTGTCTGATCCTTCTTATGCGGACGGATAGCAAATGCCGTCCAAGTGCTGTAAGGAACTGTCACGTCATTATACTCATGACTCCACTGATTAAGGATAGTACTTACACCACCTGGGATATTCGCACTATACTGCGTGGCTCGGATGTCATTCGTCTTTGTCTTCACATAGACACCTGCCTGTGTCCATCCTTTCTGATAGATAGGATATTTCGTACGGCTATAGGTGAAGCCGGCAGCATTGGTCGTCGTAGAGAAATTGATAGGCTGGAATGCCTCAGAGGTCTGGCGACCATTATCCGCTGCTGTAGCAGAGACAGGTACATACATATCACCAGCGTAGGTATTCTGCAATGGTGTTGACATCAGTGTCCATGTATTGGCATCCAGTTCTTTCTCCACCCATACCTTCTCGTAGGTGAGGTATTGCTGGTTGAGCAACTCCGCATTCGGTTTCATATAGAGTTCCTTTGCCCAGTTGCCATAGAATTTCTCACAGTCGTAAACGCTGCCACTTACACCATGATTCTGACAAGTTGTCTCCGTATACCGTACCATTAAGTCATACTGGATATTCTCCGTAGCAGCAGCACCTATATTTTTATAGATACCTTCAGTGTCATAAGTCAGATTCACCAAGTTTGGAGATGCGATACCGCCAGGTATAGTGACGTACGTGAACTTCATAGGTACAAAGGTCTTCGGTGTAGTCATAACCGTTGAAAGCGTACCCTCACCATTATTCTCATAATCATCTGTGTTCGTTGCCGCACTTGTTCCTTTATTCAGTTCCGTACGAGTAGAGCGTTGCCAACTGGCATCGTTATTCCAGTTACTATTCGCACCATTCCATGTCACATACTTAGGAACCACTTTCAAGAGGAACTCCACATTGCCTTCACAGGCTCCAACTCCTGCACCTTTCTTCTTTACTTGGAAGAACATGCGATAAGTAAAGCCCTCTTGGAAAACAGGTTTTGTAATTCCCGCATCATGGAAGTTAAGAGAGACATACATCTTGCCAGTATTATTAATCTCTGTCTCCCCAAAGGTTGCAACATCCACATTAGCTGTAATCTGGTCATCATTGGTCTGATCAGCAGAAGAGCTATAAGCCAGCAGTCTCAGTTTGTCAACGAACACCAATGCGCCAGCCTTAGGTGTAGCACTGTCTTCCGTCTTGAAAGTATTCACAGGAATATGGAGCAAATAGTCACCATCCTGCATATTCTTCAACTGTTCCTTACCGACACGTACTACGCGGATACCAGCAGGATAAGAGGATACGTCATCAAAACCAAGTACCAATGAAGGTCCTCCACCCGTATCACTGACTATAAACGTAAAGGCCAGCGGCGAGCAAACACCATAGTTCTTGGTATTATAGGTTACCTGGTCTTCGATAGGCAATGCTGTTACTGTTGGATGTGCCACGGTTACGCTGAGTTTGATATCCGAAGAGCATGACAGATGCAGCAAGCCTTCATCCATTGCTTTTTTAATGACATTATAGTACTTCTGACTATTAACCGTCATATAGTCATCTGGCAAAAGAGCAGAACTTGCATAAGCAATATTACTGTAAGAGGTACCTGGAGGAGTTGTGAAAGTCGTACTGAAATCGCCTTTCTGCTTTCCACGGAAATTGCGCAAAGCAGCCTGCAATGTCACTCCATCGAGTTCATACGACTGGAATTCCAACAACGTACCATTAAAGTAGTCATAATGTACACCTGTATACTTATGGAAGCCACTAACCTCTCTGTCATCAGGCATGTTCAGTACCATTTTCAAATCAATAGCAGCCTCGTGAGTAGAACAATTGGCGGTAACGGTGGTTACAGCATTGCCACTACCATCCTCTACGGACAGGTACATCACCTTAGGTACGAAGACAGGGCTGAACACAGAGCAGGTATTGCTAGGATTACCCCAAAGTGATTCATAAGTAACACTAGTCTCATACATGTTATAAACAGAGATGTAGTAGTCTGAGCCCTCTTTCAGAGCAAATCCCTTGTTGGCAAGAGAAAAATAGGTAACACCATCTGTTCCTTCAAAATAACCAGAGAAAGGATGAGGTAATGAGGACTCTGAAGGTAATGAGCCTGGAATAGATGCAGGAACCGTTGTTTTTCCATAGAGTAATCCTCCATTATTATACAAAGTTGCATCCGTCATGGCATTACCATTCTTGTCACAGATACGCCAGTAAATAGTCTTACCTGCCATATGCTCTATATCCTCTGCACTCACATAGAGATTCATCCGTATCTCTGCATCACCACAGTTAACACTCGACTGTTTCACCTTCAGCTTCGCATTGCTGGTATAGAACATCAACTGGTCTACGGCATAGTCGGCACCATCCGTACCGGGCGAGTAGTTGTCGATGTTCACCTCGTAGTGGTCCACATTGCTCAGGTCTACCGTGGCAGGGATGGCCACACGGCCATACACCTGATACCACTTGCCCGTGGTATACGTGCCGGCCGCTGTAGTACTCAGGTTGGAGGAGTGGAAGGACACCACCCTCACCTTGGTGCCATTGGTCTTGACGGCATACACTGTTGACATCACCTGCGGCTTGACCTGACCACCAGTCATATCGGCTATCACACCTGTGAAACAAAGTTCAGAGCCTGCACACAGGTCTGCGTTGAACGACATCTGTGCAATAGTACGCGACTCGTCAGAAGCATCGACATAGAGGAACGAACCGTATTGTCCTGCAGCTCCTCTGCCGTCAAGGCCTAAGCCATAGCTATAGGTATAGTCATGGAGTACGTTGCTATTCCACCATTGATAAGTATAGCCCGAGCTGGTAACACCGGGATCATTCATCGACCTCAGCAACATATACTCACCATGCAGCGGAGAGATTCCCATAAAGTCATTGCCACCATTAGCCCAGATACGGCGCACGTCAGGATAGCAGAAGCCATACTGAGCCTCGTTCCATGGCAGTGGCTCGGTAGAGTGGTTCTCGCTCTGCGTGGTAAGCGTGCTGGACAGCTCGGTGCCGCCAAGGCCGTCGAAGTCAACGGTTGCCTGTAGCGTCATGTGCTGACGCAGGTATGCCTCGGTACGTTCCAAGGGCAGGTCGTCAACCGCATAAGCAGGAGCATCAATGAGATTTACCTCATAATGTACTACTGGTGCCATACGGGTGTTGTTACCAATATAGCCAACCAGGTGGAAACGCTGACCAGCCTGAGCCGTCACACTCTTGGAGCCACCGCCACTGATGGGGGTATAGGTGCCGTTAAGAGCACTGACTTTGAAACGTGAAATGCGTTGTGTCTCGGAGGTCTCATTGAACTCCAGCTTGGCGTCATTGCGATAGATGCCCGTCTCGTCTTCCAAGTAGGCATACCAGGCTATCTTGTTACAACTCATGAGCGAACTGCCATTATTGATATAAAAATAGTCGAGCTCGGAGAGTGCCGCACGGATAGAGAACGACGTACTGGCATCCTTCATGGCCACGCTGACGCGGCCATTGTCCTCGGCTAACTGGAACATGTCGGTTCCACCAGCCTCCAGTTTGTCCTGACCAATCTGAATACTGGTGGCAATGACCGATGCAGGGCGGATGTTGAAGATATAACGGGTACTCAGCGTCGGCTCGTGCATGAGGTACGGATGTTTCTTGCCGCTGAAGCCAGCACGCGTGTCATCGACAGAACCCTCGTAGATACCGTCGTAGTACTTACTGACGTCACAGGCAATGGTCACCAACTCATTCAGGCCATTAGGATTGAATGTTACACCCACCAGGTCCTGAGTGGGCTTGATGCCGCCCACGCTGTTGTTCAGCATAAAGAAGCCACGGCTGACGGTTGAGCCGTTGTTCACCTCCTGCATGTCCTCCAGATAGGAGCCGTCCTTTACCAGTCGGGTATGGTTGATGTCAGTGTTCCAGTCATACCAGCGTATGTAGGCCGCAGGCTCCAGGTTATTACCTTCGCCATAATAGAATTGGAACGGAAGTTTCAGACTGACGGGCGTGCTGGTGGTGGGATCGACGTAGATGTCGTACTCCACGGTGTGTACGCCCTGGCGGATGTCCTCGCTGACAGCAACCTTCGAGCCAGTACTGTTGTCCCATGAGTACTGCTGCACGGTGGCATTGATGCGGGCATCCTTGGTGTCGATGTCGGCACCGTTCTTGGTAACGTATGGACGTCCTGACTCACCCACATCATGAACAAACTGGAACTCGTGCTCCAGGTAGAAGTTATAGATGTAGAGCATGTTCAGGTTGTTAGGCTCGTGGGTCAGTTTCTTCGGGTCGCCATCATTGTCGGTCTGCCCCGTCAGGTCGTTGCTCATTACAATCATCAGGCGATATTCCTCCCAGCTATCAGTTGCCGACGGCTTTGTAACCGTTATATTCAACATGTTGGCTGCATCGTAATCCCCACCAGGCTTATTACCGGTAGCCGAGTTCCAGTAGAGGCCAAAGTCTTCTTCAGTCATGTGTTTCCAATAAGTACCACCGACAGAAGTCAGATAGTTTTCCGAGTTGGGAATCTTTTCATAGTCACCACTGTCATCACGCTTCGTCAGATACCAGCGTACATGGAAGCTGTTAGCCAATTCCACCAGAGTGGAAGCTCCAAGCTCTTTCTTTATCTTGTTGATATTATCGGCAAGGGGGATGGTCAACTCGGTCACATCCTCGCTAGATACCAGAATCTCCTTGGCGTGCTGGAAATGGGGAGTGGTCAGTGTTCCAGGGAACGTAGAGGTCTCTTTGAACTTGATGGTATAGATATAGTCGTAGTCCGGCTCATAGATGGACTCTATGAATGCGCCACGATTAGTCAACTCACGAGCGAAGGTACCAGTATGACCTGTCTCGCCTGTGTCCTTCGACATTGCGACAACAACATAATAGTAGTTAAACTTATCGGCTGGCAGTGTCAGTGTAGCATTCGGCAAAGTCAAGCCACTCTCATTCTGTAGATAGTAACCATATTCTTTTGTCGTGAATCCCGTTGCGCCACTGATGTTCGTAAGTTTCTCTGTACCATCCGTTGGGTCAATCAGTGTGCCATCGCTCTTAGTCAGATAGATACGGGCATAGGTGGGAGCCGTTGTCATTTCAGCAAGGAAGGCATCTGAGGCATCTTTCAGACTGATGATTGCCTCTGTCTGACCACTTATAATGGTGGTAATGGTCTCACCGCCACGCTTGCCACCATCCTTCAGTTTACCTAACTGCTTTCTTCTGTCAATATATACCGTATAGGTCATCGACAGCAGTGCGTCATTCAATGCAGTTGCATTGTCGTCCTCATAGAACTTGCAGACAAACACAATCCCATCATCCGTAATCTGCTTCATGGTCTTGTTGGCTGGTGCATAGAATACCGGGGCGATCCAACTGGTCCACGTAGAAGTGCTGAGGTTTGCGTCGTTAGTCACTGTCAGCACTTTAGAGTCGGCTGACAAGGTAAAGGGACTACCACTGATAACCACCGACCAATAGTCATTCACACGACTGCTTCCCTGATACAATGGCTGAGCGTTACCATTTTTGTCTACCACAGACCACTGCAGGGTATAGTGTTTCTTGTTACTCTCCAGATAGCCTGCGCCAAGATCTGTAGCCTCGATATCAGGTGCAGTAATCTGCATAGACTGGGCACTCCACTCCACATTAGCCGCTAAACTCGTTGTTGCCTTGGCCGGGTATTTAAACCAGTAGGTGGTCTTGCCATCCCAGTCTGGCTCGCTGCTGACATAGTCAGAAGTCACGACAGCATTATCCTTTGAAGTAACGACCACTACTTTATACTCATCCAACTTAGTGTCGTCAAGCGTCAGCGTTACAGTAGCAGGACTTGTCAATGCACTACCATTATTATATAAGCAGGAGCCATAATTCACGGTATATGCCTCTACAGATGAAGATACCGCTGCTCCGCCCGTAATAGACAACTTGCCACTCGGGTCAACAGGATTTCCATCAACATTCGTCAAATAAGCACGCAGATACTTTGTACCTGTGGGCAGTGTCACGCTGATTTCCTTTGAAACATCAGAAGCAGCCAAAAGGACACGCTCAGTAGCATCAGTAGCCGTGCTCTTCAGCGAGCCGACAAAACCTTTATGGATGGAGAAGGTATAACGGGCATTGGGATTACCTGTACCTGCATTGTTGGTATATACCTCACAAACTATTTTATAGTCATGAACATCAGCATAGGTCTTATCTGAAGGAGCATAGACATGGGTCTTCACCCATGACTCCAACTGACCGGCATCGACAGAGGTCATGCCAGAGAGTGTTGCCACATTGCTTGCAACAACGAAGCCCGTAGGCAGTCCGATAGTCCAAGTTCCGTCTTGGCGTGATGTGCCAATGGCAAGAGACTGAATGTTATTACTACCGTCCTTCACCCACCACTTGATGGTCTGTCCTGCCGCAAGTTCTGCCAAAGAGGTCTTCCAGTTGACATCAATATTAGTATCCGTAGCATCAGTCTCCATCGCTGTGGCATCCCACTCTATTTGCGGTTCTTGGTTATTGGTGGTGATGGTGTAGTCGAAGGTATAGGTGTACTTCATATCCCACTTCGGCTCATGATTAACGGTTGTCCCAGAGGCATTGATGTCATCAAGTGCTGTAGAGAATAATCCTACCACCTTATATAATTTATAAGCATTAGGTGCAGCGATAGTAACAGTTGGAGTTAGGACACTACCACTATTATAAAGATATATTCCACTTTCTGCCTTACCACATGCAGTCCCACTTGTTACAGACAAAATGGTTGATGGAGCAATGATGTTGTCATCCTTATCCATCAGGTAGAAACGAGCATATTTCGCATTATCTGGCATATCACCTAAAGTGAAAGATGTGGCATTACGGTCTGTTACTGTCTGAGGTTTCGTATCCTCCGTCATGCTTGTATTCGGCTCATTCTCAAAAGCAGGTATCTTGAATACATAACGGAGTTTGAACTCTGGCGTTCCTGATGTGTATTCATCTGTTACCTCATAGACTATCTCATAGTCAGAAGCCCCCTGCATGGTGGCAAATTCTGTTGGGGCATAGACTTGGAGGTAACCGAGAGTTCGCTGAATCCTGTTTAAACTCGTAACTCCCCAGCCTGTCATAATTGCAGAATTTGAATTATTAAGAAGGTAATTTGATGAAATAGACTCTCCATTATATTCACTACCATCTTTATAGGTTCCACTCTCATTTGATCCATATACACTCCAAACATCATCCGCTTGGGTATTGCCAAAAGCAAGAGGTTGCACCTCCCCATTTTCTTTATTCCGTACATACCAGCGACCATACCAAGAATCTTGCATTTCCGATTCTGTAGTACTTAACATAGACAATATATCACTATGTTTATCAATTTGCAAATAAGCGTTTGAAAGTGACGAGAAAGGAAGAGTCACAGGTATCTCAATGAAACCATTCTTAAAAGAATATGTATATTTCACATCCCAATTGGGTTCCTTTTTCACTTCACCAGTGCCCGTGTCGTAATCCAACTCGTCATTCTCCGCGCCGGAAGACAATATGCACACCACCTTGTATTTAGGGAAGGTGAGCGCAGTGGCATTTAGCGTCACTGATAGGTCGGCAGGCAATGCACTGCCTGCATTATAGACATAGTAGCCTAACGTCCCAGTCTTTGGCAACTTTGCGGAAACACCAGTGCCAGTAACAGTCAATAAACTTGTATTGGACTTCAAGTCAACTGCCTCGTCATCGTATAGTACTTGGAAACGGGCATACACCGGACTTGTGCAACTCTCCATTGCTTTCGACAGGTCTATCGCCATGGTGGTGGTGGTAGTAGGATCCAGCACCATCGCCGTATATTCACCAGTGTCAGTAGCACCGGACTTCAGCTCGCTCTCGAAAGTATCCACAGGATCAGCACCTATAGTAAAAACGTAATGTGCTGTAATCGTAGGTTCTTGGTCACCTGACATTGAGCTTGTAGAAAGTAGAACATGAAGAAATTTTGCATTTGCAACATTAGAGCCACCTAAAGAAATGGTAACATTTTGATTATAATTGTAAAAGGGGCCAGTTTGAGTCCACCCATAAGAGCCTTGATTTACTGGATTTCGTCCACCATCAATAGACAATGCCGAAATTGTTACTGGAGTACTCCCGTCTAATTCTGTTACATAGAAACGCACATAACCTCCATTATCACTCAATCCAGCCTCTTTATACCATAAGTCATGGCTATTGGAAATTGTTATTGTGGAGGAACTAGATAACTCAAGATTATTACCAGAATCCTTAAGTTTTTTTGATACAGCATCAGGGATATTTAATGCTGGAGTAAACGCTCCCCACACATTCCCGACTCCCATCGAGAGGATGGTCAAAAGGAGGAAGGCACGGCGGGCGAGGCTCGTCGTGGTGGTGGTTGTTGTATTACTATGTCTTGAATTCATCAGTTTCATTGAGTTCATCAAATCTACAGACTGTTTCATCATTATATGTCGTTTTATGTTAATACTCATCGTAGTGCTGGATATACACCATCCAGAAAAAAGTTTTTTCACAAAAACTACTCCCCTCCTCCCTTTTTCTCCTGAAATGCCGATGTACAGGGTGTTTCACGACGGGAGGAGTTGCTCTAACTACTCCCTTTCTACTCCTCTCTGTGAAGTATAACCGTCAATGGAGGGTGTCTCCTATGGGAGCGGGAACAGGATTCCCACCATGGGAATGCAGGATTCCCACCATGGGAATGTAGGATTCCCACCATGGGAATGCATCGTTCCCTACGTGGGAATGCATCGTTCCCTACGTGGGAATAACTGGATTGTGTATCAATATGTCGAAGAACGCTTTGCCCTTAAGGCTGTTCCATGGCTATTGATAGCCATGGGTATGGCGCACACGGGGTGCACCGAACATACGGCTGTACATCATCTGGTCTGCTGACAGGGTCATATAGAAACGGTACAGCATCTGGCGATAGGCGACAGTGCCGTTATATACCTGAATCTTCATTTCATGATAGACCTGTTTTTTTGTAGCGCTTCCCGGGTCTTCGATATAGCCGAAGATAAAGGGACGGTAGGTAGCAGAGGCGGCAGGGTCCCATTGCGGACTGCCTGTCGTATTGGCATACCATACAGGAGTCTGTCCCTCATCATCACCATCTATTGTGATAGAGCCACTGCCTGTGCGATAGAAACTATTGGGATTTGCTGTCTGTGCGGCATCACCACGGGCTGCATACGTAAACCAAGACTTGTCCCAATCGTTATCGATAAGAGTCCATTGGTAACCGCTGCCTGTTGGTGTGGTAGCAGAGAACTCGACAGGAGTACCGTTCTTCGTCACAGAGGGCAGCAGATGGAAGTGTCCATAGTCATGGAATTCAAAGTCATAGACATGATTTGTG
>Ga0310697_10002378_pt1 | contig 20111 bp, 30 predicted proteins | sample 172DNAGHGlowgp2_FD_203883 | JGI IMG/M metagenome (GOLD analysis project Ga0310697, IMG submission 203883) | Sheep rumen microbial communities from Palmerston North, Manawatu-Wanganui, New Zealand - 1728 DNA GHGlow gp2 (v2) (version 2) | ecosystem: Host-associated > Mammals > Digestive system >... | reverse complement strand
TAGTAATTAACAACAGCATTAAATATAAATACTATGCCGTCCCAAATGGCTTTGAAGAAAGCAACAACACCATTCCATACAGCAACAATACCGTCCCAAGCACTAGTGAATATTCCAACAAAGAAATCAACAACTTGACTAAATATCTCAACTATTCCATTCCATAAATCAGCAAACCATTGACCTATGGCAGTTACTAAATCTAGTATCCAGTTCCAAATAGCCGTTGCAACATCTTCTACAACCTTGCATATTTCGTCCCAATGTTTAACACATAGAACAATAATTGCAATTAAGGCTGTAATACCCAATATAATAGCAGCGATAATCAAAACTATTGGGTTAGCACTCATTACCCACATAGCAACATTAACTGCTAAAATTGCTACAACAACACCAGCAAGCACAATAGCAAGTACATCTCCATACTCACATAAGAACTCCCAAAATGCTTTTAATGGTTCAGCCCAACTAAAGTCAAGTGCGTTCATTTCTTCCATCATACCTTCAAGAGTATCAAGAGCACCTAATTGAGCACCCATATCAGCACCAACTCCTCCACCTCCGGAAGAGCCACCACTATCTTGTTCAATATTTGTAATTTCATCAAGACCACTTAAAAGTCCATCTTTAACTTGCTTTCCACTCTTTTTGGCACTTGTTCCTATCTTTTGGATATTTTTATTTGTTGCATCAATACCGGCTTGTAGCATATTAAATCCAGTGACAAACTTAACTAAACCGGCAACCCAAACAATAGCCTTTCTAACAACTCCTGCAAATGCCTCTACTATTGGAATTAAAGAACCAGCAATTACATTACCCATAGCAGTAAATGTATTAGTTGCAGTATCACTCAAACCAACAGCATCACTTAAACCACTTCTAATAACTCCAAGTGCACTGAATACAGCACTAGATATAGCAATTCGTTTAAACTTATTAGCAAGTTGAGATACACCCTCTCCAACATTATCAACTTTTCCTTTTAAGAAATTGAACATACCGGATAATATTCCACCTTGACTAGAACCCTCTTTACCAACAGTAGCAAGGGCTTTCTTAAACTCATTAACTCTATTTGTAGCATCTTTAACTTCATTTTGTAAATGCTCAATGGCTTTTGGACTAGCATCAAATTGAATAGCCGAAATAAGTTTCATTTGTAATTCACTTAATTCATTCTCACTTTCGTTTAAACCAGCCCTTAATTGTTTAGTTATGTCTTTCATTTCACTTCTTGTAGCATTATCAATAAGTGCTTGAAATTGTTGCATATCTCCAATTCCAAGATTTAAGTCACTGATATAATCAGCAAATGTTGTATCTAAATCAGCCATACCTTGTGATATTTTAGATGTATCTAAAGCATTACTGAAATTAGTTGCAGTATTTTGAGCAAGAACTAACTCACTATTACATTCTTTTATGCTATTAAGGACATCATCAGGTGGATACATATAGCCATCTTTTTTAACATTAAGATTATTAAGTTCTTTTTTAATATCAGCAACTACAACTTGACTTGCTTTAAGTTCATTATTAAGAGCCTTTGTAATTCCATCAATTTTAATAGAACTCATACTCTCAAGTTTCTTTGCAAATTGAGATACTGATTTAGTTCCATCTCCAACATCTTCTATTAATTTCGACATACTACTTTCAATAGGTTGAGTATTGGCTTTGATAGTAAACTCTATCTCTCTATTCTCCACTTTCCACCATCTCCTTTTTCTTTAATTCTTGTATCTTTTGATAAATAGATTTTGATTTCTCTTTATCAACTGGAACATCTTTATACATACCTTTATGATATGCTTTATCAATTTCATTTAGATAGTGTTCAAGAGATTTAGGTTTCTTCTTACTTTCACGAGATAACATACCAGTATTGTATGCTAATTTCATAATATTTATATCATCGTGATACAATTTTTCTCTATAACCTTTCATATAGAAATTGAACTCCCAATATTCCATTTCGTAAATATCTTTCGGTTTTAGCCCAACTTCAGCCCCAGCCATTATTAGTCTTTCAATGAAGTCATATCTATCCCAAGGGCTTGGGCTTGTTTGTTTTTTTCTTCTATCTTCTTATCTATCTCTTCAATAGTTAGACCCGGATATTGTATCTTTTTAATGAAGATTTGTACTATATCATATAAGTCCATTAAACCAAGATTATCATAACATAAGTCAATAAATTCTTGTTTACTAATTTGGTCTTCACTTAAACCACAATATAATAACTTAATTAAATCTTCAACATCTAATTTATCTAACGATTTTAAAATATCATTAAAGTTTTTATTAAATGCTTTTTTAATTTTTACAGTAGTTCCAAGTTTAACATTGAACTCTAATTCTTTATCTCCAATAGTATGGTTCATAATTATTCCTTTCCTTTCATTATAGTATTTACAGTTTTACTTCCTAATAGGTATGTACCAATAACACCAACAATTCCAACAATAGTTGCTGAAATCTTATCAGCATAAGGTATATTCCAAATAGGGTCAAGAACCAATATCAAAGCATTGATTATACATAAGATATTGGTTGTATATTTGGCAAAACTTTTAATTGTCATTTTTTTCTTTTTCATAATTAACCCACTTTCTTAATATTCTCATCAGGCAATACAGCCCATATAGGTCTTTGGTCGCCACGAACAGCACCTAACACATTACCTCTACTATCCTTTTGGATAATTTGATATTTTTCATCATATTGGATTAAATGAGTACCTTTATAATCAACTAATTTAGTTGGTACTACATAATCTCCAACTTTAAATCCCTCACTAGGTTTTCCACCATCTAGTGTGATGGAACTTTCAGCAACCCAACCTAAATCTCCAGTTGTATTATATGGATATGGTTTTCCATCAGCAACTCTAGTTATTTCAGTATGAACATCATTAACTACCTTACCAGGGTTTTCTCCATAAGCAGTTCCATATAATTGTCCATTAACTACAACTTTATCTCCAACTTTATATTTAGTTGGTGTAGGAGTAGGTGTTGGTGTAGGTGGTGTAGGTTCACTATAATCTAGGAACTTGCATTTTCCGTGTTTAGTCCAAGTTCTTGTAGCATAACCACTCTTTGAACCAATATTACCAACAGCAGTTATTTGAACTCCATCTTTCCAAATAGGAGTACATTCAACAGCAAGTCCACCTCCAATATAAACTCCAATATGACCGTCCATCCATACGAACTCTCCCGGTACTATATTAGAGAAATTACTAGTTTTTCCGGTACAATAATTATTAAACATACCATTAGCATTTGTATCAGGTACTCCGTTAGAACCATATACAGCCCCTCCGTAAGTAGCATTTACATTACCATTCCAACCCCATAATATACCTTTAAGTAAGTTAACACAGTCAAATCCAAAAGTGTCATAACTTGCATTAAGTATTTTATTTTTTCTACTAGGTTGTTTATTATAATCATAATTATTGGTATATCTAACCTTATTAGTATTGTTCATTGGTGCACCAAAACAACCATAAATATATAATGTCTTATAATTTAAGGCAATATCTTTAGCCTTTGCAACCATTTCACTTGCTTTCATTATTTCACTTCCTCTTCTTTTTCATTTATTACAGCATCATCATCTCCAACAACTTCTACGAAATCTTCTTCAACAACTTCTACTTTTTCTTCTTCCATCTTTCTTACCTCCTTTAATAAAAATGGGGTTGAAACTTATGCCCAACCCCTAATAACTAGTTAGTAGTACTGCCATTGTTAGTAAACACGATAGCATTAGAACCAGCAAACTCGATACTGATAGTTGGACTATCATCACTAGCATTGTCAATAGTAAGACTTTCAATATAACAAGTACCCTCAAAGTAAATGTTTTCAGTAATACCAAGACCAATAGTAATTAAATCTCCATTATTATATGCAGTAACTAATTCATCTTGGCTATGACCAGTTTCAAAGTCGCAATTACCTTCAGCACTTGCTGACCAGTCCATAATACTAGGTATCTTTTCTTTATAAGTATTACCAAATGCAACTACTTCAATTATATCAGTAGATAACTCTAAAGAGAAACTAGACATATGTCCAATTACAACACCTTGTGCAGAGTTTCCTTTTTTGATATAACCAGTTTTACCACTATATAGTGCCATAATTATACCTCCTCTATTAAAACTTCAAATGTTGAAGTTATACTATATCTATTTTTAGTATCTCTAGTAGGTTCAGCCGAACTAACTTTTTTAATATTAACTATATGATATTGAGATACGAGAATATCATAAGTATCACATAAACTATTACCAACTACTTCATTTCTAGTTTGCATATTTTCGTAACTTTCGTCCCTTATATACAAATTGAGTGTAAGGATATGTGTTTTGGTATCATTAAAGTATGGTGTCTTACCTTTATCATAAATATTCATATTGACTAAATTGTTAGGTGTTTCCGGTATTTGACCGTAACATAACTCGCTAATTATTGTTTCAAAATAATCTTCCAAAGTCTTAATCATTTAACTACCTCCTCAATTATAGCCTTTTCTATTTTATCCATATTGGATTTAATAGCATCTTCTAAATATTTGGCTTGACCAACTCTATGTTTAAATGATGTATTTTCGTGTTGGATAACTGCATAGTTATAACCATTTTTAGGGTTTTCACTATGATATTTAATTTTGTATCCTTTATCGACTTGCTCTACTATTCCACTTCTTTTAAGTGCACCAGTATCAACAGGTACTCTTGGTTGACTATCATCATAGATAATTCCCATAGCCTTTTCAATACCCTTCATTGTTTTATTAGGTATATCGTTTATTTGGCTTTGAAGTTCAGCAAGTCCTTTAACCATTACACTACTCATAGTACTATTTGCCACCCTATGGTAGGAACTTTTAATCCTTTAACTGGACTAATAGATTTTATTTCATATCCATCTATCTTGTCAAAAGGATTAGGTTCAAACTCATTCTTAATAAAAACAATTTTATGTAAGTCCAAGTCTTGTTGATAACTTCCTAAAGTATTAGCAAAGTCCGTTGATGTGAAACAAGCAAGTTCCACCGGTGTATCATAAGACTTTTCATTATATTTATTATTACCAGCAAAATGCTCATAAGAACAAGTTTCAGTTAGTAATTCATCATAACCTAACATAACCTTTTCTCCTATACTCGGCATAATCATCATTCAATTTCTTCAATGAGTTTACACCACCATACAACTCCAAAGGATAAGCAGTATCTCCATCATCAGCACTTGCATAGGTAACATTATAGCCTCCAAGTGTTTGTGATTTAATTCCACTAATATCCTTAAACTTGTTATCATAATCAAGCATACCACCAATAGTCTTAAGATTAACGTTTTTAAAAGATAATTTAATCATAACAATATTTTCATTATCAGTTTCGTCTACAAGAAAATCTTGTTCTACTTCAACATACCCATCTTCTATCGTCTTTACTTGATAGATTAGAGTATTGTTTTCACTATTCATAAGTTCTATTGTATCTCCAACTGATACTTGGACTTCTCCATTAAAGTAGATTTTTTTATTTTCAACTTTGATTACTTTATTATGATGTAAAGTTAAAAAGTATTGGTTAGTATAGTTTCTTATCTCAATTAAAATAAAAGGGAGTAAGTTAACAATAGTTTCCCTATTCAACCCAGTTGAGTTGACAAGAATATCTATCATCTATACTCACTCCTCTCTTAATTATTCTTCAGTAGTTTCTTCTTCAGGGCTAGTTTCTTCAACTGCATAAGTTAACTTACCATGATTAAACTCAGCACCATAATCAAGACCGAACTCAGCATAGATATTAACAGCGTTACCATTTCTTTGTGGAGCCGCTTTAACAGCAATAACTTCTCCAGTTTCAGTATCTCTAGTAAATACAGGTTTAACATAGTCAAGGTCTGCTAATAAGATAGTACCATTTGGAACATCATTATCAACAATAACATAAACTGATTTACCAAAGTCAGTAACGATTTCATTAACACCAACACCAGCAACAAATCTATCTCTATCTACTTCAGTTAAGTTAGTTTGAACAAATGCTTTAGATAATTTAACTTTATCAGTTGAATTAACAACTAAAGTTGGAGTTCCAAACATACCTTTGTCATAAACTTTCTTAATAAGTTCAAGAACAGCATCCTTAAACTTTTCAGCAGTAGATACATCAGCATTTGCAACAACATTTGTTGTAATACCAGCAATAATACCTCTAGTTTTTAATGCTTTAGAACTATCATTTAAACCAGCATCGTCATATACTCCATTTAAAGCAGTATAGTTCATATCTCTTTTCATTTTTTCTAAATGTAAAGCAACTTGAAGTGCTAATTCACTTGTTTCTTCAGGCATTTGACCAGCAGTGTTAATACCACTTAATCTACCAGTAGCCCTTTCTCTTAAATTAGATACTACTACATCTTCAGTAAAGATTTGAATAACATTCTTACCTTGGCTTAAACCGATGTAAGTAGGGTTGATAGCACCAACTGATGCATTTTCACTAATACTAGGTTGACTTGGGTCACTTAATGAGTAATTAACTGACAAAGGGAACTCAGGATTAGTAGTAATTAAAGCATTTGCACCATCAGTACCACCGATAGCAGTTAAGAATTGAGTTTTCTTAACATTTGAGTTAAATAACATTCCTAAAAAGTTAGGAGTGTTAGTTAATAGTGCATTACCATTATTCATTTTTATTCCTCCCTAAAATTATTATTTTTTATTTAATGCAACTTTAAGGTAGTCATTTATAGCACCAATTTTATCTCCTGCCTTTTGTTTTTCAATAGCAGTCATTGGTTGACTAGTTTGACCCTTAACATATCCATCAGTAATAGTTTCAAACTTGCCGAAGAAATTAGGCTTTGCCTTTTTTAAACTATTAATGATGTTTTCACTATCTTTAATTTCTCCAGTTTCATCTAATTGAACTTTATCTAAATCAAGATAGTTTACAAGAGCATCAGCATCAAACACTTTTTCTTTATCAAGGAGTTTAGTTAGTTTAGCCTTTTTATCAGCGACAACTTTTGATTTTTCTTCAGCATCTAATCTTGCTTGAAGTTTTTGGACTTCTTCAAGGGCTTTAGTCCCATTAGCAATTAGATTTTTTGCCTCATCTAAATCTTTAACTCCAAGGTCTTTTAACATATCCTTTTGTGCTTGTTCCTTGGCTCTATCTACACGATATTTAACATAATTTACTTGTTCAGTATTTTTGTTTCCACCATCTACTTTATCTTCATTATCAACCGGTGTAGTTGATACTGGAGTTGGAGTAGTAACAACTGGTGTAGTTTCAGTTGCATTTTCCACTACTGGTGTAGTAGCCTTTGTTTCATTATCGTTCATAAAACACTTTCCTTTCTTTAAGGTTGTAAGTTTAACCAACCTATATAATATCCTTATATAGTAATCAATTATAATATACCATAACCACCTAGGGTTGTCAATAGTCAACACAAAAAAAGCCAAGTTTTTCTTGACTTTTTCGTAAAGGGGGTGAACTTCACAAACATAACAACCTAAATTAAGTATATCACTCGTCTAATATAAAGTCAACATCACATCTACAATTTATATCTTCTTCAGGTATTCCAAACATACCGGGGGCTTTTGTATCATAATCATATCCGTGAAAATATCCATTGTCATCTTCAATTTGACCATTCATAGCCAAGTGCTCTTCTCTAGGAGTATAGTTATCTAATATAACATTTGTAGGATTATAAAGGGTGTGTACCCATCTTCTTTTAACTTTGATGCCCTCTTTTTCTAACTCTTCTTGTAAGTCCAACTTATATTGACTTCTCATAGCAGTACTTTCAGTTCTAAATACTCTCATTAAATTATTAACTAGACTTTGAGATTTCTTCTCATTTTTAATTGTCTTTTCAATTAACTCAATAACTCCAGTTGTATCTTTTGTATTTAGCATATTAAGTACTTGATTTTTGATTTTAGAGTCTAACTTTTTGAAGTTCTTATCTACTAACTTATCTATCTTCTTTGACTGATACTTTTTAAAGTTATCTTTTAAATCTTTATCAATACCAATTTCTTTGAGATTTTGTTTAGTATAATCAACTTCCATTTCAAAGTTCTTTTGATGTTCTTCCTTTATTGCCTCTTTTATTTTCGGCTTAACTTTTTCTTCCTCTTCTTCAAGGATAGAAAGAACATCATATACATAAGCATAATCAATAAAGGTAGGACTATTGTCTATCAGGTGTGCCATCAGGTAAGTTAGAAATATCTTCATTTCCCAACTTATCTTCTTCTTTAACCTCTTCTCCTGCATTATCAGGTTCTTCCTCTTCTTTAGGTTCAGGTTCTTCATAACTATCTTCCTCCTCTAATTGTTTGATTTCTTCATCAACATCTTTAACCATAGGTAAGTTAGATAAGATAGTCTTTTGAGATAATACTTGACTAGCACTCATAACAGTAGAAGTTTGTTCTTGTTCATTTGCTATCATAGTTCTATCAAATACGAACTCCAAGTCATTACTATCATAATCAATTCCTAACAACTTAAATAATATGTTGAAGAAATTGTTAAGTGGCTCTTGTCCGTTATTTTCAATAGCATTTGCCTTTTGCTCTAGTGGGGCATAACTCCATCTTAAACCAACTCCAGTAACATTTCCTAAACTTTCTCTATCACTAAAGTTGATACCAAAACCAAACTTATAAATATTCTTATCACATAACTCATAAAGTTTAGTTCTAGCCTCAATAGGTATTTGAACAGTTTCACTATGTGCCGAACCACCAGCACCAACTTTAATTGCTTTCTTTATTTTTAAATCTTCCATAAACTCTTGAAGATTTTGACCATTGTAGTTTTCAAGTATCCAAATTGCCTCTTGAATATCCTCTACATTGTTAGCCAAATCACTTAAGTTTATATCCTGTAAATCTATGAAGTCTTTAATATTAGATAATGTAGGTACACAGTCTTTATTGAACTTCCATTCAATAATAGGGAATACTTGATTATCCATAGGTTCAACAGTTTCAGCCATAACCTCTTTGGTTTCAGCATTGATAAATGTTTGCTTTTTAGCATATACAAACTCTCTATCTCCTTTTTCCCATTGACCTTTTTTAGTTTTAGTCCAAGTTTCTTTATAATCTTCATCGTAGATTTCAGCATATTGTACCTTTTCAAAGTTCTTTTTGCCTTTACCGTTATCTACTAATTCAGTTTTAGTATAATATCTAATTGCTAAAATAGGTTCATCAAAATCATCATAGAACATAATCATTTCTTTAGGGTCAAAGATTATAAATCTATTTTCTCCATCTTCATTTTTAACTATTCTAAAGAAACTTCTTCCATATAATTGGACATTGTCTATATTATTTTGGATAAATGATAAGAAATTATTTCTCTTATATAATTCATCATCTATTTGATTTTTAACATTATCACTGATGTTGGCTTTATAGTCAATTTTCATTGGCTTACTTGTAAGATAATTAGTACATTGATTAACCAACTCTTGCAAATAACTATGTCTTGCCTTTTCATTTGCTTTAGACAAGTCAGGTTTTAAGTAAGGGTTATCCTTTTCATCAAATAACATCATCATCTTCTTACGATTAGTTATCTCACTATTTTCTACTTTCATATACTCATCAGCAGTTTTCATAAATTGCTTCTTTGGGTCATTTATGTCCCTCCCAATTATTGTATTAAGTAGTTCAGCAGTGATGTCGTCCATCGTAATGTTTATATTCATATTTTATTCCTCCTCTTATTTCTCTTCTATCATAAACCAAGTGATTTTTTCACTGGGTATAAAATAACTATGATTTATCTTTTGGTGTTTAGTTTTTTTATTTTCATCTTCATATTCATGGTCTATCTCAACTCTAAACTCAATATTAGTTTTATTTGAGATACCATTTGCTATTAACTCATATAGTTCAGCAAAACTTTCTTCTTGACCATGAATTAGTATTTTCTCATTTTCTTTTACAGTTAGAGTAATACCATTACTTAAGAATATTTTTAATGAGTTTTCTTTTACCATTATTTAACTAACCTCCTTTCATTTTCTTTATCTACTTTATCTACTTTATCTACTTTATGTTCTTCATCAAACACTTGTCTAGCAATTCTTGTTCTATATTCCTCCATAGTTTCTTCATATACTGGTGGATTATTTATTATTTGTCTTTCAATTCTTAATCTTCTTTCATAGGCACTTTCAGGTAAATCTACATAACCATTTCGTATATACCTATCTACTGCCATTCTTCTTTCATATCTACTCATAATTATCTCCTTTCTATTAAGTAGCAAGTTGTTCTACTGGAGTTGAAGAAACAGTATCTTTATTATTTCTAGCACCCCAACCCCATTTAGCACCTTGCCATTCATGTTCCATACGATACCTTATATTATCTATTATATGATTATTTTTGTCTTTTATCAAGTGTGGCAAGATATTATTGTATCTATCTACATCATATTCAGCATTCATAAACTCACGATATGTATTAGGACATCGTTTCTTGTCTATGTAGATATGATTAAGTTCTTGAAGTTGCTTGATACCATATTCAATAGAACCACTACCTTTTACAGCACCAACTATTCGTAGTCCCATTTGTTGCATATCGGCTATTGATTTAGGTTCAGCACTATCAGCAACGATAAGTTCATTTTTATAATGACCACTTTTAATCATATCATAGAATTGAAGATTAAATAGACCAGTTGCAAATATCTCTTCATAGATATATAAGTCCCTATGTTTAGCATCATAATGAGATAGAGTATAAGTTGTAGGGTCTTCAGCAAATCCCCAGTCAACTCCTCCACCAACATTGTCAAACTTTTCAATTTCTTCTTCAGTAATTTCTCTATTTACAATATTACTAAATACTCCAGTACCATAACCAGTAGGTATTCCAAGATACTCATGTTTATATGCCTCATAATTAGTAACTTTTAATCTTTCAGCATCGTCAAGCCAGTCTTGTCCTAACCACTTCTTTTGTAATTCTTCCGGACTATCAAGATAGCAAGAAAGATGGCACTTTGATTTAGGATTAGTTTGTTCTTCATCAAACTGGATATTTGACCAGTGATTTTTAAATCTAACAGGGTTTCCACTAAAAATAGTTACAAAAGGTTTATCACTACCACGCCTTATAGACTGCAAGGCATTACGAATAACCTCCATATTCTTGAACTGGGGAAACTCCTCAAACCAAGATATTTTTAGGTATCCCTTATGTGGCTTAAATGACTTTATTTTTTCAGGGTCATCAAGTCCACTAAAATATATTTTAGTACCATAAGGAAGATAGGTTATTGGATAACAACCATTATCTCCTTTTGATATTCTAAATAGATGGCTAACTCCTAATTGATTTATTCCCCAAACAATTTGGTTATAAACCGAGTTTCTACAAGTACCACCTATGTTTCTTATACAAATGGCATTGGCTTCAGGGTCACGCATCATAAGTAAAGGAATTGCTATCCCAATAAATGAAGATTTAAAACTACCACGACCTCCATACTCCCATAAGTAAGAATATTTATACATAAGCAAGTCAACTAAATCTTCATAAAAACAAGGACTGATTAAACTAGATATATCTATGTTTTCTCTAATTCTCTTCTCTTCTATTATTGGCATCTACTTCTACCTCCAAATGACCCTTATCTCCTATTTTTGCCATTATACCAGTAAAGTCAAAGTTAACAAATCCATCTTTAAGACTTGCATTGATTTCTTTTAAATCTCTCCACTTATCCGGTTTTCTATTTCTTAACCAAAATGTTATAGCAGTTGTATCTCCAGAAAGGGCTTTTCTCAAAAGTGCATTTTCAACAGCATAGTCAACTATCTCTTTTCCTTTCCTCAATGCCTCACTAACTTCACTATAATTGGCTTTCATATTTATAAGAGTGTTATGTGATATACCTAGTGCCTCGGCAATTTGATATTCTTTAGCACCATCTCTAGCATAACCCTCTATAAGCAATAACTTATCATTTAGTACTCCATCTTGTTTCCACCTTGTATATGTATCAGTCTTTGTACCTTTTCCAACAGTGGGGTTCTTGTAATCACTCTTGGTTTCTTCCGTTTTATACTGATGGAAACTAGGACTATTACTAGGTGTCATAACTCTACCTCCTATCTTTTAGTTTTTCAGCAAGTTCATCAACTAAATATCCATCGTCAAAATAAAATGCTCTATTTTGTTTTCCTTTTCTATCAAACAAGGTTGACCCACCAATTAGATAATCAATATGGTCAACTAAACAAGGTGTTATATTCATACTCTTTATTTCGTGATGTAATTGTCTTATGTATTTATAAAAGAAGAAGTCGTCCATCTTACCGGTATCATATTGCTTTTTAAACTTCCCATCTTTAATGACAGTTGTATCAAACCAAAATAGGAACTCACTCATATATTTATTTGGTATGTATATACAAGGAAATGACATCCAGCCAAGTCCTATTGGTTGCAGTCCTTTATTCCATTTTCCATTTGGATTAAACTTGCTCGTTACAAATCCACATCTAATATTAATATTGTTAGGAACTTCTTTAGTTCTTGTATAGAAATCCTTACATATACATATATCGTCTTGTAAGTGCCACATACCTAATTCCAAGTCCTCATTTTCTTTTATATAAAGACAACTATTATACCAAGATTTCAAGCACCCTATGTTATCATTATCATTCCATACGATTATGTCCTCTCTAGGTATTCCTTGTCTAATCATAGATGGAATAAGATATTCTTCTACATACCATAATCGTTTATTACAACTATGTATCATATATTTCATAATCTTCCCTCCATCTCTATTTTTAATTTCTCTACTAAATCTTTATCTTTAAAGTTTACAGCAGTGTTATTAAGTTTCTTTCTTAACATATAAGGATTAACTATTGCACCACCTATAATATAATCTATGTGTTCTACGAGATTTTCCTCAAGAGCATAACTAAAAGTATATTTATGTTCCATAGTCATAAACTTCTTAAAGAAGAAATCATCATATTTATTTCGTTTATAATAAAATTGCATTCTCTTACCACTGATTACTTCTCGTTCAAACCAATTAACAAATCCATAAATAAATCTATTAGGTATCCAAATACATTGGAAACTATATGGCATACAACTAATATTTTGCTTTCCTTTTAAGTCGTGTCCATCTTCTATATCAAACTTACCAACATACCCACATACTATATCATTTAATGGTGGATTTTTAGTTCGTTCTTTAAAGTCCTTACATATAAGAACATCATCTTGTAAGTGCCAACACCCATCATATAATTCTAGGTTGTCCCTTACATACTGGCAACTCTTATACCAACTGGTTAAATTGCCATCATTATTTTCGTCATTATATACAATTATATCTTCTCTATCTATACCTTGTTCCACTAAACTTGGAATTAGATAGTCATTTACATACCATAGTCTTTTATTACAGCAGTGTATTAGATATTTCATTTTTGATTTTGTTTATGTAATTGGTGGGCTTTATCCGTTAGGTTTTTATCTACTGGAATTAACCAACCATTACCTACATTTGACTTGACCATATTAACATATTCAGGGTTGCATAACCTAACTCCCTCTCTACCTTTAAGGTATAGGTTTCTACCATCTTTTTGGCAAATCTTATGTTCACATAAACTACCTAAATATCTATAATTATCATAACCATTGATATAACTCTTTAATGACCATTCAGTGTTATCACATATTGTATCGAAATCTAAATCTAGCATAAGTCTTGCTACATCATCTCTATAACATAGACCTCCACCAGTATAGACTATCTTTTGCTTAACAAACTCATCTATTGGTTCAACTTTATCAACCATCTTAAATGACTTTCTCCAGTTAGCACTTACTAACCCAGCATTAGAGTTATTTTTAAGGAACTCTATAATAGGTTCATAATGGGTCTTTTCACATAATGTCATATCATCATCTAAATTGATAAAATATTTAAACCCCATCTCTAGCCCTTTCTTAAGACACAAGATTCTAGGCTTTGAAGTTCCAAGTAACTCATTACTAACTATCCAAGTTGTATTTGGAAATCCTTTTAATGTTTCAATTTCATCATCTTTAAATTGCTGTATGCAACCAATTAAATGATATTGTGGATAGTATAATCTTATGCTATTTAAAAGTTGGACTAAAGGTTTAAATCTAGTAAACATTGATGGCACGATAAATGCAACTTCATTATACATAGTTCTTTACCTCGTTTCTATCAACCATAAACTCTTCTCCACAATAAGGACATACTAACTCTATGAAGTCCTTACTAGGTTGACCTTGTCCTAGGAACAATGCTTGAGCCGATTTAACATCTCCAGCAGTTATATCCGGATTATACTTTTCGTGATAACCAAGGTCTTTAAAGTTGATGTTATAATCTTTAGGGTTAATGTCAGTATCTCTAATTTCAATAGATAACTCCTCTTGTTTCCAAGTAGATAATTCTTGAACTATGTTATCTTGTATTCTATCTTCATTATTGATTTCATCACTATTTTCACTTACGATTACTGGACAAATCTTATATCCAAGTTCTTTAAGTGCAGTCCATCTTGAGTGCCCTTTAACTATTACATTGTTCTTGTCTATTACAATAGGTACATTAAACACTACCTCTCCATTGGCAATTAACTCTTTTAATTTATCTATTGTTTTACGATTTAATCTAGGGTTATTTTCATAAGGTTTAATTTCATTTATATCTATATACTTAATTTCCATTATTTCAACAACTCCTTTTTACTAAACTTAATTTCCTTTTTACATTTTGGACAAGGTATAGTTAATATTACATCACTAGGTTTCTTGTCCTTATCTTTATGTGGAACTGGTGTAGTATCTATAACCTTTGAAATCCATTTTAGATTATATCCATCTAGTGATACTCCAGTTAAGTCTAACTCTACCTTTAACTTTTCATAGTCCCATTCAGTTAACTCGTGAATAGCATTGTCCAATATTCTATCCTTGTTATTTTGCTCTTCACTAGCATTACTTATGATTACTGGAACTTCCTTTAACTCAAGTATTCTACTAGCATTCCATCTACTATGACCCTTGATTATTACCATATTTTTATCTACAACGATAGGAACATTGAAGCCTACTCTAGGAATTATCTTGACAAGTGCCTCCACAGTCTTGTCATTGTTTCTAGGGTTTCTAAAATATGGCTTTAATAAGTTAGGGTCTAACATTACAACTTCTAACTTATTATTCTCCATCTTTAGTTTCCTCCATTACATCTAGTGTAGGGTCATATTCTCTTTCAATTTGATATGTGGGTTTAGCACTCTTTGAGAACTCTTGCCCTTCAAATAATTTAGCAACACCACTTGTATATTTAAGTCTAACTAATTCATCAGTTTCAAGTCCTAACTCATTACATACTTCTTCGTCAGTAGCACCATTTTTAATCATCTCACATACAATATTACCCATACCACTAACACTATGTTTTCCTCTTGCTCGATTATGTCTTACAGTACTAGCCATTCTATCATTGATGTCTTTATCCAATACAACGATAGGAAGTTTTCCGTTATTTCTTTCATTGATTAGTTTTGATGTTTTCATAACATAGTATCTATGGAAACCATCAACTATTACATACTTATCTCTATCTTTATCATAAATAGTTACAGTAGGTTGAGTATAACCATCGTGGTCAATACTTATCTCTAATAACTTCATCTCATTTTTTGCAACTGCATTAGGGTTATAATCATTTGGTTCAATTTTATCTACATCTATAAATTGTACCCTTGCAACTGGATTATGTTTTAATGGGTGTTTATTATATAACTCGTTTTCTATCTCATTTATTTCTTCAAGACTAAAGTCCCCATCGTGTTCTTTAATCAACTTAATTATTTCTTTCATTATGTTCCTCCATTTTCTTTTTCTTTCTATTTGCCAAGTCCCTAGCAGTAGCCATGTTTTTAAACTTGGTCTTGTCAATATCCATAGTTAGTACACTTTCAATGATAGACTTTTCAACTTCATCATCGTGGTTTTCCTTGTAGAACTTCGTTTGTGTCATCTCATAGAAGTAGTGTCTATTCTCTTCCGGTACTAATTTTTCAATAAGATAATCTCGGTACTCTACCCAGTCCTTAAAGTTAGGTGGTAGTTCTACCTTTTGAGCATCTTCCATAAGTTTAGAATATGTACTAATACCCGGCATTCTTTGTGTCATTCTCTCATATAGTTTAGGGTCTAACTCTTGAACTATTGTAGAGTTATGTGCAACTGATGTTTCGTGTATTAGTGAACTAACTCTTAATTTGTTAACTGGAATACCATATTGTATCATAGCATCATAGATTTTATTGTAGTCCCAACCAAACTTGGATATTGCTACCCAGTTATCTATATTATTCCAGTCATATATAGGGCTAAATCTAACTCCCTCTCCGTGAATACCACTTATACAACTCCAAGTGATATTCTTGTATCCAGTTTGATATGTTAGTTGTAAGTTTCTTCTTGTATTTTCATTTGCTTTAAGTCCTTGTAATACAGCATACTTCTTACCCTCAAATATCCAACTATAAATATTTTCAAATACATCGTGAAATCTATCTTTAAACTCAAGATATTCTCCACTCTTTTTCTTCTTGTCTAAATATAATCTATTATAAGCATCTTTATCTCTAGGTTGACAAAGTTGCTCATCAGTCAAACTCTCGTCCCAACAATGTAAGTAGTTATCTCCAACTAGAGTTGCATTGTTAGATAGTCTAAATGGAAGTTGCATACGATAGAACTCAATGTCCGGTCTTTGCATAACTCTTTTACAATAATTACAAGTTTCAGTCCATTCAGCCTCTTGGTCTAACCACATAACTTTAAGTTTGTAATCACTAGGTAGTTTTCCTTGTTCTTTTAATTCATTAACAACCATTAGTGCCATCTCCATAACAACAGTACTATCTTTACCACCACTAAAGCCACATACTACATTGTTATCAAACTCTTTGAATACCCATCGTATTCTATCCATAGCACTATCAAATACATTCTTTTTAGAATATACTTTCATATTTTCCTCCTATCTATGTTTTTTGATTACTATATATCTAAATATTACCATCTAATTTGTATTTTGTCAATAGCCTATCGTTCATTTACTTATTTACCGTTTATTTACCTCTTTATTTACCTCTAATTTCCTTATTTTATAATGGTTTAATGTTAAAAGGTAAATAAGTAAATAAACAAAATTAAAATAAAAGAAAAGTAATAACAAATATTACTCTTGTAAAAAACTCATTTCATTCATTTACTTATTTACCTTTTTTAAGTTTTCCCTTATTTTATAATAGTTTAACCGGTAAATAAAAGGTAAATAAAAGGTAAAAAATAGAGAGTATTTTATTACTCTCCATCGTAATACATATCACACAATTCACTAAAGTCAACTGATGTGTTGATTACCATACCATTTTTCCAGCCTTGTTCAGCAAATACAACTCTACAACTAAAGTATGTAACCTCAACTAAATCCAAAGCAGTTTTTATATCATCAAAGAAGAACTCTTTTCCATTGACCTTAACCGTAAATCTTTTCACTCATCTCAACTCCTATCTTTCTAGCATCTTCCCATACATCAGGGTATTGCTTTTTTAATTCAGCATAATGTTCCATAATATAGAAATAGTCCATTACATCATCTATCTCGGCTAACTCCATAACTTGATACCCTTGAACAAACATATTATACATTCCACTAAATTGTATTGCTACATATCTTCTAAACATTTCTTTCATACTAGGTTTAATTTTCTTTTTCATATTATCTTTCCTCCACTAATTTATAATGATTTGCTTTAATCATTCCTTTAAAACTTTCAACTCTTACATTATAAGAAGTACCGGTATCACACCATCTCCAAGTACAATACTTATTTCCAAATACATCTTTGTTAAAATCAAATAACTCAATTTTAACTCCTAACTTATTTTCATATAAACCTTTCTTCATTTTAATTCCTCCTTTGAAGTGGGTACTTCCCTACTTTCTATAATAATTATACCATAAATATTGTTTTTTGTCAATACCTTTAATAAAAATTAAGGAAGATTTTTTAAGTCCTCCTTAACTCGTTCCAACTCCTTTTCATTTTGATAAGTACGATTTCCAAGGCAATATAAACATTGTCTTTTATGCCTTCTACCACCATTATTCTTGCATCTTTCATCAACTGATTTACAATAGTTCTTTCTATATTTATAAGGTCGTCTATGTTCTTTCCCACTTTTAATTGCCTTTTCAAGTCCCATCTAAATCTCTCCCATAACTTGACTTTCAGTTTCAAAGTTAAATCTTCTCAACTCTTTATATATGTTAGCCATTGTAGATTTCTTGAGATGTCCTAACTTCTTGTAAACTTGAGTAGTTGCAAATGTATGAACCTTACTCACATTAACCAAGCAGTCATCTTCAAGTCCTCCATCTCCTTGATATATTCTTACAGTATAACTATCTCCTTGAAAGTTATTAGTTGTAATCTTACAAGCAAGAATATTACTATGTCCATAACTATATTTTCTATCGTTGCTTTCATTGTATAATACTACAAATATTCCAACTCTTTTCTCACAGTTGAAATCTCCATAAGTAGCACATACTACATCTCCACTTCTCATTTTATCAAATCACTATCCATCTCTTCAACAAATACTCTATCATCAAAGTTCTTTCCAACTGATAAACTATGATATATTCTATTCTCAAGTCCACTTGATAGAAAGTAATAAATAGGTGTATGTTCTTGTCCGTGTCTATCAATTCTTTTCTTTGCTTGTTCCCAGTTAATATAATTATCACTAGGACTATATGCTATGAAGATGTTTGATATAACTAAATCGTTTATTCCAACTGAACCACTTTGATAATTACATAAGCAAACTCCATTTTCATTTTCTTTAAAGTTAGTGAAATCCTTTTCTCCACCATTATATACTGAATAAGGTCTTTTCATTTTTTCAAGGAGTTTTCTTAAACTATCTAACTCAACATTATAGTTGTAAAATATAACAACCCTCTTATCATATCCATCTAAAAAATCTTCTACCCATTTTAATTTATACTCACTATTCAATAACATTCTTAAACCATAACGATATGCACCGGGGTTATCAAGATACTTATGCTCTTCTACGATGCTATTACCTTCTCCTTTTAAATATCCATCTATCTCAACTCTATTAGATACAACTTTTCCATCTCCATCAAAATAAATAACTCTGTCTTTTAAAACTCTTTGATATTCATTTGTAGTAGGTATCTCTATTGTATGATACTTAATTATGTCATCATAAACTCTTTGTATCTTCAAAAACTCACACTGGCTTAAATACAAACTTTCAAACTCTCCAACATTTTTATAACCGGCAAGTTGCTTTATTTTTATTCCATTAAAAACTTTATCTTCATAGAAACAATATCTATCTTTGAAGAAACTCATACTCATATCTATTTTATCCAAGAAATATAATTGATTATAATAATCTATATAACCTTGGCTTTGAGGTGTACCAGTTAGACATATTTTATATTTAGTTCTAACTTTTAAGAACTTCATATATTTTCCTATCTTGCTACCAGTGTTTTTAATTCTATGGCTTTCATCACATATAAGCATCCATCTTGGACTTATCCAGTGGTAATCATTTATTCTCCAAACCATATCATAATTTAATACCACACAATGTATTCCAATATTATTCATATAAGTTATTATATCAACTCTTGCCTTATAAGCCTTGTTGATTAAATCTTTATACTTAATGGCTTTCATACCAAGTTGATTTTCAAACTCTCTACACCATTCATCTATCATTGAGATAGGACACATAACAAATAAGTTATCAACTTCTTTTTTATCATAAAACTTTTTGAAGATTTCCAAACTAGTTATTGTCTTACCAAGTCCCATGTCCCAAAACAAAGCCGTGCTTTCGGTAGCCCTATCTACAACTTCTTG